>Ga0255183_1000876_pt1 | contig 10589 bp, 10 predicted proteins | sample Atl_UVDOM_RepB_8_FD_183638 | JGI IMG/M metagenome (GOLD analysis project Ga0255183, IMG submission 183638) | Freshwater microbial communities from Altamaha River, Georgia, United States - Atl_UVDOM_RepB_8d | ecosystem: Environmental > Aquatic > Freshwater > River | place: USA: Georgia...
GTTCGTAATCGAGAGCTGGCAGCCAAATGTTTTCAATATGACCTCTTAGATCATCCTGCTCATTTTGGATTAGAAATCCACAATATCAGTAACTTCAATCTATCAGAGCGCTATGTCGTTCTGATTCACGGATCGAGTAAAAAAACCAAACAGTGGCCTATAGATCATTGGCAAAAAATTGTTCAATTTTTTAATATTTTAGGTCTAAGAGTTTTGCTGCCATGGGGCAATCTTGAAGAATACCAAGCCTCCAAAATACTTCGAAAAACATCCACCAATTGCTTAGTGCTTCCTAAAATGAAGATTAGTGATCTTGCTAATATTATTTCGAGCGCAAAATGCGTTGTTGGCGTTGATTCGGGACTAACTCATCTTGCAAATGCCCTTGGGATTCCAACCATAGGTCTTTATATGGATAGTAATCCGTACCTTACTGGCGTTTATCCTAATATCAAAGTGCCGTCTGTCAATCTAGGCGAAATTGGGACCATTCCCACTGTTGAATCAACGATTTCCCAAATCGAAGCAATTATTTAACTTTATACCCTTGAAATTTAAAGTTTCGGCCCCAAATTTGTTTTAATTCGCAATATTTCAAAAGTTTTAAAAGGTCAAATTATGAACGCAGAAGACAAAAAAAATTCATCTATTGATGATTCGGAAGACAATGTAGATCAATCCACTTCAAATAATCCAGAAGATCAAATAAAGCTTCTTGAGGAAAAATTAGCTGAAGCTGAAGCACAAGTTCTCTATGTGAAAGCTGAAGGCGAAAATATAAGAAAACGTTCCGTTGAAGATATTGATAAGGCTAGAAAATTCGCACTTGAGAAATTTAGCAGTGAATTGCTTTCCGTAAAGGATAGTCTCGATGCGGCACTTACAATTGAAAATGCAAATGTAGATAGTTATAAAAATGGCGTAGAACTCACACAAAAACAACTCATTAATGTATTTGAAAAGTTTGGCATCCACGAAATTAAGGCATTAGATGAAAAATTTGACCCCAATCAACATCAGGCAATCAGCATGATTGAATCAGAAGAAGAGCCAAATAAAATTTTGGCTGTGCTTCAAAAAGGCTACCTATTAAATGAAAGAGTTTTAAGACCAGCTTTGGTAACTGTATCAAAAACTAAAAATACATAAGCTCTTGAAATATTCAAGACCATCCCAATTATAGATATATCAAATTAAACAGATTTTTTAAGGAAAAAAAATGGCTAAAATTATCGGTATTGACTTAGGAACAACAAACTCCTGTGTAGCTGTCATGGAAGGCGGAAAGCCCAAAGTGATTGAAAATGCAGAAGGTGCTAGAACGACGCCTTCAATTATCGCTTACCAAGATGACGGTGAGATTCTAGTTGGCGCTCCCGCAAAAAGACAAGCAGTCACTAATCCAAAAAATACATTATTTGCCGTAAAGCGATTAATTGGCCGTCGTTTTGAAGAAAAAGAAGTGCAAAAGGATATTGGCTTAATGCCATATGAAATTTCTAAGGCTGACAATGGTGATGCTTGGGTAAAAGTTCGCGATCAGAAAATGGCCCCTCCTCAAATTTCAGCAGAAGTTTTACGTAAGATGAAAAAAACTGCTGAAGATTACCTTGGTGAAGAAGTTACTGAAGCAGTTATTACTGTTCCTGCTTATTTTAACGACAGCCAACGTCAAGCTACTAAAGATGCAGGTCGAATTGCAGGCCTTGAGGTTAAACGTATCATTAATGAACCTACTGCAGCTGCGCTTGCCTTTGGTTTAGATAAACAAGAGGGTGACCGAAAGATTGCTGTATACGATCTAGGCGGTGGTACATTCGATGTATCTATTATTGAAATCTCAACTGTTGATGGCGAGCATCAATTTGAAGTGTTATCTACGAATGGAGACACTTTTTTAGGTGGAGAAGACTTTGACAATCGCCTTATTGATTTCTTGGCTGATGAGTTTAAAAAAGAAAATGGTCTTGATTTAAGAAATGATTTACTTGCTAAGCAACGACTAAAAGAAGCTGCTGAAAAAGCAAAGATTGAGCTTTCAAGTAGCCAACAAACAGAGGTGAATTTACCCTATATTACAGCGGACGCAAGCGGTCCAAAGCATCTTGTCGTAAAAATTACGCGCGCAAAATTTGAATCTCTTGTGGATGATTTGATTGAAAGAACAATCGAGCCTTGTAAGGTTGCAATGAAAGATGCTGGTGTCTCTGGAAGCGATATATCTGACATTATTCTTGTTGGTGGCCAAAGTCGTATGCCAAAAGTACAAGAAAAAGTAAAAGATATCTTTGGTAAGGAGCCTAGAAAAGATGTTAATCCAGATGAAGCAGTTGCGGTAGGTGCAGCTATTCAAGGTGGCGTTCTTCAAGGTGATGTTAAAGATGTTTTACTTCTAGATGTCACACCATTGAGTTTAGGTATTGAAACACTTGGAAGTGTTATGACTAAGCTTATTAAGAAAAATACAACGATACCTACTAAGGCATCTCAAGTATTCTCAACGGCTGAAGACAATCAAAATGCTGTAACAATTCATGTGCTTCAGGGTGAGCGTGAAGTGGCTTCCGGCAACAAGAGCTTAGGTCAATTTAATTTAACTGATATACCTCCAGCACCAAGAGGTACACCTCAGATTGAAGTGACTTTTGATATTGATGCTAATGGTATCTTGCATGTATCTGCTAAAGATAAAGCTACTGGCAAAGAAAATAAAATTACAATTAAAGCGAATAGCGGACTCAGCGAAGAAGAAATTAAGAAAATGGAAGAAGACGCTGTTAAATATGCTGACGAAGATCGTAAAATTCGAGAGCTTGTAGATGTTAAAAACTCTGCCGACGGTATGATTCATTCAGTGAAAAAATCTATCACGGATCATGGGGATAAATTAGATGCAGCTGAAAAAGAAAAAATTGAAGCCGCTATAAAGTCTTTAGAAGAATCATTAAAATCTGACAATAAAGAAGAGATTGAGGCTAAAACAAAAGAATTAATGGAAGCATCTCAAAAGTTAGGTGAAAAAATATACGCTGAACAACAAGCACAACAACCTAATGCTGGAGACGCACCTCAGCAAGAAGAAAAAACAGTTGACGCTGAAGTAGTGGATGCAGAATTTGAAGAAGTTAAGCAAGACAAAAAAGACAAATAAACTTTAACCATTAAAACAACATCAGCTATTCTGATGTTGTTTTGTTTTCTTGAAAAAATATCATGGCTACCAAAAAAGATTATTACGAGACTCTTGGTGTATCTCGTGACGCTTCAGAAGATGAAATAAAAAAAGCTTATCGTAAACTTGCGATGAAATTTCATCCTGATCGCAATCCTGACAATCCTAAAGCTGAAGAGAGTTTTAAAGAAGCCAAAGAGGCTTATGAAATACTTTCAGACGCACAAAAGAGAGCTAGTTATGATCAATATGGTCATGCAGGTGTAGATCCTAGTATGGGCGGTCATGGGTCTGGAGGATTTTCAGACTTTAATGATGCTTTTGGTGACATTTTTGGTGACATTTTTGGTGGCGGTCGTGGTGGCCAAAAATCCAATGTATATCGAGGGGCTGATCTTCGCTATAACATGGAAATTAATCTTGAAGATGCTGCAAAAGGCACTGAAACAAAAATTCGCATCCCTGTCATGACATCTTGTGAACCATGTAAGGGAACTGGCGCCAAACCTGGTACGCAACCAGTCTCTTGTGACACATGCCATGGTCATGGTCAGGTTAGAATGCAGCAAGGATTTTTTTCTGTGCAACAAACATGTCCTAAATGTCATGGCACTGGAAAAATTATCAAAGAACCATGTTCAACTTGCCATGGGGCTAGTCGCGTTAAACAAAATAAAACGCTTTCCGTTAAGATCCCTGCGGGCGTAGACGAAGGAGATCGCATTCGCTTATCGGGCGAAGGTGAGTCAGGAATTAATGGTGGACCTCCTGGAGATTTGTATGTTGTTGTTCATTTAAAAAAACATGATTTATTCGAACGCGATGGCGGTAATTTACACTGTGAAATGCCTATTAGCTTTACCACTGCAGCTCTTGGCGGCGAAATAGAAGTACCCACTTTAGATGGTCATGCAAAAATGAAAATACCTGCAGAAACTCAAACAGGCGCTGTATTTAGATTGAAAGGTAAAGGTATTAAACCTTTAAGACAAAGCTCACCTGGCGATTTACATTGTCATGTTTCTATAGAAACGCCTGTAAAACTCACAGACAGACAAAAAGAATTATTAAAAGAACTTGAAGAGATTAATCAATTAGATCGAGGTAAGCACAGTCCAAAATCAAAAGGTTGGCTTGATAAAATGAAGGACTTGTTTGATTAATTAAAACGTGCCAGCTTGGATTAATTCGACCTTATAACCATCTGGATCTTCAATAAAAGCAATCACTGTTGAACCATGTTGCATAGCGCCAGCTTCACGAATCACTTTCCCGCCTTTTGCTTTAATTAATTCGCAAGTCTTGTAAGCATCTTCAACTTCTATTGCAACATGTCCAAAAGCATTGCCTTTTTCATAGGTTGTCACACCCCAGTTATAAGTAAGCTCAATGACTGCATGGTCTTTTTCATCACCAAATCCCACAAAAGCTAATGTAAATTTTCCATCAGGATATTCATGTCGCCTTAAAAGCTTCATACCTAAAATATTAGTATAGAAATTGAGTGATTTTTCTAGATCAGTGACACGAATCATAGTGTGAAGTACACGCATAACTAACTCACTTTATCTTTTTGTAGTTGATGATACTTAAGCATGAGCATTTCTTTGGACTCAACAAATTGAGGATGGATTGGAATACAATCTATAGGGCACACCTCTTGACATTGCGGCGTATCAAAATGTCCTACGCATTCTGTGCATAATTCAGGATTGATTTCATAGATTTGAAGCCCTTGATAAATCGCATTGTTTGGACATTCGGGTTCGCATACGTCACAGTTAATACATTCATCCGTAATCATTAGCGCCATGATTAACGTCCAGTTTTTTTCATAGCTTCTTTCACAACTGGAGATACAAATTGTTCTATATTTCCACCTAAAGTAGCAACTTCCCTAACTAAACTTGAAGATAAAAAAGTAAATTGCTCAGAAGGCGTTAGAAAAAGCGTTTCGACATTTGGATAAAGTTTGCGATTCATACCTGCCAATTGAAATTCATATTCAAAATCAGAAACAGCCCTTAAGCCACGAATAACTACTTGAGCATTTTGTGATTCAACAAAGTCCATTAAAAGCCCATTAAACCCAATCACTTCAATTTCTTTATGGTCTTTGAAGACAGCTTTCACCAAATCTACTCTCTTCTCAAAAGCAAAAAAACATTGTTTGCTTGTATTGCTAGCAACAGCCACGATTACTTTATCAAAGATTTTTGTTGCGCGATGAGCAATATTCTCATGGCCTAATGTAATAGGGTCAAAGGTTCCGGGATAAACGGCGATAGATAAATTAGATTGACTCATTATTTTTTAATGTCACAAGATGATAAAAAACATTACCTGCTTTTCTTTTTTTTAAAACATTAAATTCACTGTGTTCTTTAAAAGCAGATTCTGATTCAAAGTATATTAGCCCATCCTTTGTTAAATGGTTAGCTAATTGAGGAAATAATTTATCTTCCCAGCTTTCATTGAAAGGAGGATCACAGAAAATAATATCAAACTTAGCATTGTTCTTCTGAAGAAATACAAGTGCATCCATAAAATGAAGTTGAGCTTTCTCTGCCTGAAGAAGCTTTTTATTTTCCTGAATCATTTTAAAAACTTGGGGAGATTTTTCAATCATTACTACACTTGAAGCACCTCTTGAAAGAGATTCAAAACCAATGACGCCCGATCCCGAAAAGAGATCTAAACAAACCTTCCCGGTTAGATCTTGATCCAACCAATTAAATAAGGTCTCTCTAACTCTAATTGGAGTGGGCCTTAATCCCGGAGCATCGACAAAAGAAACATTTTTTCTTTTCCATTGTCCCCCAATAATTTTGACTTGATTTTTGAGTATCTTCAAAAACTACTCTGCACCTACAATAATGGTCGTCAGTTTATTAGGATCAATTTTATTTTTAAATGCCGTTTTTATTTGATCAATAGTTACTTTATTAATCTCATTTATATAATTATCAATATATGAAATTGGCAGCTTATAAAAAGCGATCATACTTAAGTATTCAACAATTTTTGCATTGCTATCAAGCCTTAAGGGAAATCCGCCAACTAAATTTTGTTTAGCGGCGATAAGCTCTTTTTCAGTTGGGCCTTCATCGATAAATTTTTTAATAGTGGAATTTACAATGCTAAGAGCCTCATCAGCTTGCTCCTTTTTAGTTTGCAAACCAATCTCGAGAGGACCTTCAACATACAATGGCATAAAATAACTATATACACTATAAACCAACCCTTTTTTCTCTCTAACCTCTTCGGTGAGCCTTGAAACAAAACCACCTCCGCCTAAAATATAATTCCCGACATACAAAGGAAAATAATCTTTTTCACCGCGTTTTAATGCTGGCATACCCATCAATATATGAGCCTGTTTTGCAGGGTGCTGTATTTTTTTAACCCCTGCATAATTTTGATCTGTGACAGAAGCTATATTGTGTTTTACATTCCCCTGAGGCAACCCTTGACTAATGGACTCACTTATTTTTTTTGCCTCGTCAGCGCTCACATCTCCAACAATCACGATTGAGGCTTCAGATGATAAATAATAATTTTTATAAAATTGTTTTAAATCGGCTTGATTCAGCTTCTGCAAAGTATCTATATTTCCAGCTTCATCATGCGCGTAGGGATGATCGCCATATAAAGATTTCATGAATGCTAAATTAGCAATCGTTTCTGGCTGCGTCATAGACTGTTTAATACTTGCGATAATTCTATCCCTTTCCCTATTTAATACCGGAATAGGAAAATCAGGTGCATGTATCACATATTTAAATAGTGTAAGTGCTTTGTCTTTCTGTACAGGGGAGCTCAAAGTTCTTAATTTAAAGTAAGCTCTATCGAGATCAACATCTCCGCCAATTGCTGCGCCAATATCTGAAAATTGATTGGCTAATTTTTCTTCATTTATACCACCAGCACCCAGATTCATAAGATGATTAGTTAAATGCGCAAGACCTTCTTTGCCAGTAGGGTCTTGCGCACTACCTGCAAAGAAATTTACATTGATGTCAAGTATTGGAAGATCATGATTCTCAACGAAAAGAACTTTAGCTCCTTCTTTTGTTTCCCATGTATTAATTTTTAAAGCAGCAAAACTATTTTGCTGAAAACACACAAACAAAAAAATAAGTTGAATAATTTTAATGAACATGCGGACGTCCCTTAGGGCTTAAATTTTGATTCATCGGCTGAGGATCAAGAATAACTAGCGATAAATTATCTCGAGTTAAATATTTTTTAGCGACATTTTTTATTTGATCAGATGTGACGCTATTAATTTTTTGAATATATCCATCGCTTAAATGGAAAGAATAATTCATTGTTTCGAGCTGTCCAATTTCCATTGCCATTCCAAACATAGAATCTTTTTGATATACATCACTTGCAATAACAGTCGCCTTCACCCTGTCTAATTCCTCTTGAGTGACACCATCTTTTTTAATTTTTTCTATTTCTTGAAGCAATGCATTTTCAAGATCATTAATTTTTTTAAAGTCGTTAGGAGTTCCTTCCAAAACAAAAATACTTATTCGTCCTCGAGCTAACGAATCATAACCAGCACTAACATTAACAGCCAAATGTTGATTTCTTACAAGATTTTGATTGAGTCTTGAGGAGCTATTCCCAGCGAAGATATTAGATAAAACTTCTAAAGCATAGGGCTCCCAAGAGTTTTCATCATTTCCATTACGGTCATTAAGGGTTGGTACAGGGTAGCCCATCAAAAGATAAGATAATTCACTTGGCGCCTTAACTATAGACCTTCTCTCTCCATTTTGCTTAGGTTCAATTTGAGGTTTTCTTTCTGGTAATTTTCTTGCAGGAATTTTTTCAAAGTATTTTTTTGCAAGATCCAGAACATCGTTGGCGTAAATATCTCCAACCACTACTAAAATTGCATTATTAGGAGCGTACCAATTTTTATACCACTCTTTTGCATCTTCGACCGTCATATTTTCCAGGTCATTCATCCAACCAACCACAGGCCTGCTATAAGGATGGGATTTAAAAACAGTAGACCCAAATTGCTCTTTAACTTGAGACGTTGGCTTATCTTCAGTTCTCCATCGTCGCTCTTCCATTACTACCTTAATTTCTTTATCAAATTCTTCTTTAGATAAATTTAGATTCTGCATCCGGTCTGCTTCTAGTTTAAATGAAAGTTCAAGATTTGATTTTTCAAGCTGCTGGAAGTAACAGGTATAGTCTGCTCCAGTAAAAGCATTCTCTTTACCACCTGCTTTGGCAATAAGTCTAGAAAACTCTCCTGCTTTAATTTTTTTAGTCCCTTTAAACATCATGTGTTCAAGAACATGGGCTACACCAGTTTTACCATTTACCTCATCAAGGCTACCTGCTCGATACCAAACTTGAGAGACAACCACGGGGGAACGATGATCTTCTCTTACAATAATTTTTAATCCGTTGGAAAGCTTAAATTCTGAAGTTTGTGCAAAAAGTAAACTTGGAAACAACAATAAAAAAAGTAAAATATTTTTTAACAAGGCATCTCATCCTTAAGTGATTTAGCTATTATAATGAATATCAATGTTTCGTAGACTTTTCTTTACCTCATTAAGTTCTTAAAATTTTAAAAAATGTTTGAATTCCTCAAAAAAATTATAAAGAAAGACAGCCCAGAAAAGAAATCTGCGGCAAAAAAAGAAGTCGCCAAAAAACCACAAAAAAAAGTCTCTTTAGCGCCAAAACAAAAAGTCTCTAAAACTCCAAAAATTTCTGATAAGAAAAAATTTTTAAAGGCTGAAGCGCCTTTGAAGACGGCTCCAAAAGCTGTTGAAAAAAAACCAATTACAACTTCTGAAGAAAAAATAATCCCAAAAGAAGAAAAGAAAAGTAGTTTCTTTGGTTTTGCTGACAAGATAAAGAAAGGCCTTACCAAGACTAGAGAAAAATTAACCACTGAACTTACTTCATTATTTACTGGTAAAAAAATCGATGAGGCGCTCTTTGAAGAGTTGGAAACAATATTACTTACTTCCGACGTGGGTATTTCCGCTACCACCTATCTCCTGGATAGCATTAGAGCCTCTGTAAAAAAGAATAATATAGAAAATGCAGATGAGATTAAGGGTTTACTCAAAGAAAAATTAATTGAATTATTAACCCCTATCGAAAATCCCTTACTAATAAAAGGAACAAATCCTTATGTCATTATGGTTGTTGGGGTGAATGGTGCCGGGAAGACAACTACCATTGGAAAGCTTACAAAAATTTTTCTTGATGAAAGTAAATCCGTATTAATCGCTGCAGGCGATACTTTTAGGGCAGCCGCTACAGAGCAACTTCAAGTATGGGGGCAAAGAAATAATGTTCATGTTGTTTCACAAGCTTCGGGTGATCCAAGTGCTGTTATTTTTGACGCTATCAACTCTGCGAAAGCAAAAAACATTGATATTGTGATTGCGGACACAGCAGGGAGATTGCCCACACAAAAACATTTAATTGATGAAATTACAAAAGTTAAACGTGTGATTAATAAATGTCACGCTGAAGCGCCTCACGAGATTCTTCTTGTATTAGATGCAAATACTGGACAAAACGCTATCAGTCAGCTCAAGATATTTAACGAGGCTCTAGGAATTACCGGTCTTGCTTTAACTAAGCTTGATGGTACCGCTAAAGGTGGCGTTATTGCAGCGATAGCCAAAGAACAGCCTACCCCATTAAGATACATTGGTGTTGGTGAGACTATAGACGATCTAAAAGTTTTCAACGCAGAAGAATATGTAGATGCGCTTTTTTAAAATCGGTTTTTATCAATGATTAAATTTGATCAAGTTCACAAAAGATACCCGGGAAATTTGGAAGCATTACAAAATATTACTTTTGAAATTAATGCTGGTGAACTTATTTTTGTAACAGGCCCTTCAGGCGCAGGAAAATCAACATTATTGAAATTAATTACAGCGATTGAATTTCCCACACACGGGACAATTATTTTTGAAAATCAAAATTTAAGCCAAATAAAAAGAGCTGCCATTCCATATATAAGAAGGAAATTTGGTTTAGTTTTTCAAGATCATAAACTTCTATATGATCGTAATTGTTATGAAAATATTGCGCTTGCTTTGGAGATAAATGAGGTAGGCATTAATGATATTAAAGGTCGTGTTCGAGCAGCTCTAGATAAAGTGGGCTTGCTGAATCGGGAAAAATCAATGCCTATTAGCTTGTCAGGCGGCGAACAACAGCGTCTCGCAATTGCAAGAGCCATTGCTTGCAGGCCCTCGATTTTACTTGCTGATGAGCCAACAGGAAATTTAGACAAGAAATATGCAGATGAAATTATGAATCTTTTTTATAGCTTCCAAGAACTGGGGGTGACTGTGATTATCGCAACACATGAAATACCAACTACCTCAAAAAAACATAAGCAACTTTATTT
>Ga0255183_1000885_pt1 | contig 10557 bp, 12 predicted proteins | sample Atl_UVDOM_RepB_8_FD_183638 | JGI IMG/M metagenome (GOLD analysis project Ga0255183, IMG submission 183638) | Freshwater microbial communities from Altamaha River, Georgia, United States - Atl_UVDOM_RepB_8d | ecosystem: Environmental > Aquatic > Freshwater > River | place: USA: Georgia...
TTTAAACCTTTCAGTTGTTTTGTTTCCATTCTAATTATTATACTGTCTATTTATTTTAAACTATTATTAAATCAATTTTTAGATGAATTAAAAGAGAGAAATTCAAAGAATATATAATTATTATTTAAAAAATTGAAAAGATATAATCAAAATAACTATTCAATAACTAATTAATAAATAATGGACTACAACCAGAAAGAGGAAAAATCAACTATTATTAATCTATGTGGAGTAAATTATAGGGCAAAACATCAGAGCTCATCTTCTATCAACAATCGGTTTCTATTATTTCTAGCCCAAATAAAGTATTTCATTAAAGTGTTCCTGAAAATGACCGCATATTGCGCCCGTAAAATTATATATCCTATATTTGAACATGTATTCACCAATTATGAAGAGCCAGTAATATATGCCTGTTCTATTTGTTTTGTGATGGGAATGTTTTGCACTATAATTTTCCCCATCGCGGATCTAATCTTACCAAAGGACAAAAAGACTCCTCATTCTGAAACACATGATCCTAATGCAACTATCTTATCTATAATTCTAAACCATATTGTAGTATATTCCCTCTACACATTAGGTTCTATTGTAGGTATTATTCTTGGTACATTTTGTCTCTCACATATTTGTATGACAGTTAAAAAAATATCTATCTTCATTTATAAAATTCTCAGTATTGTTATAAGTTTTACGACAAATATAATGAGTAAATATTATTTAAAAATTCCAGAAGTTGAACCGGTAGATCCACTTGATATAGTATAATAATTTCTCTCTTATATTTATAATGGCTAAAAGGAGAACTAGGCATATAGCATATAGTAAGAAGTATAGAAAACGTAAGACACTTAAGTTAAGAAAAATGAAACAGAGAGGAGGCTGAGGCGGAATACCTTTATCGCTTCCTCAACAAAAGAAATAATTATAAATTTTTTATTTGAACCCAAATTTTATCTATGATGACAGAATATTTCAAAAACTTTAATGTAGAAATATTCTTGATATAAGATAAATTATTCAAACCCATTTATTACTATTATGTAGTGATATAGTAATAAATTTACTTAACCATTTTAGACCCATATGTATACCATAATATAATTGATAAAATACTTCCAACAACAAAACCATTTCCTGCGCTAGCTAAACTTTTACCAAACACATAATAAAATATAGCAGGAACAACAAGATAAGAGAGAATTATATAAAATAGCATAATGCGAGTAAATATCCACCAAGAAGAATTCATTATAATATATAAGTAAGATAATAATTCTCTTATTTACAAACAAATATAAAGATTTATTTGTTGTATTTTTATGGATTATTTAAATAAATTAATATCTATACATGACAATTTAAAATTTACGAATAAAGAAGCACTCCTCAATGAATTACCAGAGCAATTAATGATATTGAAACACTTAAAACCAAACGACAAAGTCCTAGAATTAGGAGGTTCTATTGGTAGAAGTTCCTGTATTATAAGCTCTATTTTATCAAATAAAAATAATCATGTTGTGATTGAACCAAATAATCAAGAGGCCGAATTATTAAAGATAAATAGAGACTTAAATCAGTTTTCTTTTCACATTGAAAATTCAGCTATATCAAATGTTAAATTATATTCTAGAGGGTGGTATACATATAAATATAAAATTGAAGATTCAATGGAAGTTAATACAATAACATTACAACAATTAAATGAAAAATATAATATAGATTTCAATGTTCTGATTATTGATAACGAAGGTAATTTTGTTGATAATTTGAAAGAATTCTCTGATATTTTAAATAATATACGTTTACTGCAAATAGAACATGATTTTAATACAAATGAAGATTTAGAATTCTTCAAAAAAAATATGAATGATAAAGGTTTTCGGATAACAGATATATATTTAAAAACTGATAAATTTGGACCAGGAATGAATTGGTGGGATGGATTAATAACCGACCCTATATTTGTATCAGTATGGGAAAAATAAATAAAATAAATGAAATAAATTTTAACCTGTTTTATGATATTAAAATAAAAAAATTGAAATACTTTTTCTTATGAATCCAAAACTCATCTGAATTCCAACACTAAGAGCCTGACTCAATATGCGTGTTATCAACAACACCAACTACAACAAGACCCCTTACACGCAGTACTTCTGTAATGCGGATAAGGGGATGAAGCTGCGTTCCGGAACCGTCATCAACTGTATCAAGAACACCCCAATCTATCCTGACCTCTCAGACCTCTATGAGACTCTGCCTCTCCAGCCTCTCCATGAAGGGGACGACGGAGTGTATGAGTTCGCCACTTATCACTGCCAAAACTGCTTCTCTATCATCAATCAGCTCCGGTTTATTGAGAGACACCACGAGACCCTCCGCAACGAGGTTTCCCTCCACGGCATTTACCTGGAAACTCTCAACATACTACGGGATTGGATTGATGATATTGAGAGTGAGCAGATGAAGTGCGAGTGCTGGCAATATCATTCTTGGCGAGTGACAGAGGGGGCTTGCATGCTCACACCTGAGTATGAGTACCTATCCTCACTAGACCACTCAGAGTATCAGGAATCGGTGAAAAATAAAGAAAACAAACCTACTCACCCCTCATTCTATCGCGCCAGAACTTTGCACCGCCTGTTCCGCAATAATTTCCTTGTCCCTACAGATGAGCTAGACGCTGAAGAGCTCCCAGTTAAGAAGCACGACTACAACCAGATTCTGGAGGAACTCAAGATTTGGCAGCTTTATTTCCGCCGAGAATCGCCAATCCGCATCAAGGCTGCTCGGAAGGCACTAGACAATACAAGACTCATTCCCGACTGTGTAGGCAACATCCTTGAATTTCTGTAGAATAGATATTATTATCAATTGAATTTCATCGCTTCATTATTCATTCTTGTAAAATAAATAACCCTCTTTTTTAATTTTATTTATTAAAAAATTGAAATGCTTTTAATAAATAATTAAATCTCATCCAACAACATCCAACATGCAATACTACAGTATCAACCGGAAATATACATTTCCTCGTGGCGCATTTTATGAACCTGAGTTAGAAAGAGGAAGTGAATCTATTATCATTGACGATTATGTTATCACCCGTTTCATGTCTGGACGTCATCGTGTATGCAGCATAGACGTTTATGAATATCATATTGGATTGAGCACAAAAAAATATACAAAAATTACTACCGGACACAAGATGTTTGATAATCAAATTATTCTGAAGTTAACCGAAGGAAAAATTATGTATGGAAACATTACAGAGGCTTGGAAGAACGGAACATTGCGGAATTTGATTGGTTAGTCAGAGAGAAATTAATATTGTAGTAGCTCTAGTCTAGTATAGATATTCTTTGTAATCCAAATAAATAACCTGTTTTTATTCTAGTTTTTCTATATTACTTTCCGTAAAATGGATGGTATCTATTAATTTATCAATTATTTTTTCTTCTTTTCCATCTATATTTTCAGTTACTTTGTTAACCATAGTCATGTAATTTGTTTTTTCAGAGTCACTATCCATCCAATTTGGTTTATCCTTAGTATATTTTCCCATATTTTTAACCTGTATAGCACTAACATTTTTAATAGCCTGTTTAGTTTTTTCATTATTAACATCCTCGCTCCATTCACCCTCTTTAATATATAATTTTTTCCTTTTTTTATCACTACACCAAAGGGGGCGTTGTATTAACGGTAATTTTTTCAAATTTTCAATAAATAGATTAGAAATTCCATGTATTAATCCTTTATCTTTTGTAAAATTAAGATCCTCTATGGAAATCTCAATATTTTTAATAAAATCTCCCATATTAATTGCATCCTTACAGTTTTCATTTAAAAAAACATTAATATTGTAATTTTGTTTAATTGTATTATTGTTATTATTTCCTACCCTTGGAATTAATTCTGATATTTGTTTATTTTTCTCAGCCATTTGTTTATTTTGTTCAATAATAATATTATGTAAAACTTTAGTTTGACCTACCATTTCAAGCAATAATTCTTTATAATTATTTTCATCTTTTTGTGTTAAAACATTTGAATTTAGTCCATCATTAAAATTACACTTCTTACGATGAACAGATAGTCCTTGTTTATATTTGTAACTTTTTCCGCAGTCACATTTGAAATTTGCTACTTTTGCTACTTTTGCTACTTTTGCTACTTTTTGGTCATCATCTGTCATCATTTTATGTTTCGCGGTATCCAAATGTTTTTCATAATTAAATTTTTTACTCGTTATATAGTCACAAATTTTACATTCAAAATCACTTGCTACTTTTGCTACTTTTGCTACTTTTTGGTCATTCACTAAGTCATCCTCGGTCATCATTGTATATAAATACTATTTTAAATTTTTAAGTTTTTTTCACAAAAAATAAAAAATCTTACATTTTCGCGGTTTTTCTAAACACTAAACCATTATGCTCTCATTTTCTCTCTTCTTATAAAAGATCCTTACCATAACTTTTTTATATTTTTTTCAAAATTTTCACAAAAAACAAGTTTCAAAAGTCCGCCAAAAATTCCCAAAAAACCTTGTCCATTTTTAATTTTGCCAGGGAAGATTGGGAAATAAAAAAATGAAAATTTATTGAGAGAATATAAAATCAACTAACATATATTTAAACCTAATCTATCTATCATAAGAAACTAGATGATTTCTATTAATATGCCACTCCAATCACAAAAGCAACAACCAAAGTCTATTTTTAAGAATCCAGAGAGAAATGATAAAAATAAACCGAAAAATAAAAAAAGGTTCGTTTTTCAGAATAAATAAAATCAAACACTTAATATTAGTATTTTTGATAATTTTATTAATAACATCTGCGATTTTGTATTTCTCATTTAAAGATAAAATAAACATCGAAGAGTATAAAATTTATATTAGACAAATATTGGATTATATTTCTCTCTCAATACAAAAAATAAAATTGTTGATTTATAATAAACAAAATGAATAAAACAACAATCATTTATAAATTAACGAATTCATTTATAAATTTATAATAAATAGGTTCTTTTAATTTTTCAAATGTTACTGTGTTAAAAATAAATTTTTTTATGTTATAAGATTCTCGTTTTGTCAAATAATTAATTAAACTAAATAAACTGCTGTTTTCTTTTTCTATAGCTATTTTTCTCCATATAGAAAAAAAATTTTCATAAATAAGATTAAAATACTCTTCGTCTGTTTTAATGTCATTTAAATATTTGATTAATTTATTACCAAATTTAACCTTTAATATCTCGTATTCAAGTTCTATAGGATTCCTATATTTGATAATAAATATATCATTATTATCTATAACCAACGAATGAGTAATATCATATTTACGCAGCCATTGATATATATTATTAGAATTAATGTTCTTCATAAAGTATACATTTAATTTATTTTTTCTTCATTTGATAAAATAATATAAGTTCTTAATTCATTACATAATCAATTCCAAAAAAATTCATAATTTTCCCATTTTCTCTCTCTTCAATTTCTTTTTGAGTGAGAAGTACTAATGGTTCATTTTTTTCTCCTTTTTCTTCTTCTTCATAATTTGTATCATCAATAAATTTAATAGAATGAATAATTTGAATATCATTAATAACTTCGGTTATAGTATGTATTTTTCCTCTTAAAAATTCATTAAATCCTTCTACATTGTCATCATTCGAATTCTCTAAACTTTGAATACATTTTGTCCGCATAATTACATAATCATTTCTGAACGTTTTCAAAAGTCTTATTATTTTGTGTGTATATTCTTTCCATGCATCAAGTTCATTATTCGTTTTATTTAATTCATTATTTAATCTAATGTTCTCTTCAAATAAGTGTTCTGAGTTTGATTCTTTAATTTCCATTTAATAATAATTTATAATATTTATTTAATATCTTTAATTGGTAAATAAGTATTTTAATAGATGCGCTAATCTATTTTATTTGTGTATGTTATAATGTGGAAATTATTTGTATTTATAGTTTTACTTGAAATTGCTCTTAATTTTACAATGCGAGATACATTTGAATGCATAAAAGATCATTATAATGTGGTATTTTGGTTGATATTACATCATATATCAAATTGCTTTCTTAATTACGGTTGGCTATTCAATAATATGATTATATTAAGTATTCATTTATTGACTACAATATCAACTTTAATTTATTGGTTATCAAATAGTAATTTATGTGATTTAACAGTTTACGTGAATAAAATTTGTGGTTGGGATGAAAATGCTTCTTTCAAAGATCTTCTTTATATGTCAGGAATAAAATCGATACCATTTTGGAATAAAATATGGCACTATGTTTTTATAATATTATCTGGATGTATAAGTATTTATAAGATTAGACGTAATATAGTTAAAAAATAGACTAATAAAATATTTAAAGATAAATCTAAATATTTTAATAAGCTCCACTATAAAATGACCTCAAAAACAACTACACCAACAGACAAATGGTATCATGAATGTAGTGATTGTATGAAGAAATTTGCAAAAGATTATGATATGCCTTCACTTCATAGAAAGCAAAAAACACCAAAAGACAAATATAATTTAATATTGACATCTATTTTTTTAACAAATTTATTCTGTATGACTTGTTCCCACAAGCATGCTCATAGAGTATATTATAATATAGGAAAACCAGAGCCCTACAATCTAGAATTTCTTAGAGGATAATTTTGATTATTATTTAAGTTTTACGTGCTTTATGGCGATAATTTTTAACAGTTCCAATTCCTCCACTAGGTAAGCTATGTGATTTATAGTAAACTTGCGCATTATTTGTAAAGAGAGGTAGCATAGAAAATGAACGATTTCCAAACATCTATATTATAATACTAATAAAATTATAAAATTTAAAATATAATTTACTATATTTATATAAGATATGTCGGAATTTAGATGTTTTGATTCATTTGCTCTAAATAAATTTTCAAGTTCAGATTACATTAAAAAAAAGAAGAGAGGTACACTATTTACAAATGCCCAGACGATTGCGATCGGTAATGCGAATTATCAGAGAGGAATAGAAGAAAATTCAGTACCTCCTGGGTATATTCAAAAAGAAGAAGGAGGAGGTACATTTTTCAATCCAGTTTATGTTGGAACTACAGAAACAAGTAGTCGCTGTTTAATAGGAGCACATAGTTATGATGTTTTGTATGATGTATTATATGGAGCTCCTCCAACTAATAAGAAATATGAAGCGATTGTTCAAGATATTGCTACCGCAATACCTATTACTAGTGAAGGATGGACAGGTAATATAATGGAAATAGATTTCAAAGATGCTCCTCTAGGCAAAGTAGGTCCGGCGATTTCTAATACTCCAAATGGATATCAAAATAAGATGAATTATCCAGCTAGACAAGATTTTTTACCGAAATATGATGATCCAGAAAATCCTCCAACTGAATTTCCAGGAATTATAATAGATCCAAGTTACAATATTTTTTATCCTCAATGTTCAAGTAAATTCAAGAGAAATAATTATTTAAAAAATGTTAGATATAATTCAGAAATATTATTTAATGGTGCTTTAAGTTTAAATCAAACCGTTACATTTTTACAAAATAAATTATATCAAAATGTTAATAAATTTCCATATCCTTTAGATTTTTCTGCTACCAGTTGTGTAAATCAAAAAATTCGTTTACCATCACCGACTCCAAAGGAATTAAAATTTTATCCAACTAATAATGATAATTTTAACGATTTTGGAAATTATATAGCATATGGAAATGGTGTTTGGATTGTTTCTGGTGGTGTTGGTACTGATTTTGGAGGCATAAATACAATTTTAAGATCGGTTGATGGTATAAATTGGTCCCCAGTAAGTGGAACTCAATTTACTTATGCTGGACTTAGTGTTTTATATGAGAATAATTTATGGGTAGCCGTTGGAAATGGTAGTAATAAAATATTAACTTCAAATAATGATGGTGTAACTTGGTCTCTAGCAAGCGGTACTCTATTTACTCATGGTGGAAATTATGTAACTTATGGTAATGGAAGATGGTTAGCTGTTGGTAGTGGTGTTAATACAATATTAACATCAACTAATGGGGTAGATTGGTCTCCAGTAAGCGGTACTCAATTTACTTATGGTGGAAATTATGTAACTTATGGAAATGGACGTTGGGTAGCCGTTGGTAGTGGTGTTAATACAATATTAACATCAACGAATGGAGTAGATTGGTCCCCTGTAAATGGTACTCAATTTACTGGTTATGGAAATTATGTAACTTATGGAAATGGAAGATGGATAGCCGTTGGATACAAAAGTGTTATTGATCCAATTGATAATAGAATATTAACATCAACGAACGGAGTAGATTGGACAACAGTAAATAATCAATTTACTGATAATATAACTTATGTAACTTATGGAAATGGACTTTGGGTAGCGGTTGCTAGTGGTGTTAATACAATATTAACATCAAACGATGGTATAAATTGGTCCCCTGTAAATGGTACTCAATTTACTAATGCTGGAAATTATGTAACTTATGGAAATGGTGTTTGGATAGCGGTTGGTAGTGGTGTTAATACAATATTAACATCTATAAATGGAATAAATTGGTCTCCAGTAAGTGGGACACAATTTACTAGTGGTGATGGTTACTATGTTAAGTATGTCAATGGTGTTTGGATAGCTGCTGGAAGTGGTTTATATAAAATATTATATAGCAATTAAATATTATATGAAATAATAATAAGTTATGTTATTCATTGTATTTCTAAATAGTTATTGCGTAAATTATTAGTTTCTGATGATTAATATTTATTTCAAACGTCGTATTAAACTTCAAAATAAGATATTTAATATATATATATTTTATATTAAATGTCACGCTTTAGATGTTTTGATACATATAATTTAAAAAATACATCAGGTTCCGATTACACAATAGAGAGAAAAAGAAAAACAATTTTTACAGAATATCAAACTATAGCAATTGGCAATGTTAGTTACCAGAAGGGGCTGACTGAAAATGTAATTCCTCCTGGATATTTGAAAAAGGATAATGGTGCGTATTATTATGGTCCTGTTTATGTTACAACAGATGATCCAAAAGTAAATAATTGTTTGATAGGCGCGAAAAACTATGAACTTTTATATGATGTTTTATTTGGTTCTCAACCATCTCCAGATGATATTAAAGATATAAATGTTACTTATAATGGTGATGCTTGGCAAGGCAATGTTTTGAAAACTGATTTTCAATCTATTGGTAATATAGGTCCTGCTATTTCAAATACTCCAAATGGATATCAAAATAAAATGGATTATGCTGCTAGGCAGGATTTCTTACCAAAATATGATGATGTTCCAAATCCTCCAGATAAATTTCCTGGAATGGTAATAGACCCTAGTTATAATATTTTTTATCCTAGATGCAATACTAAAGACTTAGGTAATAACTATGTTAAAAATGTAAAGTTCAATCTTACAGCAGCTCAATTAGAAAATACAGAATTAGTTAATTATATACGACGAACTGCGGCTAAACAGTATAAACAATTCCCCTATCAACTAAACTTCCAAAATACAACCTGTGAAAAATATCCATTCAGTTTTGTATTTAGTTTTATTAATAATAGTATAGAATCAGCAGATGATATTTTGAGTAAATATATGCCTTTAATTAATGTAGATGATACGATTACATATGATATAGAATATATTGTTTCTGGTTTGGATTATAAATCACTTACTTTTAATATAAGATTCAAATACACAGGTGCAAGTTCAACAGTAGATGGGGTTACATTTTATCCAAAAGGTTCTTTAAATAGCGAATTAGTGGATTTTTATAATACTTATACTACAAATTTAACAATAGAAAAGTTTGATTTAATTCCTTTATCTCCGTTAGGTGGTCAATTTGAAAATTTAAATTTCACTATAAGTGCGAATGATATACCAATAATTAAACCATTAACATCATTAGAGCGTGTTTTCAAAGGAACTAATATTACGCTTACCGGTGATAGTTTAAGTAAATGGAGAACTGCCGGAGTTATAAATATGAATTCTGCGTTTATGAACTCAAATTTTAATGGAGAAATAAATGATTGGAATACATCAAATGTCGTTGATATGGTAAGTATATTTGAAAATAATACAACTTTTAATCAGCCTCTTAATAATTGGGATATTAATAAATTAACAGATATGAGTAGAATGTTTTATGGTGCATCATCATTTAATCAACTGCTTAATAATTGGGATACTTCAAATGTTACTAATATGAGTAATCTTTTCACTGGAGCATCAAGTTTTAACAGAAATCTTGATACATGGAATACTTCAATTGTTACAGATATGAGTGGAATATTTATGGATGCGTTATCATTTAATGGAATTATCAGAACATGGAACACAGAACAAGTAAAAATTATGAATTCTATGTTTAAAAATGCTGAAAGTTTCAACCGAGATATTTCGTATGATAACTCTAATAATTACTGGAACACTTCTAATGTAGAAACATTTGAATCAATATTTGAAAATACAATTCT
>Ga0255183_1000905_pt1 | contig 10448 bp, 10 predicted proteins | sample Atl_UVDOM_RepB_8_FD_183638 | JGI IMG/M metagenome (GOLD analysis project Ga0255183, IMG submission 183638) | Freshwater microbial communities from Altamaha River, Georgia, United States - Atl_UVDOM_RepB_8d | ecosystem: Environmental > Aquatic > Freshwater > River | place: USA: Georgia...
CAGGATTCGGAATTTTCGGGCCAGGACCTTTATTTCACCAAGGGCTACCGTTCGGTGACCGATTTGCTGGCCCAGGGGCTAGCCATCCAGACGGGCCAGGTGGTGACACGGGTCAGGGTGCAGGGCTCCCAGGTTTTCGTGGACACCAGGACGGGGGCATTCACCGCCGACCGCGTGGTGGTGACCTTGCCGCTGGGTGTGCTGAAATCGGGGGCTGTTCAGTTCCTCCCGGCGCTGCCGGCTGCGAAGCAGGTGGCCATCAGCACCCTGAGGATGGGAATCCTTAACAAGTGCTTCCTGAGGTTCAAAACCGTTTTTTGGGCGGAAAGGTTTGACTGGATTGGTTACATTCCCGCCCTCAACGGTCGATGGGCCGAGTGGTGCAGCCTTTCACGGCAGACGGGGCAGCCGATTCTGGTGGGATTCAACGCCGCCGATTTTGGTGGGCAGGTGGAGTTTTCAAGTGACGCGGTGATTGTGCAGGAGGCCATGGCAACCTTGCGCAGGAGCTATGGCGCCTCGGTTCCCGATCCCGTTGGTTACCAGGTCACGCGCTGGGGCAGTGACCCGTTCTCCCAGGGCTCGTATTCCTACATACCTGCGGGCGCCAAGCCTGGGATGATGGACGACCTTGCCGCGAATGTGAACAAGATGATTTATTTCGCGGGCGAGGCGACCAACCGGAAATATCCGGCCACCGTCCATGGTGCCTACCTATCCGGGGTGCGTGCCGCCAGCGAGCTTGTTTGAGCCGAATGACCGCAGCGTGGGGCCCAGCCTTTTTGGGCGCCCACCAACTTGGGATGGGCGCTGTTCTGATCCGCAGACTCTCAAACCAGTACAGGCCGGATTTTCCCGGTGTGACGCTGTCGAGATCCCCGTCATGGCCAAGACTTTGCAATGCCAATCGGAAGCCTGTCCCAAAAGCGTGACAAGTCGGAGCGGACGAAGCGGGCGATATCTCAGGGACTTTGCTGTGGTGCCTTCCCGGTCGAGCATGTAGGTCAGGCGCAGCGAATCGACCTGCCTTTGACCTGGAAGGCCCGAGGCGGCAACCAGGCCAAGAGCCGCGGGGGGGCGATGACCGCAACGGGAAAATACAGGGTTTGCATGGTGCCCTGGCCCGGGGTATTTGATCGGTGCCCCCATTCATTCTCAGCGGACGGTGCTGGTGGGAAGGGGTGTATGGGATTGTGGGATGCGATCAATTCTCCACACCTGGAATCCGGGCTTGGCGGGGAAGGATTCGCTGAGCACTTTTGGGTATCCGGCTACTCCCTGTGCGGCCCAAGGACCAGTGGCCAAATCCCTTGTATCGAAGCGTGCAGGCGGAATCAGGGTTTTGAATCTTCCGGGTCCAAAGGGGATGGGCGGATGCCGGAGTGGGTGCTTTTTTGGTTGGTGGGGTGCGGCTCGGGTTTTTTCGGCGTGATCCAGGTCGCGAAACGGTGGTAACAGGATTGGCAGCGGACCGGCTTTTTGAAGATGAGTCGGTACAGGAAGTCCCCCGGTTTGGGGGAAGACGCGTAGACCCGGTCGGACTTGCACTGGGGGCAGATCAAAATTCCCCTCGGGAAAAGCGCCATTACCCCCCCCCTGAAGTATCAGGATATATATCAATGCTTCATATCGGTTGTATCCCCGGAGACGCCTTTCGCAGGGTCCGGGGACCGGCCTTACCTTGACTAGACGACCGGGGGCCGGGAAAGGGGACAAAAATTCTGAATAATTTTGGAGGAGGGTTGGCCTTCAGGATCGGCCAGACAGGCTACAGTCTGAACCCGTGAACCCTAAAAGACAGTTTACTTTTTCCCAAAAACCTGCTGTTTTCGACAAAAGGTATGAACGGAATCCCCAGGAAACCAATGCCTGACCGTCTGACAGCATACGGGTCAGGTGGTGTGGGGGCCAGAAGAATTGCAGACCTTGGCTAACCCGAATGGATTGCGCTGCCAGCGCGGGGGGGATCTACATTGGGCAGGGTGCTTTCCAACCGGGATAGGGCGGGATTGCCTTGGCTGCAAATGCTTTGGCGGCCATGGGCGTCAAGGGGAGACCAACCACCGACCGCCCTTGGCCGGGCCCTCGCGGCGGAGTTCTCCACCAGCCTGAAGAAGGCGCAGATGCCACTCCACGCCTTTTTGGGTGATCCCAAGGGTGCCGGCCAGTTGCCGGGCGGAAACGGCTGAGTTTTCTTGGATCAAGCTGAGGATTTTCACCCTAGTTTTGGCGGGCTTTTTTCCCCAGGTAACTTCCACGGAACCCTCGGAAGCAAAAGGGAAAGTAATCCACAACCCGGTTTCCGCCAGGCTGATTTCCGGTTCGGGGGATCTGGCTTTCCGACAGGATAGCAGAAGCAACCGAATCCAAGCCCGTGCAGGTCCTGAAACAGATGGGCTTTCTACCCGGGGTGAGGTTGATCAATCTGCTTCTAGGTCAAAAGCCCAGGCCCACATGACTGACTAGCCGATCTTTCCTGGCAAACGGCAACCGTTTGGAAACTGCTGGAAAGCGCGGTCCGGCAACCATGGACCCACTGGACTCACCTGCGGTGTGGCAAGGTCTTTGGCAGCTCGGGAATACGGTTTAGGAAGATCTCCACAAAAGAATGGTGTTGGTCGTCTCGGACGTCCCCGAGCCAGAAGTTTTGGTTGGGGCCGAATGGCATGAGTGTGTGCAGGGGGTCGGGCCTTTACCGTGCATTCCCCTGGGCAGTTACCGGCGGATGCATGGACCCAGTCCTCGGGGTCGGTGCCGACAGATAAGGTGGAGCTGATGGCCAGGTGCGTTTCCTTGAACCTCGTTTCCTAGGGTGGGCTAGTCCGGGTCAGCCAAGGGTTGCCTGCGGCGTCCACGCAGCCGGAGTTGACGGGGCAGTTGTATGCGACAGCGCCTGTGGTTTGCGCAGGGGAGACGGTCCCTTCAGCACCGCCGGGATTCTGGCCCATTTGCATGCGGGACTCGTTACGGTCGACCGGGCAGTACTTTTCCTCATGCTCCTGAACACAGCGGCAGGTGGGGCATGGCACCCTGGGATTTCCCTGTTGGTTCCGGGGATTTTCTGGTTCATTACCCGTCTGACGGAAAATAAGATCCATGGCATGGCAGTAGGCCCAAAGTGAAGTAGGCCGAGGTTGGCGGGAGGGTGCAGGATGCGGAGAGATTATGGCCGAGTCATGCCGGCGATGAGGGTGACGGACCTGGATGGGGCGATCGGTTTTTTCACTGGGCTCCTTGGATTCCAGTTGGCTTGGCGGACCACGGATGGCTGCGCGGACGAGGGGAACCCGGTGGCCGGGTCGGGCGAGACGGCCATGCTGGAGGTGGGAGGGGTGGCGGTGCTGCTCAGCACCGGCAGCCACCTGGGCGGTATCCCCGCCTTCACGGGAGTGCTGTACTTCCAGATGCGGGGGGTGGCTGAGTTGTATCAGTCGCTTGTGGGGAAGGTAGATTTTGTCTGGCACCTTGAGCAGATGCCCTATGGCACCCTGGAGTTCGGCGTGCGGGGGCCGGATGGCTACACCCTGGCGTTTTCCATGGAGGCACCGGGGTGAGAGGGATTAAAGGGGGCATGCACAAATCGGGCCTCGCTTTCGGCTGATACGGGTTATAATGAAACGGTTTGAAGAGGAAAAAGCATGATGGAATCTGCTGTACAAGTCATTGGCACAATTCTGCCCAAAGGATCCCTTCTGCTGGATGGTCCCTTGGATTTGCCAGCCGGTCCGGTCAAAGTGGTGATTACACAGGTAAAAGAAAACCCCTTGCAGAATCCATCGGACTGGTTGCAGATTGTTCGGGAAACACGGGCGAAATTGGAATCCCTCGGAATCCCCATGATGGATGACGAGCAAACAGCCCATTACATCCGGTCCATGCGAGAAACAGATTCCTTGGATGAGTGGATTCAGGGTAAACTGTGAAAGTCTATCTTGATTATTGCACTGTTATATATCCTTTTTTTGGAAAATTCAGGACATTTGAATCATCTGGTTATTGAAAAGCTGGAACAGTACAGGGAAGAGGGTTTTGGCATAGCTTTGAGTGACTTGGTGGAATTGGAGTGTCTGGTGCGTCCCTTGCGAACAGGCAATCTTCTCCAGATTCAGATACTCAAGGAATTTTTCAGAAAAAAAGGCCATACTTGGTGCCAAATAGACAGGGAGACTTTCTTCCTTGCAGCAGATATCCGGGCCAGGCATGGTTTCAAGCTGGGTGATTCGCTTCACCTTGCGGCATCGGTTCGCAATGGTTGCTCCCTTTACCTCACCAATGACAAACGCTTGTCCTCCTTCACCGATATCAGGGTTGAGGCACTGGTGCCGTGAGCGCGACCGCTTTGTCCAATGACATGGATGACCCTGCGGGTGGCAGGAATGCGATCCATTCGGATAGGATTTCTGAGCCCTTCTATAACTACCAAGTGAACTGATCAACCGAACAGCAGGGTGGGTTCATACAGTAGGAGGCCCTTCAAGAAGGCCGGCCATACTCGCAGGGGAAGGGTCTGAGCCCGACCCTCCGGGAAGCCACTAGTAAAGATCCCTTGACTCGGACTCCTTCCTGGTAAAGATTTCTTTACTAGTGAAGTGGCCTAGGGAAGCGAGCTTTACCAGCATGCGACGGATCACGGGAAGGTACCAGGTTACCCAGGCCGGGGGTGAAACGGTTCGCGCGTTCATCCCGCATCCACTTCCTCCATCCCGCCCGGCACTGGCGCTCGATGGGAAATCGGCCGCGCGTCACGCGGAGGCCATCGCCGCCATGGCCAGGTTGGAGGTGGCTGGGACGATGGTCCCGGACGCCGATTGGTTCCTGTACGGCTTCGTACGCAAGGAAGCGGTCATCACCTCGCAAATCGAGGGTACGCGGGCGACTCTCCAGGATGTGCTGACCTTTGAGGCCACAAAACAGTCTGAACGACCCGAGGACGCACAAGAGGTTTGCAACTACATCGATGCGCTGACCTACGCCCGCGGCGAAATGGCGAGCCCAAGGGGTTTGCCCCTGACCATGCGGTTGCTCCGGGAAGCCCATAAACGGCTGATGCGTGGAGTGCGGGGAGCCGACAAATCGCCCGGTGAAATTCGCACATCGCAAAACTGGATCGGCGGCACACGCCCCGGAAACGCGGTCTATGTCCCTCCCCCGCCGGACGCCGTGCCGGAAGCGCTCTCGGATTTGGACCGCTGGATGCACGGGGATGACACGCTACCTCCCCTGGTCCGCGCGGGATTGGCCCACGTCCAGTTTGAATCCATCCCTTCCTGGACGGCAACGGTCGTATCGGCCGCTTGCTGGTCGCCCTGCTCGTGGAACATTGGTAGTTGCTTTCGTCACCCCTGCTCTATCTCAGCCTGGCATTCAAGCGCCATCAGGTGGAATACTACCGACGTCTGACGGCTGTTCGGACCGATGGGGATTGGGAAGGTTGGACCATGTATTTCCTGGAATGCGTCCGCGAAGCGGCTGACGATGGCGTGGACACGGCCCGGAGCCTGTTCACGCTGCTGAACCAGGACCGCCAGTGACTCCTGCGGTCCAAGGGGGCGACCATTCCGGCCATCCGTTTGTTCGACGCCTTGCCCAAGCAGCCAATCATCACGGCGGCGGGAGTCATGAGGAGGTTGAGGACAAGCAAGCCAACGGCCGCGAAGGCGATTGCGGCGCTGGAGGCCGCCAAGATTTTGAGGGAAACCACGGGCAAGCAGCGTGACCGCGTGTACGCGTACCAGGGCTACCTGCGCCTTCTGACAGGCGACAAAGAATAAGACGCGTTGGCTGGATTGGAAGGAGACCAGGTCCGGTCATTGTCTAGCCTTGCGGATTCAGTCCCTTGCCGTTTGCGGGCTTCGAAGTCGGCGCCTTTACGGGCTGTTACCGAGATGGTTTCGTGGGATACCCCAGACTTTCCTGCACGCAGTTAAAAATATAAAATTACATATTCTTATATTTTTTAGCCATCCCTGGTTCCCGGAATGGCTCATTATTTTCTATAGTGACAAATTAAGTACAGTATACTTTGCTTAAAATTAATTTTTAGGGACATTTACACCATGATCGCACCTGATTCTGAAATGATTGCCATTCTCCGGGAAATGAACCCATGGTGGGGAGGCGACCGTATTGGGGACCTGCCAGCCTGGCGGCGGGCGGCATTTGCCGAACTGGAATTGTGGTTGCGGACTCCCCCGGCGCCCCGGGCGGTTCTGTTGAGCGGTGCGCGGCAGATTGGGAAGACGACGCTTTTCCTGCAGGCGATCGAGGCGTTGATTGCCGGCGGGGTGAGCCCCAAAAACATCCTTTACATCACCTTCGACCACCCGCTGTTGAAGCTGGTGGGCCTGGAAACCGTCCTGCGGCTTTGGAGGGAAACCGAGGCGCGCGACCAGGGTTTTGAGTACCTGTTTGTGGACGAGATCCAGTTCTTGCCGGACTGGCAGACCTGGGTGAAACACCAGGTGGATTTCCACAAGGACCGGCGCATCGCGCTGACCGGGTCGGCAACCCCGCTGGTGACGGACCGGCAGGAGAGCGGTGTGGGTCGCTGGCACACCATCCATCTGGCGACACTGTCTTTTTATGAGTTCCTGCGCATTCGCAATGTCGAGGAGCTAAACCTACCCGAGGTTCCCTCCCTGTCGCGGCTTTTTGACTGGAGTGGCGGTGCATTTGCCCGGGCCAGCCATGCCGGTGAGTCGCTGGTGGTGCAATTCCACGAGTATCTCCAGCGGGGCGGATTCCCCCAATGTGCCCTGGCCCCGAGCGTGAACTGGGCGCAAAAGCTCCTCCGGGAGGACATCGTGGACAAGGTCCTGAAGCGGGACATGACGGCGCTTTTCGGGGTAAGGCGCGTGGTGGAGCTGGAGCACACCTTCCTGTACCTGTGCCTGCACGACGGCGGGTTGCTGGACATGCAGGCGCTTTCCACCAGCCTGGGGGTGAGGAAGCCGACGGCGACGCATTTCATAGAGCTGTTGGCGAGTGTGCACCTGATCCACAAGTTGTCGCCATTGGGGTATGGCAAGGAGGTCCTGCGTGGCCGCCACAAAATTTACCTCGCGGATGCGGCGATCGGTCCGAGCGTGCTGTCCAAGGGTCGGGCACTCCTCACGGACGGCATCCTGCTGGGCCGGGCGGTCGAGACGGCCTTTTTCAAGCATGTCTACACCCGGTTTTATGACTCGAATGTCCAGTTCGCCTACTGGAGGGGAAAACGCGACGCCGAGGTGGACATCGTGGCGGAAACCCCGGGACGCCTGGTGCCTTTCGAGGTGAAATACCGTGGCCAAAAGACCGGACCGGCGGAACTAACCGGAATGCTGGAGTTTTGCGCGACGAAAAAAGTGCGGCGCGGCTACGTGATCACCCGGCAACTTTCGGATTTCGGATTGCTGCGGCTGAACGAGGGGGGCGCGGAGGTGGAGTTGATGAAAATCCCGGCACCCCTGGCCTGCTATTGGCTGGGCCGTTCGGAACTGGAATCGGCGAACCGGGACGAGGCGGGAGGATAATGGAACCGGGTATCCGTGCCGTTCTCCAGATTTCGGACACATCCAAGAGTTGGCTAGCCGCCCTAGTGACACCGAATCGTTCCGGACCCCGGAAGGGGTAACGGAACCCATTCGTCCCGGTGCCGGAACGGAGTCCGATGGATGCCATGAACGACTGGTCCCGGTTCGGATACTTGCCCGCGCTAGGAGTTTGGATCGGCATGGAGGTGGTCACAGAGCCAAGCATGTTTCCAAGATAGTTCGTTGTGCCCTGACCTGTGAAAAATCGGCTCACTGCGGAGGCTAAGGGTTTTCTTGGAGGATTTGGGGGTTTCCCGGCAGGTCTTGGGGCTTGTTGCCTCCGGTTTTCCACCCACCTTCGCTGGATTTACCTTCGCCCGGAACTGCCTGGGGCGGGCCCTGTAAAAAGCAGGCCTTTTTGCATAAAGTAGCTTTTCGTTTATTTCGATTGTTTCTTTTGCTGCGAATATTGGGTATATTTTGTTTGGAGGAGCAAAAGACATGGCAACACTGAATAGCGATTTTCCGGAAACCATTACCCCGACTCCGGATGAGGCGATTCTTGCCCAGGAGAGCAGTCGAAGGCTTTCCCGTTTCGTCTCAACCAAGCGCAAAAAGCTGCTCCAACTGCGGATTCAGCCCGATGACGCGCCGGAAGAGACAGTCTCCATTCCGGAATCAGCCTTCCGCCTCTTGAACGAAATTCTCACCCAGATGGCGAAAGGGAATGCTGTCACGCTGATCCCTGTTCATGCTGAACTGACCACCCAACAGGCCGCCGATATTTTAAATGTCTCACGCCCATTCCTTGTCGAACAGTTGGAGAAAGGGGTCATACCATACCGCAAGGTCGGAACCCATCGCCGCATCTTTTTCAAGGATTTGATGGACTTCAAGGAGGCAATGATTCGCAACCGGTTGAAGGCACTGGAGAAATTAGCTGCCCAGGCCCAGGAACTCGGCATGGGCTATTGAAGTGAGCCATTTCACTGTTCTGTATGACGCTTAGGTCCTCTATCCTGCTCCCCTTCGTGACCTGCTATTGCATGTCGCGGTCTCGGACTTTTTCCACGCCAAATGGACCGATGCCATCCACGATGAGTGGATAAGAAATGTTCTCAAAGACCGCCCGGATTTGAAACCGGAACAGCTTCAGAGGACTCGCGAGTTGATGAACGCGCATGTCCTGGATTGCCTTGTGACTGGCTACGAGACACTGATCGACTCCGTCACGCTGCCCGACCCGGACGACCGTCACGTTCTGGCAGCCGCGATCCACGCTGGTGCTGACCTCATCGTGACGTTCAATATCAGGGATTTTCCTGAAAAAATCTTGAAGTCCTATGGCATGGAAGCCCAGCATCCTGACGACTTCCTGACGTTCCAGCTCGACTTGGCCCCGAATTTCGTCTGTGCTGCCGCCAAGCGGCACAGGGCAAGTCTCAAGAAACCTCCCAAAAATGTTGATGAATATCTCGCCACGCTGGAAGCTCTGGGGCTGGCTCAAACGGTGTCGGGCCTTCGGCGATTCGCGGAATTGATTTGACCTAACCTCCACCCGCTTGCATTTTTCAGTTTCCGATTATCCGTCATGATGAGCCATCCCAACCGGCCGGCCCATCCCGCAAATGATCAACGGGTGCTCTCGTGCATAAAAGGGCATGGGCTTCTTAGTGAACAAGCAGATCGAAGAGCTGGACGGCCCAAAATCATCCAGGAGAACGGAGCTGAAAAGTGAAGGTTCCCGCACCTTCCCGTGCCTGCAAAACTCTGTCAGCCCGACTTGGGGCTATTCAATCCCAATGCGAACAGTTCAGGAATCGGCTGGCGGATCCATTGCGGCTTCCCAGGGGAGAATCCTTCCGTCAGGTGATACTGTCCCTTGGGCCGTTCCAGATGCGGCTGAGCACCCTGGCAGGAATAACCCTTCACCAAACCAACCCAAGCCCGCTGGGATCCGAAGAAGCCGGTTACCCCACATGGTTTTCAGGGCAGGTCGCAAGGCTTGTGGGTGCCGGCACCTAGTCTTTGCAAGTCCACGCTTGAAGCTTTTGTAGGGTTGCACTCGACGGGTTTCCTGGAAAGAGCCACGTTCGGGAATTTGGAGGGCCCGGGAGGGTTGGTTGTTCCATCAGCGTCCAATCGCTTTTCCAAAGCCAAACGGTTTGTGGCCTGCTGGGTCCAACCTGTTGAGCAGGAACCGGCAACGGTGTGAGCTTTTGGTTGAACCAAAGCCCAACTCATTTTGGGACAGTCCATCCCCGCTCAAGGCCCCTGGCCTACCTCAGGTCCTCCACCACCCAGCGGTTTTCGCGGAAACGCTCGACCTCGGTATGGTCGATCCCGTGGCTTGCATCGCGGCGGAAGGTCCCGTTGTCGATCTGCTGCGACAACTGGCCGTAGGGTTGGTTCAGGTAGCCCCGGACAGCCTGTTCGCTCAACTGGAAGTGCAGGTCTCCGGGGCTGGAGGGATTGGGTCGGGCAAGCGCTTCTTCCACTTGGCCCCGGATGTCTAGGTCTTTGAGGTAGGCGGACCAATCCGTCCAGTAGTTGGGCCGTTTGGAGGAACGGGCTATCCGGTCCGCGATGGAGCTGGTGAGGCTGAAACCGGCGGCGGGGTGGTTCCGGTCGATCCAGCGCCAGAGTTCCCGGAAGCTTCGCAGGCGGGTGGTATTCGGCTCGCTCTCGGGGTAGCGACCCTGGCGGCGGGGCGGGTCGAGGCGTTCGGGCCTATCGAGCCAGAGATGCTGGATGAGGTCTTGAGGGTTATCGGAAGGGGAGCCCAGCAGCCAGCCGTTCCAGGCGCAGGTGAACGGGACTGTCGCCAGCCGCTGGGGGTAGGGCAGGAAGAAGGTCTCCGGCGTTTTGAGGCTGAGCCGGATGGCTTCGGCCAGGGTGGCAGTCATGGGGTAGCCGCTTTCGGCCAGCCAGTCG
>Ga0255183_1000907_pt1 | contig 10426 bp, 8 predicted proteins | sample Atl_UVDOM_RepB_8_FD_183638 | JGI IMG/M metagenome (GOLD analysis project Ga0255183, IMG submission 183638) | Freshwater microbial communities from Altamaha River, Georgia, United States - Atl_UVDOM_RepB_8d | ecosystem: Environmental > Aquatic > Freshwater > River | place: USA: Georgia | collected...
TAATTTTGCCTGAAGAAGACATGCGTACCGGCACCGTTGTGGCGGTCGGCCCAGGCAAAAAAGGCTCAAACCGACCGCTTATGGTGTCGGTGGGCGACCACATCATGTATAGCGGCACAATCGACCAAACATTTGGCGACTTTCTGGTAATGAAAGACAAAGATGTCATAGGGCTAGTATGAAAAACGATGAACTCCTCTCGACCGCCCGCAACCGCCTAAAAATGGCTATTGCGGCATTTAGTGAATCTCGAGAGGATGAGCTAGACGACCTACGATTCTTTGCTGCAAGTCCAGACAATCAGTACCAATGGCCAGCCGACGTGTTGCAAACGCGCGGAGCCGTTCAAGGGCAGACGATTAACGCACGTCCTTGCTTGACAATCAACAAGCTGCCACAGCACGTACGTGAAATCACCAACGATCAGCGCCAAAACCGCCCAAGCGGTAAAGTTATCCCTGTGGATGACAAGGCCGACGTTGAAGTAGCGGAAATTTTCAACGGTATGGTGCGCCATATCGAATACCTGTCAGACGCTGATGTTGCGTACGACACCGCGTGTGAAAACCAAGTCGCTTATGGCGAAGGCTACATCCGACTGTTGACGGAGTACTGCGATGATGACACGTTTAACCAAGATATTAAGATCGGTCGTATCCGCAATTCGTTCTCTGTTTACATGGACCCGACCATCCAAGACCCCTGCGGTGCGGACGCGAACTGGTGCTTCATCTGCGAAGACATCACCAAAGAAGAGTACGAAAGGCAGTTCCCCGACGCGCTCCCGCACTCCTCGCTCCAGCAGCAAGGAGTCGGCGACCAATCGCTCTCCGCGTGGATCAACGAAGACACGGTCCGTATCGCGGAATACTTCTACATCAAGCACGAAAAAGCCACGCTAAACTTGTATTACGGCAACGTCACAGCGTTTGCGGGCTCGGCTCAAGACGCCGAGATGGCTATGCGAGGCATGAAGCCGATTCGCTCGCGCATGGTGGACATCAAGAAAGTCAAATGGTGCAAAATCAACGGTTTTGAGGTGCTTGAAGAGCAAGATTGGGCAGGCTCTTGGATACCGGTTGTGCGCGTCATTGGTAACGAATTTGAGATCGACGGGCGTCTATACCTGTCGGGCATTGTGCGTAACGCTAAAGATGCACAGCGTATGTACAACTATTGGGTTAGCCAAGAAGCTGAGATGCTTGCCTTGGCGCCAAAAGCACCGTTTATCGGGTATGGCGGCCAGTTTGAAGGCTATGAGAACCAATGGAAAACAGCTAACACGACCAATTGGCCGTATTTGGAGGTCAATCCAGACGTTACAGACGGTCAAGGCGGGCCGCTGCCACTGCCACAGCGTGCGCTACCTCCGATGGCTCAAACGGGGCTTATACAGGCCAAAATGGGCGCCTCTGACGACATTAAGGCCACGACCGGTCAGTATGACTCGAGTTTAGGTCAAGTGTCTAATGAGCGTTCGGGTAAAGCCATTTTGGCTCGCGAGCGTCAGACAGACCGCGGCACTTACCATTATGTTGATAACTACGCCCGCGCTGTGCGCTACATTACGCGTCAGATTGTGGACCTGATACCTAAAATCTATGACACCGAGCGCATCGCTCGCATTATCGGTGAAGATGGTGAAGTAAGCACCGTCAAAATCAACCCGATGCAGCAAGAGCCGGTCAAGAAAATCGTTGACCAAGCCGGTATTGTCATAGAGAAAATCTATAACCCAGGCGTTGGTAAGTACGACGTGATGGTTACGACCGGACCGAGCTACATGACCAAGCGTCAGGAAGCTTTGGAAGCAATGGCTCAACTGTTGCAGGGCAACCCACAGCTTTGGGCAGTAGCTGGCGACTTGTTCATCAAGAACATGGATTGGCCTGGTGCTCAAGAGATGGCCAAGCGCTTTGCTAAGACGATTGATCCGAAGCTTATGGAAGACGGCGATAAGGACCCAGCGTTGCAAGCGGCTGAACAGCAAATGCAGGCAATGGCTCAGGAAATGGAAGCCATGCACACCATGCTTCAAAACGTGTCTAAGTCGATGGAAATGCAAGATTTGGAGCGTAAAGAGTTTGAGGCCCTGATTAAGGCTTACGACGCTGAAACTAAGCGCTTGTCGGCCGTACAAGCGTCTATGTCGCCTGAGCAGATTCAAGACATCGTGATGGGCACCGTGCACGGCATGATTAGTAGCGGCGATTTGATTGCCGAGATGCCGCAAGAGCGCGGTGAAATGGGCGAAGAGCCTATGATGCCGCCCCAGCAGCCTATGATGCCTCCGCCTGAACAAATGCAACCGCCCCCAATGGAGCAACCAACGTGAAATGCGCTGAATTTATCGGAATGATGTTCCTAGCACGCGATGTGACGCACAGCGTTCACTTGAACACGCGTTCGTACGCCAAACACAAGGCGTTGCAAAAGTTCTACGAGAACATTATTGACCTAGCCGACGGGTTTGCCGAAGCATATCAAGGCAGGCATGGTTTAATTGGACCAATCGGGCTACAATCAGCTAAGAAAACAACTAACGTGATTGAATTTCTTGAATCGCAGTTAGAAGAGATCGAAAAGTGCCGGTACGAAGTCTGTGAAAAGACTGACACACCGCTTCAGAATTTGATTGACGGTATTGTTGAGTTGTACCTATCCACGCTGTATAAGCTGAGATTCTTATCGTGAGCGTACCATTTGTTTCGCAATCGCAGTACGGCAAAGATGAACCGTTTGACCTACAGGTTGCACGGGGCCAGATAGCCGGTCACAGCGTCGTAAACATTTACGGGTACCAGCCTTCAATCGGCACAACATTTATACCAGTTTGGGAAAACGCAACGGCATACACGTTTCCTGCGGCCGCTACGCAAATGAATTTGGCGGGCAGCGCGGGCGACACCGCATCTATTCTGATTAGCGGGCTAGATTCTAAATATTTGCCAATTTCTGAAACGCTAGTGCTAAACGGCACAACGCCTGTAACGACCACCAAGTCATATTTGCGTATTAACAGCATGGAAGTAACTGCTGGAAGCGCAACAAACCCTGCTGGCGTGGTTACGCTCAAAGATTTAACAAACACAACCATTTACGCACAAATAAACACTGGAATTGGCCGTACACAAGGCGCTGTCTACACGGTAGCCGCGGGTTACACGTACTATCTTAAGCGCGTAAACGTCTACACGTCGCTTAACGGCAACGATTTTGTGACGTATCAAAACAAAACTATTAGTTCTACCGGTGTTGTTAAATTAACGCAACAAGCACCGTTTGCGATTAGCTATGAAGCAATCCGCATTATGCCCCGTGCAATTGGGGAGAAAACAGACATTCAGCTCATGTGCAAAGTTAATAGCGGCACAGGCGCGGTGGCTATAGCACAAGAAGGCTATCTGATTAAAAATTACCAGGATTAAATCATGGCAAATTACAGCTACATTGAAGCAACAACACAAGTTAAAAACGGCGCCGGCAAAATCAAAGGCATTTTTGTAAGCGCAGCATCTAGTACGCCTACAATTACGGTTTATGATGAAGCTAACGGTGGTACAACTAAAGTGCTGTTGGCTACATTTACCCCCGCTGCGGCTACTTTTTACGCACTTGGTGTTGACGGCGCGTTCGCTAATAAAGGCATCAATGTTGCGATAGGTGGCACTGTTAAAGCTACAGTTATTTACGAATAGGAATCGCCATGAGCCGCTTAGTTTTTAATGCAATATTAGGTGGCACGACCACTTTAGAATCAACCAACTCGGCGGATACATTCCTAATCACTGTACCCGCTGCAAACGGCACGTTGTCGCTTAAAGATTCGTCTGGCGATGCAACTTTTCGTAACATCACACTAACAGGCGCTGTTCTTGCAGGCGCTTGGAACGGTTCGACCATTACCGTGCCTTATGGCGGTACGGGTGCTACAACGCTCACGGGTTATGTAAAGGGCAACGGTACGTCAGCTATGACGGCGTCTGCCACCATTCCTGTGTCTGATCTGACAGGCACACTAGGCGTGGCTAATGGCGGTACAGGTGCTACAGCACTTACGGGCTATGTAAAGGGCAATGGTACGTCAACAATGACGGCCTCCTCCACCATCCCCAATACCGATATTACTGGTTTGGGTACGATGTCTACCCAAAACGCTAACGCGGTAGCCATTACAGGCGGCACGATTTCTGGTTTAAGCGCTGCTTTACCTGTCGCATCAGGTGGCTCTGGTGCCACCACGCTTACGGGCTATGTGAAGGGCAATGGCACGTCAGCCATGACGGCGTCTAGCACAATCCCCAACACCGACATTACTGGTTTGGGCACAATGTCTACGCAGGGCGCTGATTCGGTAGCTATTACCGGTGGCACTGCTAACGGCTTGACCATTGGTGCGATCAATCCAGCCGCGGGTGTTTTCACAACACTGCGGTTTAATTCGACATTGTCGCTTAATGGCTCGACCGGTACGGCTGGCCAAGTGTTAACTTCTAATGGTACCTCTGCGCCTACTTGGACATCTGTGGCCGGTGTGGGTACGGTTACTAGCGTTAACGGATCGGGTGGCACAACTGGTTTGACATTGACCGGCGGTCCGATTACATCAAGCGGCACACTTACGCTTGGCGGCACACTTATTGTCGGTAACGGCGGTACAGGTGCCACAACGCTTACGGGTTACGTGATTGGCAATGGCACGTCGGCTATGACAGCGTCTGCCACAATTCCAACGTCTGATTTAACAGGTACGCTAGGCGTAGCTAACGGTGGCACTGGTGCCGCTACATTAACAGGATACGTTAAGGGCAGTGGCACGTCAGCCATGACAGCCTCGGCCACAATTCCTACGTCCGATCTGTCAGGCACAATTTCTAACGCTCAGTTAGCCAACTCGGCTATTACGATTAACGGCACAAGCACAAGTTTGGGCGGCTCAATTAGCGTCGGTACGGTCACATCTGTGACGGGAACCGCGCCTGTCGTGTCTTCGGGCGGTGCAACCCCCGCCATTTCGATGGCTGCGGCAAACGGTTCGACTAACGGCTATCTAACAAGCACTGATTGGACGACGTTTAATAACAAAGGATCAGGCACTGTCACTTCTGTGGGTGGTACGGGTACGGTTAACGGTTTAACTTTGACAGGTACTGTTACCAGTTCCGGTAACTTGACTTTAGGTGGTACATTAAGTCTTGTAAGCCCTCCGCCCATAGGCACTACTACGCCTGCTGAGGTTAAAGTCACAACTGGATGGTCACCTAACTTTGCACTTACCGATGCTGCGACAATTGCTTGGGATTCGACTAATCAGGTCGCTACGTTTACGTTTGTATCGTCGAATAGAACGATGGGTGCGCCTACGAACCTGAAAAACGGTGCGTTCTACGCGTTAGCTGTTATTCAAAACGCTGGTAGCAACACGTTGACTTGGAACTCGGTGTTCAAGTGGGCCGCGGGCACAGCACCAACATTGTCAACAGCCGCTGGGGCGAAAGACTATTTCACTTTTCGCTCTGATGGCACAAACCTCTATCAACAAGGCATCTCACAGGCGGTGGCGTAATGTTTCCTGTATTGGCTGGCGGTAATCCTTCAGGTTATTACCTCACAAATTCGCTGCGAACCCGCGCAAGCGCAAGCGCTTATTTGAGCCGTACTCCTGCCAGTTCTAGTAGCCAATCAAGATACACATTATCGTTTTGGGCCAAGCGCGGCACATTAGGCGCAAATCAAACGCTATTGTCTTGTGTGGCTTACGGCAATACTAGTTATCAAACGTATTTTCGTTTTAATTCTTCTGACCAACTTGAGTTCTATAACTCTTGGGGCTCTGATCTTCAAAACTTAATTACAACGCAAGTATTTCGCGATCCATCTGCTTGGTATCACATTGTTTTTGCGATTAACATGAACGGGGCTACCCGCCCAGATGCCATTCAAATTTCAGTTAACGGCAGCCTAATTACGGCGTTTTCTACGACAACTTATACAAACGTCTATCAAGCAACGGCGATTAACTCAGCATACGCGCATAATTTTTGCAGAGATGTAAATACATCCAGTTCGTATGCTGATCAGTATTTAGCTGAAATGTATTTTGTCGATGGGCAACAATTAACGCCATCTTCATTTGGCTCAACTAACCCCGTAACAGGCGTATGGCAACCTAGAAAATATGGCGGCACATATGGTACAAACGGGTATTATTTATCTTTTGCTAATAGCTCAACTTCTACATACAGTGGGCTTTTTAACCGATCAACACCTCAATACTTAACTGTTTCAAATACAAGTTCTGATTTTTCTTTTGGAACCGGCGCGTTTACGATTGAATGTTGGGTAAACTTAAATTCTTTGCCAAGCGGCACAGGCTACCCAAATGGGTATTGGCTTTTTGGTGGTGGCCTTGTAAGTAGCAACACCGGCATAGATTTTTATATTAACAATACGCAAATTGGATTTAACTTAGCGGACTTTACTTCGCCTACCGCGATTGGCAACCATAATATGGTTCCTGGCCAATGGTATCATTTGGCCGTTGTAAGGGGCGGTACGTCTAATCAAACGCTTTCTTTATATGTTAATGGTACTAGAGTAGCTACGGCTTCAAGCGTTACCGCTACGGCTGACGCTTCTTTAACTGGCATCGCAATTAGCGCGGCCGAACCTACTGGCGCTACTAGTGGCAACGTCAACGGTTATATTAGCAATTACAGAATTGTAAAAGGGTCTGCGGTTTATGACCCTACGCAATCATCTTTAACGGTTCCGTCTACAGCGTTGACGGCTATAACTAACACTGTTTTGTTGACATTACAAAACGCAACTATTGTTGATAACAGCTCTTCGGCTAAAACTATTACGAATGTTGGCTCTACAACAACATCCGTTCAATATCCGTTTGTTTTAAACATAGCCGCCGATTATTCAGGTAATAGCAACAATTGGACGCCTAATAATATTAGTTTGGCGTTAGGGTCAACATATGATTCAATGACCGATGTGCCGACGCTGACAAATGCTACGGCGGCTAACTATGCTGTGTTGAATCCTCTTTCAAATTCAACAAATACACTATCTGGCGCAAATCTTAATATTGCATCTGCATCAGGAAACGCAAACACACGCTGCAACTCAACGATTGCTGTATCAAGCGGAAAATGGTATTACGAAGTAGTGCTTACGGGAGTTGGTACAAATAGTTCTGCTGGAATTGGGCAAAGTCAAATTACTAACGCTTGGCCAGGTAATGATGCTCTTTCGTACGCTTACGAACTTGATAACGCTCGAATTGCTAACAACGGGTCACTTTCAAGTTACGGCTCTGCGCTTGTATTGAATGATGTTTTCATGTGTGCTTTTGACCTAGATAACAATAAAATTTTCTTTGGCAAAAACGGTACGTGGTTTAACTCAAGCAACCCTGCAACTGGCACAAGCCCAGCATATACGCTTACTGCTGGCACATATTGCCCTATTTTTAGACCTTATAACTCTAACTCTACTGGAGCTAGTTTCGGCGTCAACTTTGGCCAGCGCCCATTTAGTTATACCGCACCAACAGGCTTTGTAGCCTTAAACACATACAACTTGCCAACTAGCACTATCGTCAAGGGCAATACGGTGATGGATGCTACGACCTACACTGGCACGGGTGCGTCGTTGTCGGTTACAAATACGGCGTCATTTAAACCCGATTTGGTATGGGTAAAAAGTAGAAGTAACGCTACTGATAATGAATTAACTGATTCTGTTCGAGGCGTAACAAAATCACTTATTTCTAACTCTACAGCGGCTGAAGCAACCGATACGCAAGGTCTTACTGCATTTAATAGCAACGGATTTACGTTAGGAACAGACGCCAACTATAATGGGTCTGGGCGTACATTTGTAGGTTGGCAATGGCAAGCAGGACAAGGCTCATCATCATCCAACACTAACGGCACAATTACATCGACAGTAAGCGTTAATGCTAGCGCTGGGTTTAGTGTGGTGACATATACGGGTACTGGCACGACAGGACCAACGGTCGGCCACGGACTCGGTGTAGCACCAAAAATGATTATTATAAAATCACGGAACGGCGCTGATAACTGGAACGTATATCACGCCAGTCTGTCTAACCCTGCCTCTCGTTGGTTATCGTTAAACCTTACTAACGCTGAGTTAGGTCCAGATGGCACGGGATGCTGGAACAACACCAATCCTACTTCGTCAGTGTTCACTGTCAATTGGCCTGGTTCTGGTGGGTATACAAACCAAAGCGGTATTACCTATGTAGCCTACTGCTTCGCTGCTATTTCAGGATACTCAGCGTTTGGCAGCTATACTGGAAATGGATCAACCGATGGCCCTTTTATTTACACTGGATTTAGACCTAAGTTTGTGATGGCAAAAGTTATTACTGCCTCTAACTGGTGGATTATGTTTGACTCTACCCGCAACCCGTACAATGCTGCAAACTTTGAGTTAGCTGCTAACTTGTCCGACGCTGAATACACGGCAAATACATCTCAGTACACTTTGTTTGACTTCCTGTCTAACGGGTTCAAATTGCGTACAGGTTCGTTAGAAGGTAACTCAAACGGTCAAACTTACATCTATATGGTATTTGCCGAAAACCCATTCAAGAACGCTTTAGCGAGGTAATAATGTTTGCAATCATTTCCGATAACGCCATTGCAATGCTGGTCGCGCCTGGCACAGCTTTTGAATGGGCCGGCGTTCAATACCCTGCTAACTGGTGCAACCTTTCTACGCCCGAAGAAAAAGCCGCGATTGGCATGGTGGATGTTGTCTACGGTCAATACCCAAACGATCAATACTACTGGGTCACGCAAGACGCACCTGTGTATCAAGACGGCGTAGTCGTAATTAATTACACGTCTACACCCAAAGATATCGAGCCATTAAAAACTAACATGGTCAACCAAATTAACCAGACCGCATGGACGATTTTGCAGCCTACAGACTGGATGGTTGTTAAAGCAATGGAAACGGGCGGCGTGGTCGCCCCCGCATGGAATACATGGCGTCAGCAAATCCGCGATCAAGCCGCAACTGGCGTAGCCGTTGTGACTGCGTGCACAACTGTTGACGAATTAGCAGCTTTGCCTTCAATTCAATGGGCGCATGACCCTAATTGGATACCGCCTGAACCTTCCCCAATTATTGATCCTGTACCGCAACCTGTACAGAATGATGCGCCCGCTATATAATTTTTAACGTATCGGCCCGTTAGACCGAGGATTCTAAGGAATCACAAATGTCAGAAGAAGTAACCTTAGCGGAAGTACCCGCGCCGGAACAGGACGCTACGGCAGCACCTGTATCTGAAGTTTCAGCGCCGGAAGTAACCGAAGTTGCAGCAGAAGACAAGCCAGCGGAAAAAACTTATACGCAGGCTGAGATCGATGCAATGATCGGTAAACGACTTGCAAGAGAACAACGTAAGTGGGAAAGAGAACAGGCGCAACGTGCAGCGCAAGCTCCACAGCCAAGTGCTCCACCCGTACCGGAAGGTTTTGCCTCCACTGAAGAGTACATCGAAGCAGTAGCCGAGTACAAAGCAGCGGAAAAGCTTGCGGCACGCGAAGCACAAAAGCAGCAGTCTGCAATCTTAGAGTCTTACCACGACAAGGAAGAAGAAGCGCGGTCGAAGTACGACGACTTTGAACAAGTCGCCTACAACCCCAACCTTCCAATCACTGACGTGATGGCTCAAACCATTCAAGCTTCTGAAATTGGTCCTGACGTGGCATACCACTTAGGGGCAAATCCTAAAGAAGCCGAACGGATTTCCAAGCTTTCGCCATTCTTACAAGCCAAAGAAATTGGGAAGCTCGAAGCCAAATTGGCAGCTGATCCTCCCGCAAAAAAGACCTCATCGGCGCCAACGCCTATTAGTCCGGTCACTGCTAGAAGCACGGGAGGCTCCTCCTACGATACAACCGACCCACGCTCCATCAAGTCGATGAGCACCTCGGAATGGATCGAAGCTGAAAGACAGCGACAGATTAAAAAGCAGGAAGCGCTACGTAACCGCTAATTTACTTTTTTAAAGGAACTGCCATGTCAAATAGCTTATTGACCATTGACATGATCACCCGCAAGTCGCTCGAAATCCTCGAGAACAACCTGGTGCTCACACGTAACGTAAACCGCCAATACGACGACTCCTTCGCTGTTGAAGGCGCCAAGATTGGTTCAACTCTCCGTATCCGCCTGCCCGATCGCGCGCTGGTGACTGACGGTGCCGCCCTGCAAGTTCAGGACGACAACGAACAGTACACAACGCTGACCGTGTCCAGCCAAAAGCATATCGGCGTGAACTTCACGTCTGCCGAATTGACAATGCAATTGGACGACTTCGCAGAGCGTGTGTTGAAGCCTCGCGTATCGCAGCTTGCATCTTCGGTTGACG
>Ga0255183_1000914_pt1 | contig 10382 bp, 9 predicted proteins | sample Atl_UVDOM_RepB_8_FD_183638 | JGI IMG/M metagenome (GOLD analysis project Ga0255183, IMG submission 183638) | Freshwater microbial communities from Altamaha River, Georgia, United States - Atl_UVDOM_RepB_8d | ecosystem: Environmental > Aquatic > Freshwater > River | place: USA: Georgia | collected...
TAAATCGGTAAGGTTGATTGCAGCAAGCATAGAAGATCGGCTGATTTGAAAACACCGGACTACTGTTACAATCACTCCATGCATTACAAATATTGATGGTAGTGGTTGCGAAAAAATCGTCGTTCGCCGATCCGGTGGTTATGGCTCCATTTCGACAACATTGACCCAAATAAAAGGTGACATCACAACAGCTAGAATTCCCAACAAACGCGTTCAGTGGTGCGGAATTAAAATCAACAATCGCCTCGTATAGATGCATTTCAACCCCATTTCCGGTACCTGCTTTATTGCTATCGCAAGTGGCCGATGCCGAACTACATAATTGCGATACATCGGTGATGCTTACTCTACTAATTGACAAGGTAGAAGTTCCGCAGCCGTTTCCACGATTTTTTCCAGCGAAAACACCAAAGGAAGGGCTATTAAAGGCAACACCTCTACAATCTCGATATACTTTGGCAACAATTTTATACTTACCGCCACCCAAACACCGATAACTCATGTCCGTCCCCATCATGTGGGAGGCGTTTAAAGCGCCAATTGAAACCAACAAAAACATCAGCAACCATAATGACTTGATTCGGCCCAGCGAATTGAAATTCATAGCTGTCCAAAGCTACAAAGAATTATAAATAAATGTTGTACGGTTTATTCGTTGGTCTTCCAAGGATCATCCAAAGACCCATTGCCCGTGTGATCGCCTTCGTCCCATTTAAAATTCAACGAATTGCTGTAAACGTTAGTGATTCTATATTCAACAGAAGTTCCTCGCGTAGTTGGTGGTACCTCTAGTTGTTGTCTACTGTTCGGTTTTATGTTTTGAAAAAACAAATATTCAGTCTTATGTTTATTCCCATTAACGGTAATGATATCTACGGCCACATAAACTCTATCAATAACATATTCTGTTTTGTTTGTAACAATAATTGACAAATCCGAAATGCCACCTAAATCAGAATATTTAAATCCGCTACGACTGGCGATGATATAACTTTCCCAGTCATTTCGAATAGAAATATTTCTTTGGGTAATTGCTGCCGCAGCGGCATCTTCTATGGCTAAAGTAGAATCTATTGGCACTACTGCACCGGTTTCATCGATATACGTATTACTTAAACCGCTATCAACGGTAGGTCCTTCTTCAGAATCAATATTCGATTTAAAACCAATAATACTAAATATTACAACTAAAAATACGATTAACGAACCAATGAGTAGTTTTTTTTGGTTTTCCGTAAACGAGCCATTGCTAGAACTTGAACTATTATCGGAACGATTATTTGTTGATTCAAAAGACGGTGAGTTACTACCATCCTGGAAATTACTAGTTGAACTGTCATCGTTTATTTTCTCACTTCTGGATTTACTTGGATTTTCCGAGGTAGTGTGAGTTTCATCGTTTGGCTGCGTAAAATTACTACTGATTTTATTCCCACAAGAGGGACAGAAATTGACATTAGGCAATAATTCTGTTCCGCAATTACTGCAATATTTCATGCTATCATTTATCCTGATTTCGTCAATTACTGTTTAGATTTTTTAAAACTAGTAGCTGTTGCGGTAATTGAAAATGCTAAAAAAAACAAAGCAATTATCAATGAAATTATTCCGGGCGCCATACCAGGATCGGTGCTATATTCATTGTTATAACATCGAATACCCATTACCGCTATACTATTTAAAATATTAACAATACTTAATACTAATCCAATGATTGATAAAGCTTTCATAGATTGCAAGAATAAAACTATTTTCTCCAATTGCAATCATTTCGAAAACAATTAATTGCATTTTAATACAAATCGAAATACCTTTACACTAATAAATTTTAGTAATGGTAATAGGTTCAAGCAAAGATATTTTTAAACATACCATTAGAATTATTTTTATCCCCTACTCATTTATTTTAATTAGCATTTCATCCTGTAAGCCAAACGAACCGTTAAAACCCGTAGATAACATAAATGCAGCGGTAGATGAATCACCCCTACCACCTCCATCGCCGCAAAACTCTATTAAATTCCGTGATACTGTTCTAGAAGACTTACTAATCAACGGCACGCAGACCAAATGTACCACCTATATAGCCGACCGAATTCAACGCATCAACTCCTTTGACTACTTCTATTCGGAGGATAAAGCCGATATCTGGCCTGGAAATATCGTTCAAAGCAAATACCTCCGCGAAAACGGAAGATTGGTTTCCCTTGGCAATTTCCCCCGTGACCCGCTGAACTATACCGTTCAAGGTACCCAAGGCTCCACCAGCTTTAATTTGCCCTCGCCCACCAACGCCAATTACCAAACAGAATTTGACGACGTTTCCAAACTCTTTTGGTTCATGCCCCCAACATTCACTTTCCAAAACGTACAAATTACCTACTCGGAAAACCAAGCGCTTATGGAACTTGGGCTGAATTTCGGATTCTTAGCCGGAGGTCTATCCACCAAATTTCAAAAAATAAACACCACCGGATACACCACTATGTACATGATGGTCAAGAATATCTACTTCAACGTAAATGTAGAATACGCCAGCAATCCCGCTGGATTTTTTGGTGCAAATGTGAATGTTTCGGATTTAAAACGACTGATTTCGGACGATAATCCGCCTGCCTATGTTTCCAGTGTATCCTACGGCAGAGTGGCTTTAGCTCGCGTGGTTTCGTCTTACAGTCAACGCGAAGTAAAAGCCTGCGTAGAATTAGTATTGAAGGGTATGTCGGGCAGTTTAACCGCAGGCCAGAAGCAAATTTTATCCGACATACAGTTAACCGTGGAAGCCGCACCAGGACCCACATTTATGCTAAAAACCTTAGACGATGTCTACAAATACATGAACGAAGGAAGCCAATTCAACCATAGAAATGGCTGTGTACCTGTGGGTTACGAAGCGAGGTACCTAAAAAATAATTCTACCCTAATGACCCATACTGGATTCACCTATAAAGTTAACGAGTGCTTATGATGGGATGGAATAAATTAAACGATTCTGCACGCCGATTGTTAAGCCTATCTGCATTTTCAACCTTCTTGGTTTTTATTAGCAGCTGTAAACCCGAACCCGAGCCAGTTTTATTGTATAACGATAATGTAATACCATTTGAAATCGTAGAGGAGACCTTTAGGTTGGGAGCACGAAGCACCGCATGGATCTCCAACAAATCAGTAATTACACGCACATTCAAGCTGCCGCCTAGAACCGTTTATTGGGCTTATTGGATGGGAGCGGGACCCGAACCTGTAACCGAACTTGCCAAAGTGGTTGTACCGGCTGCCGCACAGAAATTAACAAAAGACCCTTTTGTGGCATACGCATGGGGACTTTTGGGTGCATTAAATCTAGTAAATACAGGCACATCCTCAGTGGACTTGTTCGTAATACCATCCAGTCAAGCAGGAGGATTTAACTTCCAAGACACCTTTCAATCCTTCATTGCTAAACCCCAAACCAAAAATATACACGATAAATACATCGATATTCTAGACACCCCTACGGATAGCACCAACTCCATAACCTTAGGTTTACGGAATCCCAATTATAGTGCTGGGGTAGATGTTAAAATGAAAATTTGGGCCTTCGTAGTTAAACCTTTATAAATTTTTCCAATACTTATCTCATACATTATCAATCTGTTTTTTATTATCAAATAGCAATAAAACCCCTAAAAAACATATATTTGTTTTCGTTGTATGCGGGTTTCTTCCTTTATATCGCTCTTCTTTTTAATTATTTCATTAATCGCGTGTAAAAATGAAGAAAAGAAATTCATCCCTAATAACAATCCTCCTAAATACGATAATGTTTCTACCATTATTATTGAAAACTACATCAATAGACTTTTCATTGATTTATTAGGAAGAGAAGCACTTTCAAGTGAGATTAAAGAATTTACCGATAGCCTAAAAGCTCAAAAGCTGTCCGTTTCTAGTCGATTTCGTTTAATTCGAAAACTTCAAACCGACTCCCAATATCGTGATGGAGATTCCTCCTACCGTAAAGCGTATATAATGCGCATTTACAATTTGAGTAAATTACGATTTTTGGAAGGTGTTGATGACGGTGAAATTTACCAACAAATTGGTAATATTAATTTTTACATCCAAGTTTCTCGATTAAATGGAGATTCCATTGGCGTTTATTATGGTTTAAATGAAATAGCCAAATATGAAAATATCATTGCTTCAACCTATGCCCTATTTCAGAATAAAATTAATTACAACCAACTGTGTGGTTTTATGATCAATAATGGCATTTATGACAACATCAACATGGGGAGTTTCAATTTTGTTAACGCCACGTTTGATGACATTCTAAATAGGAAGCCAACGGCTGATGAATTTCAGCATGCGTATGAAATTATCGACAAAAATAAACCTCAAACCATTTTCAATCAAAAAGCATCCAATAAAAACGAATATATTGAGGCACTAATAAACTATTACGGATTTTTCGAAGCTCAAATACATTGGTGGCACTATCAATATGTGCGCAAAGAAATTCCCTCCTCACAGCTCCTAGAATTGCTCAATCTATATTTAAATTCTAGGGATATTTCCCTCATTCAAGCTCATATTTTAAGCACCGATATCTATGCGCAATTTTAAAATCGTTTCTGCACTATGTGTAATATTATTTCTAGCATCATGCCAGAAACATACCGATGTTACCTACGGAATTACCAATCAAAGCATCACGGAAGTTAAAGCAAAAAAAATCAAACCAAAATCCCAAGCGGAGTACATTTCCATATTATTTACCAGTCTTCATCAAAAACCTATTTCCCCTTCTCAATTGGCCCAATCCGAGAACGTTCTTTATTCCATTGGTGATCAAAATGTTGGAAAAGAAATGCTGTTAAGCAATTATTTTAATTCCGGATCAGTAAAAATACCAACCGATCAAGAAATGCGGGCTGACGTTGCCCTATTTGTTACTAATACATTTAAAAAGTTTTATTTACGATTCCCCGGAGAATCGGAGAAACAATGGTTTGTTCAATACATCAATAATAGACCAACACTTACCGTGGAAATGATTTACACAGCATTTGCCGCCTCCGATGAATATGGATTTTACTAAGCAGAGTATGAAACGCAGAGAATTTATCCAAAAAACTACATTAACAGCTGGTGGATTGATGGCTCCGGCAATATTCACCTCAAAACATTCGCTATTTGCTCAAAGCGGAGTAACAAAGGCCGATCATGTTGTTTTGGTAATGTTTGCCGGTGGCGTTCGTCAACAAGAAAGTGTCTTAGGTCGATACTTAGACGACAGCCAGGGGGTTTCGGGAGCGATGGGGAATATTATGCCCAACTTATTTAATGGAAATGCTCCCACCAAAAAGATAGTTTATGGACAAAGTATTAGCGGAATGCCTGCTGGATCGGAACCTATACCCCGTTTGGTTTCAGAAACGCTTTCAAAACAAGGCACCCTCTTCCCCGAAGTAACAGCACAAAGTGCCGGCCATTTTGTAGGGCTTAATACCTTACTAACCGGAAGCCTTAGCTTAGCGCAAGGCCTGAAAAACAGACCCGTTGCTCCAACTATTTTTGAATATTTAAGGAAGCATCGGGGCTTCAAAGCAACCGATTGTTGGTTTGTTGGTAATTCACTAGGAAACAGTACTCCATTATTAAACTGCTCAAGTCATCCCGATTATGGCTTAGATTATGGAGGTAATATGTTCATTCCTCCTGTTACTTTTGGTAGCTACGGTAGAAATATTTTAGCAAATGCTAAATCCTATAATCAATCTGATTATGCCCCCGCCTATGAAATGAAGGAGTTTTTAGATCGAAGTTTTTCCTTGGAACAAGAACTAGTTTCTACCATCAAAAACACCGATATTGAACGCACTCAAATCAAAGATTTTATTCGAAATACATTTTTAAAACAAAATCTAGGACAAATTGAAATGCCTCCTGTTTCACTTAACGGTGATGCCTTTAATATTGCATACGCTGCAGCGATATTAAAGGAATTTAAACCCAAAATGCTGGCGGTTAATTTATCGGCCGTAGACGGTTGTCATTCTAACTTTACCAATTATCTGCGCAGTTTACACCATGCCGATCACATTACGGCTTGGTTGTACCAATACATTCAAAACAATATACCCGAACTTAGTGGAAATACCATTTTTATTGTTGCCCCTGAATGCGGTAGAAACTTAAAACCCAACCCGATTCTCGATGAAAATAATTGGTATGCATACGATCATAGCGATGCAAACTCATTGCGAGTATGGACGCTTATGGCTGGAAAAAATGTGCCTCAAAATAACACTATTGGCAATGAGCTCAATCCCATTGGTAGAATTACAGATATCGTACCTACTATAGCCGATATCTTTGGAATATACAACGAAGTGAAAAATTCAGGAACCATAGACCCTAAAGCGGTTTCTTTATTTGATAGAATATAAGAAAAACTATGTTAAGGCATTTCCCCATTTCGAATTTTCAATTTATAGTTGTTTTAATCCTATTTGAATTATTGTCTGCAACGGGTTGTGAATCAAATAATCCCCCAGATTCTAATCCGTTCTCAAAAAATCAAGACAGTACTACTTTAATAGATACGCTAAACGTAGACACCAACTCCATTGCCTCCATTTATCAAGAAATTCTTAGACCCAATTGTGCAAACTCAGGATGCCATGATGGAAATTTTGAACCAGATTTCCGAACCATCGAAAGCAGTTACTCTTCCTTAGTCTTAAAAAAACCTATAAAAAACGATAATAATCAGAGTTTTCAATATCGTGTATTGCCGGGTGACCCTAGTAAGAGTATGTTGATAACCCGCTTAACCCAAGATTTAAATGGCAATAGTGGCATAATGCCCTTGGTTGTTGAGCCTACCTCAAATTATAACACCATGAAATCTCGGTACATTCAACGAATTAGTCGATGGATCACCAATGGCTGTATCGATCCCTTCGGGAATAAACCGGTTAACAACGATTATCCTCCAGAAATTCTGGGAGTTCTGGTAAAACAAAATGGTGTACCACTCAATAGAGTTGGAATATACGAACCCGCTTTAGCTACCGTAAACAGCGCATCCTTAGAATTGTTTTTTGCCATTGCCGATGATTTTACAAGTCCAGATAAATTAAAAAATTGTACCTTTAACTACAGCACCAACCCTGATTCTTTTTCTGTTATAAATGAACAACCGTTAGATCTTATCACAGATATGTCTGGTATTGGGCTTTTCAATAAACCCTGCACATACCAATGGAAAAGCACTATTTCCATTATAAACCCAAAAGAAAATGATGTTATTTGGTTTCGAATAACGGTTTCCGATGCTACCCAAACCGTTACCCTACCCAACAATTTTTCTATGTTCTCATTGAAAAAATACTTTGCCGTTAAATTTCAGTAAACCCATGAGAATAAATATTACAATTTTTATCATTCAATGGATAGTATTGATGCCATTTATAACTTCATGCAAGGATAAAAGTCCCTCCATTTCTACCCTACCTGAAATAAAAATCCGCGCCATTTCTAAAGATACTGTCCGCGAATTTACCGATGAACTAATTCTAACCATTCAATATACCGATAATGATGGCGACTTGGGTCAAATTTCAGCCGATTCACTTTCAATGGAGGTGTGGGATGAACGATTACAAAAACCCGATTATTATCATGTTCCACCGCTTGCACCCATGAATGAAAAAATTAAAATTACCGGAGACATTGAACTTACCTTGAAAAATCTATTTCGATTAAACAATGCCCCTTTGGAATCTACTCGACTCAAAATACGCTTAAAAGACCGAGCCAACCAATGGTCTAATATTTCCATTTCAAACCCAATCTACATTGTAAAGCATCCTTGAGATTATTCCTTTACATATCGCTAATCATATTTGGTATAAATCTCAATGCCCAAACCATTGTTGCTCAACAAAACGGAACTTTTAGAATATGCAAAGGAAAAATAACAGACTCAGATAAAGGAAAGATAAAAGGCGATTACGATCACAATGAAAACTATACCTTAAAACTTTCTTTACCCGGTGCCACATCTATAACTTTAAAATTTAATAGTTTTTGCACCGAACAAGATAACGATGTGCTAAGAATCTACAATGGAAAAGATACCAATAGCCCCTTAATCGGCAAATATAGCGGGAATACAAGTCCAGGTACCGTAAGTTCTACAGACAGTTTTATTACCCTACATTTTATTTCAGATAAATCCGTTGCTTGCTTTGGATGGGAAGCCGAAATCATTAACAGCATAAAAAAACCAACAGCCGCGAGCCTTTCCTGGGTAACAAAACCTGCCTGTGGAGATTCGATACTTAAACTTAAAAGCAACCTGAAAATTCCTGTTGATTCGTTTAATATTAGCAATACCACATTCTCCCCCGTGCTTTCCATTGCCAATATTGTTTGTACCGATTCTAGCAAAGGCTTAGGCTCTTATTTTACCCTTAAAATTAAAGGTGGCATTAATACCAATGCTACCTACTTTTTATCCCATACCCATGGCTATCGAGATTTTTGTGATTCCATCTACCCATTAAAATCAAACCTTAGCATTTCAATTAACGATTGCCCAATCAAAGTTAAACTATCCATTAGCAAAGACACTATTTGCAAAGGAAACTGTGTCTACTTATCAACCTCTGTTAGCGGTGGAAATGCCTCGGCATATAATTTCCAATGGACCAATTTCATTCCAACAGGAAATATGCCCTACCGAATTTGCCCAAATAATACCATTAAAATTAAATTATTAGTAACCGATGGGGTGGCTGTTCCAGGGGCTGATTCAATAACCATTACAGTTATTAATCCCCCCGCCGCACAAAAAGATACCGACGTCTGTTATTATGGAACCAATTTTAATCTACTCGCAAGTCCTCCAGGCGGAAAATGGTATGGTAAAGGCATTGTTAACGCCAATACTGGAGAATTTAAACCCCTTGGAAATTATGGTGTATGCAAGGTCTGGTATCAAATTGGTGATTGTGCCGATACCGTTTTGGTTAATGTTATCATACCCTGGAATTTAGAAAATGTTTTTTGCCCAGGTTCAAATGCAATCCCTTTGTATTGGTTTGCCCCCACCGGTGGAACTTGGACAGGCCCCAAAGTGACTTCCAATGGTAACTTTACCCCCGATTCTGCGGGTACTTTTGTTATAACTTATTCTTGGAAAGGATGTAACTCCAATAAAACCGTTGTTGTTTCTAAACCCATCGTACCCGATAGAGATACAACCTGTGAATCAAGAATCTTAGACACACTCAATTTTTCTCCAAAAGGAATATATCCAAACTACTTCACCGGCTTAATCAATTCATATTATTGCTGGTACAATCCAAGTTTGATGGGTGGTCCAGGAACCAAGACCATCATATTTAACGCAGCCGGAGGATGCAAAGACACAACACTGTTAACCGTACTGCCTTGCTATGCAGGTAAAGACGATACGCTCTGCCCCTCTCAAACCAATTACCCGTTAATAAATCTAAGATACAGTTCTTCTTTTTCGTGGAAAGGGAAAGGTATTTCTAATCCACTATCTTCTATTTACGATTGCTCTTGGACGAATGGGAATGACGGTATAGACACACTTACATTCAATTCGGGTAAGTGCACAGACACTAAAATCATTCGAATCATTAGCACTAAAATAATAAGTTCGGATACCGTTGAGATTTGTGGAGACAAAGACTCGATTTTGCTTAACTCTGCCTTCAAAACTTCAGTTTTAAATGGTAACTGGTCCGGAAGTATTGTTAAAAATGCTACTATTTATCCGAAAAAGACCCCCCCCGGGTTATATACAATTTCATACCAGAAGAATACTTGTAACGATAATGTTTTGGTAAATATACTTGATAAACCAATTACCTATAATGACACCTCCTTTTGTGTTAACTCGCCAAAGATTACCCTGAAATCTTGGAGTTTAAATGATAAATACGCTGGTCCTGGTGTAAGTAGAATTTCTAATTCCTACTACTTTTCACCTACGTTACTTTTTCCAAATAATCAATATAAAATCTCCTACACCTCCAGCAAAGGATGTTTAAACTCTTTCCTTGTTACCATAGATTCCTTGCCTAAAATATCATGGAAAGAGAAAAACCCCATCTTCTGTTTTAATACCAATAAAATCGATTCCCTTGCAAATCCTTACGGTGGATTTTATTCAACCCCAAATTTCCCAGCAAATACGAGTTTATCCTCCATGAATTTAGGTAGTGGATCGAAAAAAATATACTATACAATAGCCAATGGAAGTTGTATCGCAAAAGATTCCATCATTGCACAAATTAGAGATACCCTTCTATTTACATCGGCGAAATTTCAAACACAATTCGCCTGTAAAGGGGATA
>Ga0255183_1000925_pt1 | contig 10316 bp, 3 predicted proteins | sample Atl_UVDOM_RepB_8_FD_183638 | JGI IMG/M metagenome (GOLD analysis project Ga0255183, IMG submission 183638) | Freshwater microbial communities from Altamaha River, Georgia, United States - Atl_UVDOM_RepB_8d | ecosystem: Environmental > Aquatic > Freshwater > River | place: USA: Georgia | collected...
ATTTTTAAAAGAGGAGAAGTGCTCTAAAAAAAGTTCATCTGGAAGCTTGAGACTTTCGTGATCTATACCCTTAGCAAGACTCACAAGTGGTATACCAGCACTGAGATAGTGCTCAAGCTGATTTTTATTTTTTTGACAAAAATCATCAATGGCCGACATTGGTAAGCCAGAAATAATCAGCTCTATTTTACCTGTCATCTTTTGTTTAACATCTTCCCAACTCGTGACTGCCTGAAGGTGAGCTGGTAACTTTAAACCCGGAAGATACGTTTTATTTTCTCCCTGGTTGATCTCATCACAAATATCTTGAGACCTCACAAGAATAATCACTTTCTCAAAATTCTGGGATAGCACAAAACCTATTGATGTACCAAAAGCTCCACCTGCAAGTATTAAAGCCGTTTTTTTCATAAAGTCATCAATCCTTTAATTCCTCTCATGAGCTCATACACAGCGATCACCTCGTGAGAATGATAAATCATTTTTCTCGCCGTGATCGAAACGTAAGTTCCATTTTTTGAGGGTGTTTCATGGATATTGAATCCGCTCAATTTTGAAAGGATCTGATCTTTTTCAACGCTTTTAATAATGAACTTAAAGTCATAGTAATCTGGCCACTGGTAGGATTGATCTAAGAGCTCTAAAAACTTTTCTTTTTCCATATTTTTTTCTACCCAATTTTACGTATAGAGTCAAAACGTTTTACCCTAGACATTATCTTAAACTTAAAGCTATTGAATAAAAATATGTCACCAAAAATAACCTCCATCGAAGATGCTGAAAAAATCCTCCGCCAAGGGGGAGTCATAGGATTACCGACTGAAACAGTTTATGGTCTAGGAGCTTGGATTGAATCAACGGAAGGTCTCGAGAAAATATTTAGTATCAAAGAAAGGCCATTTTTTGACCCCTTGATTGTTCATGTGGCGAACTCAAGCAAGGCCAGAGAACTGAGTCTTAATTGGAACGAGGTTCATGAAACTCTTGCCTCTAAACTTTGGCCAGGACCTCTCACCATCGTCACGAAAAAAAAAGAAAACGTTAATTCTCTCATTACCTCTGGACTAGACTCTGTTGGGCTTCGTTGTCCAAATCACCCTCTCGCTTTAAAACTCTTAAGCAGGCTTGAAGGTGGAATAGCAGCACCAAGTGCTAATAAATTTGGTAAAACATCTCCTACGACAGCAGCGCATGTCTTTGATGAGTTTGGTGATGAAGTTTCTGTGATCGATGGTGGTAGTTGTGATGTAGGGATTGAGTCTACAGTCATCGAAGTTTTTTTTAGTGATAAAATTATTATCCATATTTTTAGGCCAGGTTTTTATCACGGTGATCATTTCAGAGAAGCTCTCAAAAACTTTTCTGAAGAGATTGAGATTCAATACGTTCAAAGTCCTGTTGCCCCTGGACAACTTAAACATCACTACATGCCGAAAACTCCTATTGCCCTAATTCCTGATGTCGATCTTGAAGAGGCAAAAAAACTCCTCCCAGTAGAATTCCTGAGTAAAAATATCCACTTTTGGGAACTTCCTTCCTCTGCTCTCACGGCCGCGAGAGAACTTTATGAAAAAATGCGTCTCTTCGATCAAAAGAGCTTTGATTTGATACTAATTCCCTATAAATCTCAATATCTTGAGGAAAATTGGCTAGGCATTTGGAACAGGCTTGAAAAAGCTAAAACGTTCGACTTCCGCTAGGCTAAATTTACTCAGTATCATCAAGAATTTTAAGCTCTTACAATAAGAGTGATGAGATTTTTTTTAGTCTTTTTTACAACCTTTTTATCGCTACCTCTCTGGGCACAAAGAGTGGACATTATTGATTTACAAGTTCACGACTTCACTCTTGAGTATGGCTTAAGTTATCACACTCTTCGTGGGATTCAACAAAGTAACGGAAGTAGAGCTCGTTTAACCACCTCACAACTTCCCTATTTTGTGGCCTCCTATACCTATCGAATCAATCAAAACTCTGGACTTCGTTTTTTTGGTGGAACTCAAACAGTAAAATTTAATGAACCTAAAAATGGAACTCTTAAGAATGAAGATCAGATCCTTAATACCTATGGGATTGAGTACTTAAAAAGAGTTGATCCCATCATAAGGTATGGGGTGTTTCTTATTCAACAAGATCATCCGATTTATTTTGCTAAAACATTTGATGATTTCCCTGTGCTGAAAAAAACTTTTGCTCAAGCAGGTTTAAATTATTCGATTGGCCAGAGAAGAAGAATTGGTATTCTTTGGGGAGCATCTCTCAAAGGATACTTAATGTTTCCAACGAAAGGTGGAGATGTGACGACAGAATATGGTTATGGAGCTGAAGCGAATGCAAGAGTTGGGATCGTTGGACCTCTTGGAACACTCGTTCAACTTAAGGGCTTCTATCAGACGTCTATTACCCCCAATACAGAGGTAAGTTTTAACCACGAAATGCTAGGTTATTGTATTCAGGTGTCTTACACCTTTTAAGCTAAATATTTTAGTCAGTTATGTCGATAAAATGATTAGCAGAATAAGGAGAAGTTTGAAGGAAAATTTCCTTAACTTTTAGGATAAATATTGTGGCACGTATACTGATACTGGTCCTAACAGTCATGATGATGATATCCGCTGGGTGTAATAACCCAAGTGGTGGATCTGTTATCTCTGAAAACCACACTCCTCTTCTACCTATCCCCAAACCATTCCCCTTCACTCAAGTTCGTGCAGTTGATGATAAAGTCAGCTTACGTTGGCGAGCCTCAGTCAATGCAACATCTTACAAAGTTTTCTACGGAACAAGTTCTAATGTTGCAACGATGACAGAAATTACTGGATGTGCCACTTCAGTTAATGCCTGTAACGTTTCTGGTCTTGATCCTCTTCAAACATATTATTTTAATGCGATTGCGTATAACCTTCTCGGATCTGCAAGCGCACTCTCAGTTGTTAGTTCAAGCTCTGTTGGATCATTCACTATCACATCTGCCATTAACGATGACAAGCAAGTTACACTCGACTGGAGCAACTCTGCACGATCTACCAAATATGATATCCTTTATGGGACAGTTTCAGGAAACTACTCTAATCGAATCAGTAACGTAAATCCTCCTTACCTTATTTCAAATTTGATTAACTTAAGACAGTACTATTTCAAAGTAGTAGCGACGAATAATACCAATGGTTATGCTGAAACTCCTCAAGTTTCGGCTACACCTGACGGGCCACCAACGGCTCCAACAGGCGTGACGATTGCAGCAAGACCATCTGAGATTGAGCTTAACTGGAATATCGTTCCAGGGAATATTCTCGAGTACAAAATCTATCGAGGAAATAGCTCTGGCGCACTGACCTACCTCACATCCGTCACTCCTCCAGCGAGAACCTTCATCGATACATCGGTCGCCAATGGTTCAACTTACTATTATAAAATACTCGCGAACAATGGTGCAGACGGAGCACTCTCCGCCGAAGTTTTTGCAAAACCTATTGAAAACTTTAACATCACTTCGGTGGCTCCTGGTGGAGCGATTAACCAGCTCGTGGTCACATTCCCAAATGTTGCAGGTGCTGATATTTATCGGATCGAATATGGAACTTCTTCGACAAATCTCGATCAATTCGTAGACACAACGACATCACCTTATACCTTAACTGGTCTTACTGGAAATATTACCTATTATGTAAAAATCAGAGCACAAAATAACGTCGGCATAACAACTCAAGTCTTTTCACAAAATCAATTAACAGGAATCCCAATTGCTCCTGTAGCAGCTCCCTCAAACTTTATTGCGACCTACACTAATAATAATGCTGTCACTCTTAACTGGAACACGGTTTCAGGAGCGAGCAGTTATGAAATTCTAAGATCAACCACTCAAGGCAGTGGTTACACTTCTCTCATCTCTCTTTCAGGCTCAACTCACTCTGATAGTACAGTCGCGATTGATGGAACTCAGTACTATTACGTTATCAGATCTTTTAATGGTCTCTACTCAGGTTACTCTGCCGAAACAACTATTAAACCGATTCCTTCGTTTATTATTGATTCTGTCACTCCTGTTTCGGCAACTACCCTTGATGTGGATTGGACAGATGTTCCAGGAGCATCTCACTATGATGTTTTCTATGGAACTTCCTCGGGGGATCGTAGTGGACAAATTCTCAACCTTACAGCCTCGAATGCCACGATCAATGGTCTCAGTGCCGCGACAAATTATTTCATTGTCGTTCGAGCTAAAAATAGTGTGGGAGCTGGCTCTGCTATTTTCTCTCCTGAAGTGTCTAAAAAAACAAAAACCATTGTTCCAACAGGTTTAACCCTCACAGCAACTCCCGGACAAATTGTTGTGGACTGGGATGATACAGCGGGAGCTCTTGATTATACTGTCTACCGTGGAACAACTGCAGGAAGTTATACTCTCGTGAGAGGTGGGATTAGTACGAGTCAGCTCACGGATACAAATTCAATTGTTGATGGTCAGAGATACTACTATGTGGTGACCTCAAACAATGGAGCGGAGTCAGATTATTCTGTTGAAAGATCCGTTCGAGTCATCGGAAACTTCACGATCTCTACTGTTACAAGCACCTCTCCGACAAGTCTCCAAGTTAATTGGGGCGCAGCTACTGGAGTCGATGGGGTAAGCTCTTATGATATCGAGTATGGAACGAGTGCTGGAGCGCTAAATTTAACATCAGCCAATAGAACATCTCCCGCCACTCTGACAGGGCTTACAACTAATCAAACCTATTTTGTCCGAGTCGTAGCGAAAAATGCGACGGGAGTTTCATTTCCAACTCGGCTCAACTCAACCAACACACTTTCTCAAATCACTCAGCTAGCGGCACCGGCTAATTTAAAAGCTGAAGCCATCAATAATAATATTCAGTTAACCTGGAATGCTCAGGCGAACGTGACGAACTTTAAAATCTTTAGAGGTACCACTAACTCCACAGGAGCGATGACTCAGATTGGTACTGCTACCAGTGCGGCGACATCTTTTCTTGACACTGACCCAGCACTCACGGCAGGAGTCACCTATTACTACGCAGTGATCGCCTTTAACGGATCCGATTCTAGTTACTCGAGTGTCGTCTCGGCGATGCCGATCCAAGGTTTCATGATCTCAAGCCTAACCGCTCTTTCTCCAACATCTATCAGAGTTGATTTCTCTGCCGTCACAGGAGCAAGCTCATACGATATTCTTTATGGAACAAATAGTGCCAGTCTTACAAGTACATTTAGTAATGCGAGTTTTTCTCAAATCATTACGGGGTTAAGTTCTAACCAAACTTACTTTTTCGCCGTCAGAGCTAAAAACACCGTTGGCACAGGATCCTTCAGAGACTCTGGACAACTCTCAGTGAAAACACCTCTTGGTCCTCCGACAAATATTTCGATTGCCTATGACGGAACAGCTGCCCCAAGGATCACTTGGGATCAAGTTTCTGGTGCCTCAGGTTATAATATCTATTACAGCTCAACTCAAGGTGGGCCATACACTCTTGTTCCAGGTGGAAGTAACTATCCTCATCTTCCTTTTGATGACTTTAGCGCCGTTGACCCGAATCGCTATTTTTATGTCATCACAGCATTGAATGGAAGTGAGTCTGCTTACTCAAGTGAAGTGAACTTAAAAGTCATGGGGGGATTCTCTCTTGTGAGCTTGACTTCACCAAACACCACGGAACTCCTCGTCACTTGGAATGCCTCGAATGGTGCAAATGGTGCTGATGGTGGTTATGATATTGTTTACGGTTTAACACCAGGCTCATCAACCTTCACACTTTCAAATGCAACTTCTCCGCAGCTCATCACGGGTTTAACCACCAATGAGCTCTATTACGTGAGAGTCAAAGCGAAAACAAATGTGGTCGGATCACCTGGAACATTTTATTACCGAACATCGGCCAATGAACTTTCACGCCGAGTGAAAGTTTCTCCTCCGACGGGTCTTGCCGCAACAACGACCCCAGGACAAGTGCACCTCACGTGGAACTCTGTTCAAAATTCAACCTACAATATCTACCGCGGAACTTCTCCAGCGAGCTTAACCTTTTTAACCAATACATCGAACACTTTTTATAATGATTTTTCTGGAATCGTTAACGGAACGACTTACTACTACGCTCTAACAGCTGATAACGGAACTGAATCTGTTCAATCGGCGCAAGTCTCGATTAAACCTATTAGCTCCTTCAACCTTCTCTCCGCCGTTCCACAAAACAGTACGCAAATTCTCCTAAGCTTTGATCCCGCGAATGGAGCAGATGATTACCAGATTAAAGTGAATGGAGCGACTGTTGCAACTGTACTGAATAATAACCCTTATCTCATTACTGGTCTCTCAGCGAACACGACGTATTCATTAAGTGTGGTTGCACGAAATGCAATCGGTGCGGGAGCATCTCAGACTTCCACTAATACTCTTTCTGCCACAACGGCAACCGTGGCACCATCCGGCCTCACAGCGATTGTCACGACTGGCTCTATTCAACTTTCTTGGAACCCAACTCCAGGAAAAAGTTATTATAAAGTTTATCGAAGTGTGAATAGTGGTGCCTACACCGAAATCGCAACGAACGTCGCGAGTGAAAGTTACCCTGATACGGTACCGAATGGCTCTCAGTATGACTATTATGTGATTTCTTATAATGGGACTGATTCAGCCCCTTCAAATATTGTCTCTGGTTTACCACTGGCTGCTCCGACAATTACTTCTCTTATTACCTTAAGTCCTAGTTCGATCGAAGTCACGAGATCAACCGTCACAGGGGCCAGCAGTTATGATATCTACTACCGAAATGTCACGGACTCAGGAACAGAAGTTCAGCTCACCAATCAACCAGCTGTAAAACAAATAACCTCTCTTCTTTCAGATAAAGTTTATGATGTCCGCGTGGTAGCAAGAAACTCTGTTGGCCCAGGAACAAGCACAACCTCAACTATTAGCTCAATTAGAACACCTGTGGCAGCTCCTGTGGGACTCACGGCTTCAGCCGTTCCAGGAAAAGTTACTCTTAATTGGACGAATGTAGCGAATGTTGATTATAAAATTTTCCGTGGGACAACGAATAACGTGAATACTATGACCCAGATATCTGGGATCGTAGATACTCCACCGTATGATGATAATGTTCCGAACGGAGTTGATTACTACTACGCCATCAAAGCTTTTAATGGTTCAGACTCTGATTTTTCAAGTGTTGTCGCCATTAGACCCATGGCCAATTTCACTATCTCTGTCAGTGGCACAAGCCCTACGAGTGTTGATGTCATTTGGACAGGTCCATCGGGATCACAAACTTTTGATATTAAATATGGAACTGTTACTGGAAATTACACCACAACTTTAACCAATAAAAGCTCTGGTTTCTCCATCACGGGCTTAGTAGAAGGACAAAATTATTTCTTTGTCGTCGATGCCCATAACTCAATTGGAAATGGCACTACTGTGAGATCAGCTGAGGTTCAAGCGACCACGTCTTTTGGTGCACCAACGGGCCTAACCGTGACTTCTACTGAACCAAACAAAGCTGTTATTTCTTGGAACTCTGTTTCTGGAGCTAGTCTTTACCGCGTTTTAAGATCAACCACTCCAGGAGGACCTTATAATGTAGAGGTGGCACAAACTGGTTCAACTTCTATCACTGACTCATCTATTACAAATAATGTGGACTACTATTATGTAGTCGTGGCTAACAATGGAACAGACTCTCCTTACTCGAATCAAGGAATGATTAGATCGATTGGAGCCCTGACTCTTATATCGACTGTGCCACAGGTTGGTGACGGTGTAGCATTAACTTGGGATAATCCAGCAGGTAGCTCAACTTTTGACGTTTACAATGGCGCAACACTTATTGGAACAAGAACATCTGGGACGATAATCACGGGCCTTGCTGCCAATACAAATTTTAATTTTACAGTTGTTGCAAAAAACTCGACTGGTGCAACATCGACCTCAAATACTTCATCATCTCTCACGGCTCCGCTTGCACCAAATCTTATTTCAGCGAATGCATCTAATTCAAAAATAAATTTAACCTGGAGTGATCCAAATACGAATCAGCTCAATATAACTTATAATATTTATCGCGGGACAAGTTCTTCTGGTCCTTTCACAGCGATCGTGACTGGGTATCCTTCTGGATCAACTACCTACCTGGATAACCCAACAGATAATTCGACTGATCTTTATTATGTCATCACGGCCAATAACGGAACGAACTCGTTTAATTCATCTCCTCCAAAAGTAGCGAGAAGCATTGCTGATTTTACGATTACAAGCACCTCTGCCCCAACAAGTTCAAGCATCATCGTGAACTTCCCGACTCCACAAGGTGCAACGAGTTTTGATCTCTACTGGGGTGAAGAAACTCCAGGTAGTCAGCCAAACGTCATTATTGGATTTACCTCAGGAAGTGCGATCACAGGGCTCAATCAAAATAAAACCTACTACATTAGAGTTGTCGCGAAAAACACTGTAGGTTCAGGCGCCAGTGTTTCAACTCCTGTGGTATCACAGATCACTCCACTTGGTGCTCCACTAAACTTAACTGCTTCTGCGACTCCAACCAAAGTGACCTTAAACTGGGGTACGGTCATTGGAGCTAGCTACCGCGTATACCGAGGACTAAGTTTAGGTTCATACACTCTTCTTCCTGCGGGCTCAAATGTCACAACGAATACTTTTGATGATACGACTGCTGTTCCAGGAACTCAGTATTACTATGTCGTGAGATCTTTTAACGGAGCAGAGTCGCAGGATTCAAACTCTGTTACGATTAAACAAATCGATAACTTCTCAATCTCGTCCATCACAACAGTGAGTTCAACAAGTCTCAATGTTCAGTGGTCAACTCCTTCAGGTGCAGATAGTTATGAAGTCTATTGGAAAGAAGCATCTCTTCCAAGTTTTACCAATCAAAATTTAGCTCCATCCTCAAATCCTCTCTCTATCACTGGCTTAACACCAGGTAAAGAATATACTTTCATGGTGAGAGCCAAAAATGCTATTGGACCAGGAACAAGTTTAGATAGTGCTTTCTCTTCACGATTCACCTTAACGGCTGCTCCAACTGCACTTTCGGCTTCAGCGACTCCAGGTCAAGTGAGCTTAACTTGGACAGGCTCAGGGATTGCTGGAAATTCGTTTAAAGTTTATGGAGATACAGTCAATCCTCCAACAACTCTTCTTACAACAACTTCAAGTACTGGATACCTTCATAATCCTGTGACAAATGGATTGATTTATTATTATCGGATCGTTGAAACAAATGCTGGCGGAGATTCTACTCCATCAAGTGTTACTTCCGTCAAACCAATTGCGGCGTTTAATATTGCCTCGATTAACTCAACCTCTTCTTCTAGCTTAACCATTAACTGGGCAGCTCCTGCTGGAGCGGATTCTCATAAAATTTATGTCAGCGCGGACGCTCTCTCAGCTCCATACATGACGATCTCTGTTTCTGCACCACCTCCCTATATTCTTACGGGTCTCGCTCCTAACACGGACTACTTCATCAATGTCGAAGCTCTCAATACAGAGGGAGCAGGAACAAGTTATCTCACCACCAGAATGAATCAAAAAACAGCACCTGCTGCCACAACACTTATTTCATCTGTCGCTTCGCCAACGAAAGTGACTTTAACTTACTCGATCTCTGCAGGGTTAACTTATAATATTTATACTTCCGTCAATGGTGGAGCTTACTCTCAAATTGCCTCAGGAGAGAGTTCAGGGACATATAATCACAACGGTACAGTTCCAGGAAACACTTATGCCTATTATGTCAGGGCTCACAATGGTGTTTCAGAATCGGCTAATTCAAATATTTTATCTGTAAAACCAATTTCAACTTTTAATGTGAACGCTGCGACTCTTGTGACTTCAACCAGTGCTTCAATTTCCTGGACAGCAGCGACGGGAGCTGATGATTACACAGTACTTGGAGGAGCGACCACTCCTCCTGCAACAACATCGACCTCTCAAACTCTCACCGGACTCGCTCCTAATACAACTTACAATATTACAGTCCAAGCAAAAAACACTTTTGGTGTGACGACTTCTCAAAACTCATCTAATACGATTACTTTTAAAACAGCTCCTAGTGCCCTCACAGGAGTTACGGCCCAGGCAGCGATTGGTGCGATTAATTTATCTTGGGTGAATGCAGGTGCAGGTTTAACTTATAATGTTTATCGCTCAACAACGACTACTGGTCCTTACACTCAAATCGCCAGTGGTTTAAACACCAATAGTTTTTCAGATACTCCGGCTAATACTCCAAGCATGGTTGAAGGAACTCGCTACTTCTATGTGGTGA
>Ga0255183_1000926_pt1 | contig 10314 bp, 16 predicted proteins | sample Atl_UVDOM_RepB_8_FD_183638 | JGI IMG/M metagenome (GOLD analysis project Ga0255183, IMG submission 183638) | Freshwater microbial communities from Altamaha River, Georgia, United States - Atl_UVDOM_RepB_8d | ecosystem: Environmental > Aquatic > Freshwater > River | place: USA: Georgia...
CTCGCCGAGCACGATGCGGCTCTGTCTGACGCGGATCGTCAGAGCCTGACCTACAAGGTTATGCACGGCACGCTGGACGACGCGGCTCGTGCGCTCATCAGCAACGACACGATCTTCAACGCACTGAAGGACGCCCGCACGCTGCGGGTGATCGAAGGTGACTACTTCCCGCTCATGCGCCACGGCGAGTTCGTGGTTCAGACGCGCGACGGCGTCGGCGACACGATGGGCGGTGTTGAGGTCGAGCCCGGCGTGATCGAGTTCACGGCCAGCAGCAACAGCGATGCGCTGAAGATGGCCGAGGCGTTTGCCAAGCGCACGACCAAGGGCAAGGGCTTCACGGAAACAGACGGCGTTCCGCTCGTTCTGTCCGGTCCGACCACGGTCGAGATGCCGTCCGACAGCAATAAATTCAAATACCGGGTCAAGGTGCAGCTCGACGGCGTGCACATGTTCGACACCCAGGCGGAGGCCGAGAGCTTCATTCGCGATCAGAAGGGCAAGTTCGCCCAGATCAGCGAAGCTCCCCTCCTCAAGCGCGATGACGGCACGTTCGGTGGAGAACTCTCCAACTCAGCGCTCGCCGCCATCGCCAAATCCATCAGCGCCCGCGACGGCATCTCCCAGGGTCAAAAGGAGATGATGCTCACGGCGCTGAAACAGGCGGCGGTACGCCAGATGGCGGGCAACCGAGTGCAGAAGCGCTCGCTGCCTCGTCGCGGCTTCGTCGGTGCGTCCGACGATCTCGCCCGCAACACGCTTGTCTACGCAGAGGCTGCGACCCGTTACTTGGGCAAGTTACGCTACATGCCGCTGGTGCGTGAGGCGTTCAGCGAGATGCAGAAGCTCACGGATGCCGCCAAGTACTCCAAGGACCATCAGATGATGGACCAGGTACTGCAGCACATGCGTAAGCGCGTGGACGGCAACGTGGTGACCGAGCAGGAAACCTCGCCATTCATTCGCGACGTGATGACGCTGTCCTATATCGACAAGCTGTTCTCGCCTGCCTACTCGTTCCTGCAGACGATGCAGCCCACCATGATGACGTTCCCCTACCTCTCCGGTCGTTACGGCGTCGGGCAGGCTGGCAACGCATTGGCACAAGCCTATCGCGCCATCGGCGCTGCTGGTGCAATGGCTGGCGGTCTGACCAACACCAAACAAGCGGTTCTGCAGTTCGCCAAGACCGCCATTGACGCGACGGACGTTCTGGGCTCGATCCTGAATAACGTCGCCAAACAGCCTGACGCGAAGGCACTCACCGACCTCATCAACGAGCTAGCTGAGCGTGGCGCGATTGACAAGAACGCGGGCATGGAAATCGCCGAAGTCGTGACCAAGGGTCGTGGCAACTGGGCGATGGGCTTGTCCAAGGTGGACCGCATCGCTCGTCAGCTCCCCGCTTCGATCGAGCAGGTCAACCGTGCGGTCACGGCGATCGCCGCCTACCGCCTCGCGGTCCAAAATGGAACCTCGCCCGAGAAGGCGAAGTCGATGGCGTTCGATGCCGTGATGAACACGCAGGGCGATTACTCCGCAAGTAACGCCCCGTCGGTGTTCAACCACCCGATCTGGCGCATCTCGCTGCAGTTCAAGAAGTACGCGCAGATGTACTACGCCATGTTCGGCGACATGCTTTATCGGTCCTTCAAGGACGCCTCCCCAGAGGAGCGCCGTGTGGCCCGCAAGCAGCTCGCCAACGTGGTCGCAGTGCAGATCCTCGCTGCGGGCACGCTTGGTATCCCTGGCATGGAAGTCATCAAGATCGGCTTCATGGCTGCAGCGACGCTGGGCATTGGCGGTGGTTACGACGACTTCGAGCGCGAGGTGCGCGAGGCGGCAGCGGCCATGTTCGGCAAGACTGCGGGCGAGCTCATCACCAAGGGCGTGATCCCGCGTGCGCTGGGCATCGACCTCTCGACCCGCCTTGGCGCGGACAGCTTGCTGACGTTCGGCGAGCCGAAGAAATACGACGAGACGAATGTCGGGGCCTACATGCTCAACACCTTCGTCGGTGCACCTGGCTCGCTCATCGCGGATCAGTTCAAGGCGGCGCGTGCGTTCGCGGACGGTGACTTCGCCAAGGGCGCACAGCTTCTCCCGATGCCGAAGTTCCTCGCCGACACGGCAAAGGCGACGCAGAAGGCAATCGAGGGTTCGACGAGTTCGAAGACCGGACGGCAGACAGAAGAGCCCATTGGGCTTGGGACGGCTGCTATCAACGCCTTCGGCCTTCGCACGGCTGACCAAGCTGAGCGCAGCGCAGCCAAGGGTGCACAAATTGAGGAGGCCAGCCGTCGTCGCGAGGCGACCGGCGAGATGTCCAAACTCAAGAACCAGTTCGCCGAGGCCAAGAACGAAGGCGAGCGCGTGCGCATCCTGGCCCGGTTGAAGGAGCTCAACGGCAAGCTGTCGGAGGATCAGCGTCAGACCCCGGCGCAGTTCAAGGCGTTCGCTAAGCGCTACCAGCAGGACAAGGCTAAGGGCCGGATCTCTGGTGGTGCCCGCTTCCGCAACGATGCCGAGAAAGCCGCCGCCGAGCGTGCCGGTGCCGTCTACAACTTCACGAGGTAACGATGAGCAAGCGTGATCCCATCTCACACCGCACGCCTGAGCAGGTGCGCAAGCAGGTGAAGGGCTACAACGCCAAGCCCGAGAACGTGCAGAAGCGGGTGAAGAACAACCAGGCCCGAGCCATGCTCATGAAAGAGGGCGTGGTGAAGAAGGGGGACGGCAAGGACGTCGACCACAAGACGCCGCTACGCAGCGGCGGTGGTAACTCCCGGAGTAACCTCCGCGCCATCCCCAAGGGGCGCAACCGTGGCTGGCGCGATGGCGTCTAACGCCTCCATCACCTCGTTCAGACGGTCCTCGATCCGCTTCTCCTTTGAGAGTACCTCACGGATATAGGCAGCGCCGGACTTGCCGTGTGCGCGAGCCGTCTTCTGCACCCAGTCGTACAGCTCTTCTGAAAGGATGATGTTGTAGGTTTTCTTGGGGAATGGGTGCCGGGGGCGTGCCATTTAATCGTCGTCCTCGTCTTCGTCTACGACGGTCAGCAGCATCATCTTGATCCGCTCGAGCAACCAGACAGCGATCATGCCGTCAGCGAACGAGCTATCGAAGTACTCTAAACCGTCATCGGTGTAACCGATCACAATAACCTTCTCGAGCTTGCCCTTGGCCTCTTCCAGGACATCGTCTGGATTAAGGTCAAGCAGGGTCTCGCCGGGAAATTTGACCACATTGCTCATGGGATTTCTCCTGTAACCCTGAGCCTATGCACTCCGGGTTACAGGAGAAAGATGGTTCTACTTATCGGTCCTCAACTGTAACTTGATGAAGGCATCCCGCAGGGCAGCACTGCGGCTCCTGAATGGCCCTTCTTCATCCGTGTTGATGACCCGTCTCTTCACCACCCTATGCCAGTACCAGCCTCCAAACCGTATCGGCTCCCTCATCTCCTTGTCCGAGTTCCAGACCTTGGTCACTCTGCGATCTGCGAAGTAGGCGACAACTCCTGCACGCTTGACGGCCTCAAGAACATCATCAGACAGCCGCATCAGTCTCCCCCTGTTGCAATGCGACAGGGATGTAACCTATTGAAAATGCTTCCGTAAAGGGCGCTTTTGCGTTCGGATATTGAGGGGTGTTTCGATGGATTACGGCTTGGTTTTACCATCCAATCGTTTGATGGTGGCATCGGCCCTCTCCAGGAAGGCCACCTTGGGAAGGCTCATCAGCACCTGCCTGCCGTTGAAGGTGGTGTCGATCCGGCTCACCTTTTCGGGCACGTCCTCTACTACCCGGAGTAACCCCAGCCGCTCCTTCCGAAGCCGCAGCTTGCGATTAAGGTCGGTCATCGTGCCCTCGGACCATGAGATACTCGACGAGCCGATTGAGCTTGGAGACCTCGAACTCGAGCTTGATGACGCGCAGGAAGGCGAAGAAGGCGATCGATGCGGTCACCGACAGCATGAGGATCAGATCAATCGTCATTGGCAATCCCCAGTGCTTCCTTGGACCGCACGACGGCGCGCACCAATGAGTTGATGTCCTTCTTGTAGATGATGTCGTTGAGCGCATCTTCGTAGCGCTTCTTGGTCATCTCGAGCCACTTGATCCGGTCCTGCAGCTTGCGGGTATCCGGGTCGAGCTCATCCACCCAGTCGAATAAATCCTGCGTCATTTCTTCCCTCCATCACGCACGGCATCCAGGCTAATGTTTTTGATGAGGCGCACCTTGGTATTGGGCCACGTCCAAATCTCGCCAGTGGCATCGTCGGCCACGACCCAGAGCAAATCGTGCTCCTCGCCGTAATCGATCACAAAGTGGCAGAGCCCGACGCCCTTGGGCGTTTCGAGCCAAATGGTTGGGTTAAGCTGTGTCAGTGACATTGAACCAGTCCGCTAACTTGTCGTTCCACTTGTCCATATCCTCGTGGAAGACGGGTACTTCCGAAGTAACCATGCGGGAACGATGCAGCATCATGTAGCGTTCGCACATCTCGTCGAGCGCCTGGATGAGTTCCTCTCGGCTCATCTCTTCGATCCGCTTCGTCCCATAGGCTGCAATCAATCGACACTCTCCGCGTGCTCTTCGCGCAGTGCGTCAATAGCGTGTTGAGGGACGTCGAAACCTTCAGCTCGAAGAGCTTCCAGCCTGTCTGCGCAGTCGCCGGGGGTCGCGTCATTAAAGCTCATGCCCGCACTGGGTAGGCTGAGCTCCACCATCTCGGTGTTCTCTCTCAGAAATTTCTGGATCGCCATATAGCTCTCGTGCAGCGTCTCTGGTGTTGTCCAGTCAAGTGCTGGACCCTTACCGGCAGCGCGCCGCCTTGCGGCTACATGCGTCGTCCATCCACCGTTCACGTCCTCGTAGACGTAGACATCGCAATCGCTCCATCTGCAGTAGGCCATCACGCGGCCTCCTCGACGGCAGCGATCTCAGCGAGCGGCGTGCCGACTACATGGATCTGTAAAAGGTACTCGGAACCGGTCGCGTAATCGGTCCCGGAGCCCAGGCGTCCCACCGTCTGGTGCATCCCGAACTCCTTCTCCAGCGCCTTGAGGAAGACGTGGTTGGAGTAGCCGCTCTTCGCCAGCCACTCGCGGAGCTGGTAGGAGCTGATGCGCAGGAGCCCGTCCTCGAGGCCGACCTGCACGTAGATGCCGTCGAGCTTGGAGGTGTCGCGCTGCACCAGGATGGAGTTGGTGGGCGGCTTGCCCTTGGCGACGTGGATCTTGTTGGTGAAGAGCGTGTGCTTCGTGCGCATCGAGTTGAGGAACTGGGTGAGCACATTCGAGACGTTGATCTGCTTGCGCATGTCGACCGTCTGGCTCGCCCGCTCGTTGCGCATGTTACTCACGCAAGTAACGAGGAAATCCTCGAGGTCAGTAACGTTAATGTCGGTGAAGCCGAGCTTGTTGGCGTAGAGCGCGCCTTGAACCAGGCAGACGACTGCAGCGTGCCAGAACCGCTCCTCCGCGTCAGTCTTCAGACGATCGGCGAGGCGAGCAGAGAGCAGCGCCATGTCTATGTCGACCTGCGCGTGGTTGCGGCCCAGGAACTCGGCGTACTCCATGCCGATGACGCCGTGGTTGTCGTTGAGCTTCGACACCATCAAAGCAGCGGCGGTCTTGTCGATCTGACCCGTCGAGCCCGGCGTGAGCGTGTACTCGAGCACGCGCATCAGGCCAGCGGTCGTCATCTTGGTGGCGCGGGTGATGAAGTCGATGAGGCTGTCGTTGGAGGCGCACAGCATCATGGTCTCCCAGGTGCCAACCTCCTTCTGCGAAGCCTGCGCGGTGAGGCGCGACTTCTCCTTGCCGCTCGAGAGCTGGAACGCGAGGTTCACGAACTTGCGCGTGTCCTCCTCGGTCTTGAGCTCGTCCCAGTACAGGGGCAGGTTCTTGATCTCGCCCAGCTTGTTGACGACGCTGTTCTGCGTGTCGTTGAGCTGCTGCACGCCTTTGACCGGGTTGCCCCACACGGCCTGAGCAATCGACACAGCGGTCGACTTCCCGATGCCGCTCTCCAGCGAGTAGCTGGAGATGAGCAGACCGCGCTGGCCGGTGAACCGCACGAGAGGTGCTGCGAACGCGCTGGCCAGGATCAGGTCGAGGCCGGGGCGGCGCTGGTCCGTAATCATCTTCGCAGCGGTGATCCACGGCTGACGCTCGCCTGTCGGTGCGTACTGGATCTGGATGAGCGGGTTGGGATTGGCAGCGGGACGCTCTTCATTCGGCATGAAGACGGTGCCGCCGAACGAGAACCCGTCGAGAGTGCCGTTGTTGATCGTCCAGCCAAACGGCGATGACGTTACTACTGAGTTACGCCCCTGACGGAGCTTGTCTACCCAGGCCATGATGAACTCCTTGAACCTGCGCATGTATTGTTCTTGCAGGTTGACGCCTTGATTGCTGATGAACTTGAAGAACGGCTCCTTGGTGGGGAGCAATTCAAAAGGGACGTGGATCTGCGACGTGATGTCGTCGTTGATCTTGAGTGTGAAATTCAGATGCCACGGGTTGCGCTGAAGCCACCCGTCCGTGATCGGATAGGGCGCGACCATCACACGGTCGTTGCTGCCATCCTCCTGCGGTACGAGCAGGAAGACGAAGCCGTCCGCGTCCCTCACATAGTGGGGAGGGAGATCGTTTGATGGTTTGATGGTCTTAGCCGGGACCGGCTTCAGGTTACTCCCGAAGTTAAGCGGGCTCTTGCCATCCATTCGATGCGGGCAGACGTTGCACGCCGTGCACCCCGATGCTGCGATGGTCTGGCACGACGGCCAGCCCAGGTTCTTGCGCTCACGATCCTGCTGCTTGCGGTCGAACAGCTCGTCGGTGCTCTCCTGCGTGTAGCCAGGATGCCCGCTCGCCATGCGGTGCGCATCGTCGCGTCCACCCTCGGTGAACACGGAGATGAGCGTGGTCAGGTTCCACAGCGGGTTGGGATACTCCTCGCCTCCAGTCGCAATCGCATCGCGAACGAACGCACACTCGGTCGCCACGTCGTCGAGCTTCACAGGCGGAGCCTTGTGCACCTCGATGCCCGCAGCCAGGTCGCTGACGCCTTGCAGGGGCGCACGGGCGGGCAGGGACGGTTCGGGGCGGTAGCCGCTTTCGTAGGGCGTGAGTGCGCGCTCGATGCGCTCGAGCGTGTATTCCTCGCCGGGCGGCAGGAGGAACGTCACGCCCTTGGGCGGGTCACTCTTGAAGTTACGAGTGTCCGGCACCCGCAGCAGGCGTGCGGCGTCGATGGTGCACTGGCTGTCGAAGTGGAGCCCGTGCTGACGCGCTGCAGCCACCAGTTTGTGGGAGAGCCGCAGCCACTCGGAACGGTCGATCGCTTCCGACAGAACCCAGTGAGCGTGGAAGCCACCGGAGCCCGACGCCACCACGAAGGTGGGCGTTGGCAGATCTGCCGCACGACGGAACTCGCCGAACGCTTTGACCGCATCCTTGGTGGTCGGATACGAGCCTTCCTTGACGTCGACGTCGATGAAGAAGGACTTGAGCATGAGGGCGTTGTCGCCCTCACGGATAGCGGCACGGTAGGTTTTACCGTTCTTGCCCGTCCTCTCCTGGCACTGCGACTGACGAGACATGCAGACATAAACGTCGCGGTTCGTCGGTTGCTTGGTGATCCACTCGAGGTAGCGGACGGCATCGTTTGCGGACGTAAAGGCTCGGCCCGTCCACAGCGGCTTATCAGCGCCTTCCTTCTGGAAGGTCCAATGAATGTTGATGAAGCCCCGGCCATCTTCGGGCCAGGGGAGAGCTCGGGCCAGGAACTCTCTCGCTTTGTCAAATGACAAGATGTGGTGCTCCAAATGGGTGGGGGCGGCGGGGTAAAACCCCCGCCACCAGTACTCAGATCAATTCGTCGAGCGCAGCGTCCAGCTCGTCGTCAAAGGAAGCCGGAGCGGCCTCGGCGGGAGCCGGAGCGGGCTCAGCCTTGGGGGCAGACTTCTTGGTCGTGGCCTTGGGAGCCGCTTCGATTACTTCGCCAGTAACCGGATCGTGCGAAGCGGTCGGCTTGGGGGCGCGCTTGATCGGCTCGGATGACGTCTGGGGCGACTTTTCCATCGTCGCGCCACCGTTCATCGTCGAGCGTGCGGTACCCTCCATCGGCGGCTGTTCGAACACCTGGTCGAGCGCAGGAGCCGGAGCTTCTGCAGGAGCTGCGTAGTCGGAGCTCTCCGACAGGACGCGAGCCAGACGAGGATCGTTCTGATAGGCCAGAACCTTCTGGGCTTCCGCGTCGGTCAGCGGACGGATCGCGCTGAACACGAACTTCGGATACGCCTCCTTGGTGTCGAAGGAGATGCGCACGCCAATCGAGTTGTAGGGGTAGCCCAGCGCCTGCATCTTGGTGCCGAACGTCGCCAGATCGCCAAGCGATGCAGCAGGGGACCACCGAACACTTCGTTGTCGATGTCCTCGAGCGGCACGATGGCCAGGCGCTTGCTGTCAGAGCACGCCTTGCCCTGTTTACCAGCGGGAGTAATCCGCGAGCCGAAGGCGTTCTGCTTGCAGGTGGCGCACGCTGAGTGCTGCTTGTTGGGGGCATTGGCGTCCGGCGTCACGCCGTTCGACGACCAGCAGTCAGGCTGTGCCGTCGAGCCTTCGACGTAGCCGCTCTCGTAGAAGATCTTGGCGAGGTTGCCCGACGCCTTGAGGATCACGACCTCGATGGACGAGCGCGGGCCGTCGCCGTCGGCGCGCATCAGATCGCGCTCCTCGCCACGGTACTTGGTGCGCCAGACCTTGCCCCGATAGCTGATGATACCGAAGCCGGAGACGACGCCTGCGGCCAGATCGTTGTTGACGTTGGCGTTGGCGAACACTGTCGAGACAGCGCCAAATTGGTTTGGGATGGTGATGTTGCTCATGAAATTACTCCTGGGATTATGAGCGGCGGACACCGACGACAGACGTCGTGGTGAAGTTCACACCGGGCGGTGGTGCATTGTTCTCGTCGATGTAATCGGCAACGGCTTTGGCGTTGGCCTTGCGGTCCAACAGATCCCATGCCTCGTTGCCAATGACGTACTCCATGAAAGCCTGCGGGTCGGCGAGGGAGGCCGACTTCTTCTCGGTCACGTATGCCGTGCCTGCAGAAGTGCGGATGCTTTCGCCACCAACCTCGTTGAGGTGGGACAGTATTACGGCGTTCAGTTTCTCGAGTGTCTCCTTATATGGTTTCAACTCTTCTTTATGACGGGCCTCGATGTCTTTGATCTTGTCCCGCAGCTTGACGTACTGATCGACGCGAACATCGATGCCAACCTTAGAGATCGCGTTCATGGTGGTTACTCCTGGGAAGTAAGCGGGGGCTTATGCCCCCACCGTGGGATGGTTAGAGTGTCCGTTGGATTTGGGTATGAGGTCGCCCCCGAAGATCTTGGCTCCAATGAGGTTGCCTACATTTTCCTCGAGTGCGGAGACCGCCTCCTCGAGCTGCTTCACGCGAGCGACGAGATCGGTGTACTTGACGAAGTGCTCGTTCTTCGGGGGACGCAGCTTGCCGAAGAGCTCCTTGCGGAGGTTCACGATCATGCTGACGTTGCACTTGAACAGGCGAGCGACGCGGTTGTCGTCCCAGTCTGCGGCATAGATGGCGTAGCCATCCTTGTCCTTGGAGATGATCTTGCTCATCTGCTCGTACATCCTAATGCGTTCAGCGAGCTTGATCTTGGCACCGTGGGTAGGAGATGAAATTGGCATTGGGTCTCTCATGAGTTTTCGGCGAACATATCGAGCAGGGTATTCTGCACTTTCTGTTTCGCACGGAGCCGGGAATACATCCGGCGTTCAGCGTCCGTCGATTGAAACATCAAGACGAGTTGCTTGTGCTTCTGCCCCACGCGACGGATGCGGGCATTGGCCTGCTCGAAAATCTCAAGCGAGGTCGTGGGTGCAAACCAAATGATGGTGTCGGCTGCGGTCAGTGTGACGCCGTGCGCCATGCACTGCGGGTGCGCCACCAGGACGCGCAGCTTGTTGGTATTCTGGAATAGGTTGAAGATCTGATCGCGCTCGCCACGATTGGTCTCGCCTGACACCGTCTCACAGTCGATGCCTTCCTTGGCGAGCCGCTCCTTGATACCGTTGAGCGCGTGCACGAACGGCACGAACACGATCACCTTGCGCTCGGTACTCTCGATAGTATCCACCAGCGCCTGGAGCCGCTCGTCGTTGTCGAGCGTTACGATCTCCTTCTCGCGAGCGTAGACCCAGCCAGCGCTGATCTGCAGCAGCTTGTTGAGAACCGCGCCCGCGTTCATCGCCGTGATCTCCTTG
>Ga0255183_1000929_pt1 | contig 10254 bp, 7 predicted proteins | sample Atl_UVDOM_RepB_8_FD_183638 | JGI IMG/M metagenome (GOLD analysis project Ga0255183, IMG submission 183638) | Freshwater microbial communities from Altamaha River, Georgia, United States - Atl_UVDOM_RepB_8d | ecosystem: Environmental > Aquatic > Freshwater > River | place: USA: Georgia | collected...
CGCTTTTGGTGGTACTTAAAGGATTACCCTTTGGCTATAACCGAGATTTACAGGAGGATAAAGAACCTGTCTTTGATTCAGTTGAGCAAATTTTGCTTCTACTACCAGCTCTTACTGGAATGATTGGAAGTGCTAAGTTTAATTCTGAAAATATTTCAGCAAAAGCTTCAGCAGGATTCTCATTAGCTACTGAGATCGCAGATTACCTAGCAAAGAAACAGATTCCTTTCTCCGAGGCACATGAGGCGGCTGGTGCTTGTGTAAGGCTCTGTGAAAAAAATGGAATTGAACTCCATCAGTTATCTGATTCACAACTTATGCAGATTCATCCCTCTCTTACTGGCGAGATTCGAAATCTTCTAAATGTGGAATCGGCAGTAAAAAGTAGAAATTCATCTTTAGGGACGGCATTTGATTCTGTTAGAGCAGCAGTTTCTGAGTTGGATAAGCAGATTTCCAAGATCGAAAGTGAAATATCCAACCACCGCAAGCAGTTATCAGGCATGATTTCCTAATGAGTAATCAGTTACTTGAAGATCTACAGTGGCGAGGATTGATTGCCCAATCAACTGATCTAAAAGAGTTAGAACAAGCACTTTCTAAACCTATAGCGTTGTATGTTGGTTTTGATCCTACGGCGCCAAGCCTGCATGTGGGCAATTTAGTAGTTTTACTAGTACTCAAAAGATTTCAACTAGCTGGACATAAACCAATTCCTCTAGTTGGGGGTGCAACAGGTTTAGTCGGTGATCCAAGCGGTAAAAATGAGGAGCGGGCTCTGAATGAGGAAAAAGTCGTTGCTCAATGGGTCACTAGGTTTAAAGCTCAATTAGAAAAAGTTATTGATTTTACGGATGCTAAAACTGGCGCGGTGATGGCAAATAACCTTGATTGGACTAAGCCAGTTTCAGCTTTGGAATTTTTAAGAGATATCGGAAAACATTTCTCTGTTAATCAAATGTTGGCAAAGGACTCAGTTGCATCACGACTATCTACAGCTGGAATTTCCTATACCGAATTTTCATACCAGGTTTTACAGGCTTTTGATTATTTAGAACTTTATCGAAGACACCATTGTAAATTGCAAATCGGTGGGTCAGATCAATGGGGAAATATAGTTGCAGGTTTAGATTTGATACGTAAGGTCGAAGGCGGAACAGCCCATGCATTGACAGTTCCATTATTAGCCAAGTCCGATGGCACCAAGTTTGGCAAGACCGCATCTGGCGCCATTTGGTTAGATCCAGAAATGACATCTGCCTACGATTTTTTCCAATATTGGTTAAACAGTGATGATGCCGATATGCCAAAGTTGTTAAAGATCTTTTCACTTAAGTCACGAGGTGAGATTGAACAATTAATTGAGACGGTGAAGGTCAATCCAGGAGCAAGAGAGGCCCATCGGGAGTTGGCAAGAGAGTTAACTACGCTTATTCATGGCGCCCAAACTGCTGTAAAGGTGGAGCAAGCTGCTAAGGCACTTTTTGGACAAGGGGAGATCTCTGATTTAGATCTGACAACTCTAATCTCAGCCTTATCGCAGCTGCCGAAAGTGCAGATCAAGAAGGCGGAGGGCTTTCCTACCTGGGTTGATCTGCTTGCAGCCTCAGGGGTAGTAGATTCAAAATCGGCTGCCCGACGGATAGTTAAAGAAGGTGGCGGCTACCTCAATAATAAGAAGGTAGAAAGTGAGGATTTCACCCCTTCAAGCGCAGATTTATTGCATGGCAAATACCTACTTTTGCGCAAAGGAAAGCGAGATTTAGCTGCGGTGGAGGTAGTGGCATAGATCGGGGCATTTTGCCCGAAATGTCGATTTGACCCCCCTTCAAGCGGGGGGCTATATTTCACCTCCCCATACGAGACGGACTTCAGAAGAAGGCCGGGTATGGAAAACCCCGATTTTTAAGGTTTGTAGGCATGCCTAGAAACTTAATTACCGGGTTGCCCTGCACGCAAAAGAAATTTTGCAACCAGTGCGCAGTCGTACCTTGAGAACTCAACAACGTGCAATAAAGTCAATGCCAAAGATTTCTTTAAGAAATCGAAGGCATTAATTGACGTTGTTAATTTTAAATTTTTAAAATTAATAATTTCATTTTTGTTTTATAAATACCTTTGAAACTTAATTAACTAATATATTTATTTATATTAATAGATATATTTGCTTTAAGTACAAAACAAAAAACAATTGATAAAGACTATAAACATAAGCGAACTCCGATTAATAAATTTATTAATTGGATAGCCATGTTTGTCTTTTTGTCAGATCAAATTTTCTATGGAGAGTTTGATCCTGGCTCAGGACGAACGCTGGCGGCGTGCTTAACACATGCAAGTCGAGCGATGAAGTTTCTTCGGAAATGAATTAGCGGCGAACGGGTGAGGAACACGTGAAGAATCTGCCCTCCACTTTGGGATAACACCGGGAAACCGGTGCTAATACCGAATATTGAAACATAAGTGGCATCACTGAGTTTTGAAAGAATTTCGGTGGAGGATGACTTCGCGGCCTATCAGCTAGTTGGTGAGGTAATGGCTCACCAAGGCAACGACGGGTAGCCGGCCTGAGAGGGCGACCGGCCACACTGGGACTGAGACACGGCCCAGACTCCTACGGGAGGCAGCAGTGGGGAATATTGGGCAATGGAGGAAACTCTGACCCAGCGACGCCGCGTGCGGGATGAAGGCCTTCGGGTTGTAAACCGCTTTCAGTAGGGAAGAAGCGAAAGTGACGGTACCTACAAAAGAAGCACCGGCTAACTATGTGCCAGCAGCCGCGGTAATACATAGGGTGCAAGCGTTGTCCGGAATTATTGGGCGTAAAGAGCTCGTAGGTCGTTTGTTACGTCGGATGTGAAAACCTGAGGCTCAACCTCAGGCCTGCATTCGATACGGGCAAACTAGAGTTTGGTAGGGGAGACTGGAATTCCTGGTGTAGCGGTGGAATGCGCAGATATCAGGAGGAACACCAATGGCGAAGGCAGGTCTCTGGGCCAATACTGACACTGAGGAGCGAAAGTCTGGGGAGCGAACAGGATTAGATACCCTGGTAGTCCAGACCGTAAACGGTGGGCACTAGTTGTGGGAACCTTCCACGGTTTCTGCGACGCAGCTAACGCATTAAGTGCCCCGCCTGGGGAGTACGATCGCAAGATTAAAACTCAAAGGAATTGACGGGGCCCCGCACAAGCAGCGGAGCATGCGGCTTAATTCGACGCAACGCGAAGAACCTTACCAAGGCTTGACATATAGGGAAAAGTGGCAGAGATGTCATGTCCGCAAGGGCTCTATACAGGTGGTGCATGGTTGTCGTCAGCTCGTGTCGTGAGATGTTGGGTTAAGTCCCGCAACGAGCGCAACCCTCGTTCTGTGTTGCCAGCATTTAGTTGGGGACTCACAGGAGACTGCCGGGGTTAACTCGGAGGAAGGTGGGGATGACGTCAAATCATCATGCCCCTTATGTCTTGGGCTGCACGCATGCTACAATGGCCGGTACAGAGGGCTGCAATACCGTAAGGTGGAGCGAATCCCAAAAAGCCGGTCTCAGTTCGGATTGAGGTCTGCAACTCGACCTCATGAAGTTGGAGTTGCTAGTAATCGTAGATCAGCAACGCTACGGTGAATACGTTCCCGGGGCTTGTACACACCGCCCGTCACGTCACGAAAGTCGGTAACACCCAAAGTCAGTGGCCCAACCGCAAGGGGGGAGCTGCCTAAGGTGGGATCGGTGATTGGGACGAAGTCGTAACAAGGTAGGCGTACCGGAAGGTGCGGCTGGATCACCTCCTTTCTAAGGAGCTTTCTTTAGATAAGTGGAGCATTGACTTTAATTTCCCCACATTTACTTTTTAAAATTAATTTTAAATTTTATTTGTTGAAAATATTGCACGTTGTTGGGTCCTGAGGGTACGAACCCTCTGGAGTTAATTAATCGGTGAAAATGTTTTTATCATTTAAGAAATTAAAAATAAAGATAACTCATCAATGTTAATTAACATCGCCCGTACCTTGAGAACTACACAGTGAACGCGAGCATCTTTGTAATAAATGTAGCAACAAATTAATAAGTGCAAATGGCGGATGCCTAGGCACCAGAAGCCGATGAAGGTCGTAGGAGGCTGCGAAAAGCCTCGGGGAGCCGCCAACCAGGCTTCGATCCGAGGATTACCGAATGGGGAAACCCGGCTGGAGTAATGTCCAGTCATTTCTCTCCGAATAAATAGGAGAGTCAAAGGTAACGAGGGGAAGTGAAACATCTCAGTACCCTCAGGAAGAGAAAACAACCGTGATTCCGTTAGTAGTGGCGAGCGAAAGCGGAAGAGGCTAAACCAATCATGTGCCAAGCCGGCAGGCGTTGCATGATCGGTGTCGTGGGACTAAATGAAATTAACTGCCGTTAATTTAACAAGTCAGAAAATAGTGAAATAGATGAAGGACGTGGGAAAGTCCGGCATAGAAGGTGAGACCCCTGTAGTCGAAATTTCATTATCTTGTTTTTAGTATCCCAAGTAATACCGGACTCGTGTAATCCGGTATGAATCTGGCGGGACCACCCGCTAAGCCTAAATACTCTCTGGTGACCGATAGTGAACAAGTACCGTGAGGGAAAGGTGAAAAGAACCCCGCAAGGGGAGTGAAATAGAATCTGAAACCGTTTGCATACAAACCGTTGGAGCTGCCTTGTGCAGTGACAGCGTGCCTTTTGAAGAATGAGTCTACGAGTTAGTGTGATGTGGCAAGGTTAACCCGTCGAGGGGAAGCCGTAGCGAAAGCGAGTCTGAATAGGGCGAATAAGTCGCATCATCTAAACCCGAAGCGAGGTGATCTCGCCATGACCAGGTTGAAGCGCGGGTAAGACCGCGTGGAGGACCGAACCCACTAAAGTTGAAAATTTAGGGGATGAGTTGTGGCTAGGGGTGAAAGACCAATCAAACTTCGTGATAGCTGGTTCTCTCCGAAATGCATTTAGGTGCAGCGTCACGTGTTTCTTACTGGAGGTAGAGCTACTGGATGGCCGAGGGGTCCTACAAGATTACCAACGTCAGCCAAACTCCGAATGCCAGTAAGTGAGAACGTGGCAGTGAGACAGTGGGGGATAAGCTTCATTGTCGAGAGGGAAACAACCCAGAACAGCAACTAAGGTCCCAAAGCCTGTGCTAAGTGGAAAAGGATGTGAAGTCGCATAGACAACCAGGAGGTTGGCTTAGAAGCAGCCACCCTTAAAAGAGTGCGTAATAGCTCACTGGTCAAGTGATTTCGCGCCGACAATGTAACGGGGCTCAAGCACAGCACCGAAGTTCTGTCATTCACACACTATCCCGGTCGCAAGATCCAGGAGTGTGGATGGGTAGGAGAGCGTTGTGTAACTAGTGAAGCGGCGGAGGAATCCAGCCGTGGAAGTTACACAAGTGAGAATGTAGACATGAGTAGCGAAAGACGGGTGAGAAACCCGTCCACCGAATGACCAAGGGTTCCTGAGCCAGGCTAATCCGCTCAGGGTAAGTCGGGTCCTAAGGCGAGGCCGACAGGCGTAGTCGATGGACAACTGGTTGATATTCCAGTACCCGCAATAAACCGACCGTGACGAATCAATAATGCTAAGTGTTTGAAGTTGGCTAGCAATAGCTGATGGAGCGCACAACCCAAGTTGGTAGTAGTCAAGCAATGGAGAGACGCAGGAAGGTAGTCCAACCCAGGCGATGGTTGACCTGGGGTAAGAGTGTAGGAGGTTCTGTAGGCAAATCCGCAGAACAATCTCTGAGACTTAATGCCGAGCCGTAAGGCGAAGTGGATGATCCTATGCTGCCAAGAAAATCTTCTAGCGAGGTTTATAGTGGCCCGTACCCGAAACCGACACAGGTGGTCAGGTAGAGAATACCAAGGTGATCGAGAGAATCGTGGTGAAGGAACTCGGCAAAATACCCCCGTAACTTCGGGAGAAGGGGGGCTAATTTTTGTGTAGAGGTTTACCTTCGAAGCATAAGTTAGACGCAGAGAATAGGCTCAAGCGACTGTTTACCAAAAACACAGGTCCGTGCGAAGTTGCAAAACGATGTATACGGACTGACGCCTGCCCGGTGCTGGAAGGTCAAGGGGACTGGTTAGCTCTTCGGAGCGAAGCCGAGAACTTAAGCCCCAGTAAACGGCGGTGGTAACTATAACCATCCTAAGGTAGCGAAATTCCTTGTCGGGTAAGTTCCGACCTGCACGAATGGCGTAACGACTTGAGCGCTGTCTCCACCATGAACTCGGCGAAATTGCAGTACGAGTAAAGATGCTCGTTACGCGCGGAAAGACGGAAAGACCCCGGGACCTTTACTATATCTTGATATTGGTACTCGGAACGTTTTGTGTAGCATAGGTGGGAGACTTTGAAGCGGCACGCCAGTGTTCGTGGAGTCAAAAAATGAAATACCACTCTGAACGTTTTGAGTTTCTAACCTCGGCCCATTATCTGGGTCAGGGACAGTGTCTGGTGGGTAGTTTAACTGGGGCGGTTGCCTCCCAAAAAGTAACGGAGGCGCTCAAAGGTTCCCTCAGCCTGGTTGGTAATCAGGTGTCGAGTGTAAGTGCACAAGGGAGCTTAACTGTGAGACAGACATGTCAAGCAGGTGCGAAAGCAGGAACTAGTGATCCGGCGGTGGCTTGTGGAAGCGCCGTCGCTCAACGGATAAAAGGTACCCCGGGGATAACAGGCTGATCTTGCCCAAGAGTCCATATCGACGGCAAGGTTTGGCACCTCGATGTCGGCTCGTCTCATCCTGGGGCTGGAGTAGGTCCCAAGGGTTGGGCTGTTCGCCCATTAAAGAGGCACGCGAGCTGGGTTCAGAACGTCGTGAGACAGTTCGGTCCCTATCTTCCGTGCGCGAAGGAAACTTGAGAAGGGCTGTCCCTAGTACGAGAGGACCGGGACGGACGAACCTCTTGTGTGTCGGTTGTTTCGCCAGAAGCACGGCCGATTAGCAACGTTCGGAAGGGATAACCGCTGAAAGCATCTAAGCGGGAAGCTCGCTTCGAGATTAGGTTTCCCACTGGTTTACCAGGTAAGACCCCCAAGAGACTATTGGGTTGATAGGCCGGAAGTGGAAGAGGCGCAAGCCTTGCAGCTGACCGGTACTAATAGGTCGAGGATTTAACTACTAATAAAAAATAAATTTGAATCGCGTTCACTGTGTGGTTCCCGAGCTACGGTCGGGGATAAAAATAATTTAGATTAATTTCTAATTGATTTTATTCTTGTCTTGATAACTCAATAATGTTTCGGCGGCCTTAGCGTAGGGGAAACACCCGGTCCCATTCCGAACCCGGAAGTTAAGCCCTATAGCGTCGATGGTACTGCAAGGGGGACCTTGTGGGAGAGTAGATCGCCGCCGGACTCACTTTATATAAACCCCACGCTAATCCGGTGGGGTTTATTTTTTTTATATTAATTAAAAACCATCATATTGATTGATTATTTAGTACCTTATACCTATGAGTGATGGAATAGTTGATAAAATTTCAGATGTTGATTTAGTAAAAATTAAGGATCAAATCTCTGCGATCAAAGATTTGCAAATAGAGCAACACAGTGATGAGTTTGAAAAAATTCATAACCAATTAAAGCGGGCATTAACAAATCTCGACGGAGTTTAATAAGTGAAGAGCCGACTGGATGCAGAGTTGGTCCGTCGTGGATTAGCTAGATCTCGGGAGACTGCCGCAGAGTTGATAAATACTGGCCAAGTTTTAGTTGCTGGAATCCCTGCCACCAAAGTTGCTACCTCGGTTGATTGGCAGACCTCAATCAAATTAAAGGATGAACATGATGAGTTTGTATCCAGGGGCGGTCATAAATTAGCCGGCGCATTAGATCATTTCTCACAACTGCAGGTATCAGGTCTAATTGCTTTAGATGCTGGTGCCTCTACTGGTGGCTTTACCGATGTATTGCTTAAGCGGGGTGTGAAAAAAGTTATTGCAGTTGATGTTGGTTATGGCCAATTAGCTTGGGAGTTACAAAAGGATTCTCGGGTAATTGTTCTAGATAGAGTCAATGTTAGAAATTTAACCTCAGAGCAGGTTGGCGAGGAGATTGATTTGATTGTTGCAGATCTCTCCTTTATCTCCTTAAAGCTGGTGCTGCCGGCGTTAAATGCAGTGGGAAAGCCAGATTGTAATTTTTTAGTTATGGTCAAGCCACAGTTTGAGGTAGGAAGAGAGAAACTCGGAGCTGGCGGGGTAGTACGGGATGCCGAGCTACGAAAAGAGGCGGTCATGTCGGTTGCAAAGACAGCCTCAAGCCTAGGTCTTGGGGTTAAAGGAGTTGTGGCCAGTTCACTACCAGGCCCAGCTGGCAATGTTGAGTACTTCCTGTGGTTACAAAAAGGCGCACCTGAGCTAATAGAAGTAGATTTAGACCATGCAATTCAAACTGGTCCAGCATGAGTAAATCCATTAACTCAGTTTTACTTGTGACTCATCCAGTGCGGCCTGAGGCGATAAGAACTGCAAATGAGCTCACAGAGCTTTTGTTAGCTAAGCAGATCAAGGTCTTTTCAACTATTCAAACCAATGGTGCTGCATTTTATTCAGAGAAGGATCAAGTAGATATTGCAGTTGTTTTGGGTGGCGATGGCACTATGTTGCGTGCAGCTGAGTTGAGTCGAGGAAAATCAACTCCTATCTTAGGTATTAATTTAGGCCATGTTGGTTTCTTAGCGGAGATTGAACGACCTTCACTTGTAGAAATAGTTGAGGCAATTGCCTCTGGTTCCTTCTATGTTGAAGAGCGAATGAGCCTGAATTATCAATTACTTCGAGGTGGTAAAAGTATTTCTTCTGGTTGGGCACTCAATGAAGTATTAGTTGAACGTAATGATCATCAGATGATTGATCTGTTTGTGCAAATAGATCATCGTCCCTTATCTAGATGGTGGTGTGATTCAGTTATTTGTGCCACTCCAACTGGTTCGACCGCATATGCCTACTCTGCCGGTGGGCCAGTAGTTTGGCCAGAGGTTGATGCATTAGTTTTATTACCTCTTGCAGCACATGCACTTTTTTCTCGACCAATGGTGGTTTCGCCACGCTCTGAAATTGTATTAGACCTAGAAAGTGAATCTGCAGACCTAAATGCAGATGGAATTAGGCGAACCAAGCTGCAAAAAAGTGATCGAATAATTTTAACCAGCGCCAAAGAGGATGTGCTTCTAGCTCACATAAAATCTGCCACATTCACAGATCGGTTGGTTGCTAAATTTAAGTTGCCAGTTGAGGGTTGGCGTGGCGAGTAAAGAAAAAGGTAAAAGCAGTTTAGAAGAGATCTCGATTAGATCCTTAGGTGTAATTGAAAGCTCAAACATTGAGTTCAAGCCTGGTTTTACAGTTTTAACTGGTGAAACTGGGGCTGGAAAAACGATGGTTTTGACGGCATTAGGTTTAGTACTGGGAAGCAAAAGTGATTCAGACTTGGTAAGAGCAGGTCAGGAACGCGCAGTTGTAACCGGTAGATTTTCAATTCCCTCAGAAATTCAAAAAGAAATCACGGCAAGTGGTGGAGATGTTGAAGATGATTGTGTAGTTATTACTAGAACTTTAAGTTCGCAAGGTAAGTCGAGAGTTTTGGTAGGGTCGGCAGTGAGTTCAGCTGCAACAGTTGCTGCATTCTCACAATCACTCGTTGAAATCCATGCACAATCATCATCTTCGAAATTAAATAAGCCTGCAGTGAGCAGAGAGTTGTTGGATCGCTTCGCCAACCTTGATCTTTCCAATTATCAAGAGGTATTTCAGCATTATCAGGAGATATCCGAGCGAATTGAAAGGCTAAATTTGCAGTTGCAAAGCCAAGATCGAGAGATTGAATTATTGAAAGAATTTGCAAGTGAGTTTGCAAAAGTATCGCCAAAGTCAGGAGAGCTACTTCAGGTCGAGAATGAAATTGCTAAATTAGGCTCAGTTGAGCAGCTTAATCAAACGGTTACTAACGCATTGAATTTGCTTGAAGGGGAAGATTTGTCGGCACTAAACATATTGCAACAGGTGCGCAAGAGTTTAGATTCTATGGCTGGTAAGGATCAAGAGTTAGATCAGATTAGTGAGAGGTTTACTGAGAGTTTGCTTAACTTTTCAGATATTCAAAGTGATTTAAACTCCTATCTTTTATCGTTAGAAGCAGATCCAACAAGATTTGCCTATCTTCAGGATAGGAAATCAATCCTCTCCTCACTGCTGAAGCGATATGGGAAAGGTAGCGATAGACAACAAGCA
>Ga0255183_1000931_pt1 | contig 10237 bp, 10 predicted proteins | sample Atl_UVDOM_RepB_8_FD_183638 | JGI IMG/M metagenome (GOLD analysis project Ga0255183, IMG submission 183638) | Freshwater microbial communities from Altamaha River, Georgia, United States - Atl_UVDOM_RepB_8d | ecosystem: Environmental > Aquatic > Freshwater > River | place: USA: Georgia...
CTGTATATGATTCAAAATATAGTTAAATTTGATTATCCACATAAAATATTAAATTTTGTAAATGGTGATTTTACTGAGCCTATTGGCCATCAGTTTTTCGAACACATATCTCCGCATGGTGAGTTCACAACTCAAGTTGCTCAGTCACAAGCTATTGATCTTATTAAAGCCTTGCAACTTTCGCATAATACTTTTGAAGATTGGAAAGTATCTAATATAGATGATCGCAAACAACTTGTTTTAAATATTAAAAATTATTTAGAGACTCATCAAAATGAAATCGCAGCATTAGAAGCCGTTGCACAAGGCATGCGTTTTAAAGATAGTTTAGAATATAATGTCAAAGTAGCCGTCAACAGATTAAATCAGTTAGTTGATGAATTTGAAAGGGGAACAATTTCTAACTACTCTGCTACAGGAGTTATAGTCGTTGTTTTATCTTGGAATTTTTCAACACGATTATTTGTTGAAAGTGTATTGCCAGCGATTTTAGCTGGTAATACAGTGATTGTTAAAACATCAAGTCATTCGCCTGTGACAACACATGTATGGGGATTGTTATTTCAGTCTATACAAGCTCCAAAAAGCATAGTGCAAATATTAAATGGTACGGACTTGGCTTTTAAAAATTTACTTATTTCGCATCCTGGTGTTAAAGCTGTTATAGCATATTCAAATTTAGAACATGCTTCTGAAATTTATTTAGCAGTTGTTCGTCAAAGTCGGCAAATGGCCAAAAAAATACAAATCCATTCTGGATCTAAAAATATAACTGCGGTTGTCAAAGAGCTCAGTGAAAATGAAATGAATCAGGTTTTGCAGTCTTTTTTGGTTGGACAAGGGCAATTACATTGGAATTCAAGCCGATTATTTGTACTTGAGAAATATGAAAAAAATTGGATTGATTTCATTGAGACTAAATTAAACGAGCTTAAGCCATCTCAATCTATTTTTGATGATTCTCTATGGACTCCTATCCAAAAGCAAAAATCAAAAACAGATTTTAACTCAATTATTAATTTAGCAAGAAAAGACCAAGCAAAACTTATATCGGGTCAGCAAGAGCAAATAGATCAGCATTACCTTAAGCCATTTTTTACAAAAGACATGTCGAATTGTTCGACTTTGCAACAGGACCAAGTTGAAGCGCCAGCATTTATACTGAGTACGGTAAAATATCCATTTGATATTGCAAAATATAGTAATGTTTCTTATTACGGATTTGCAGCAGAAGTCTGGACTGAGGTCGATAAAAATCAAAAACTTATTCAACAACTCGAAGTCGGAAATTTGATTTTAAATCATAACACAATGTCGTGTTATGATTTAAATCCAGGTGTCAAACAATCACTATATGGAAACACAGATCGTCGAATTTTTGGCGATTTTTTTTCAAACGTCAAAAAAGTGATATCATAATTATTGAATCTTGTGCGACTTAGATCTCATTCTAATATTGCATTGAGGACAAAATGCTTCTTCTTTAACTTCAGTTGCATCATTTTCAATAGCTGTAATTTTAATTTGTAATTCTGTAGCGCATAATACGCAGTTACACTGAATAGATACAAATGCACGTTGAAATGTATTTTCAGTTTTTTCATAACGCTTTAAATCTGATAACTTATGAGTATCTTTAATTTGGTCTTGTGTTCTCATTGGCTAACTCCTCCTTGAGTCTGCTCGAACATAATCCGTTTTAGGATCACGAACCACATGTCTTGCGCCCAAAATAAATCATCCTTGATTTATTAATTGGACTTCAAATATATGATGTAATTGATAACTATGCAAACGGCGTTCACAGACGATGGTCTGGTCTTGTTCATAAGCTAGATCTACTAGAAATGAATAAACTTCAGTTAAAATATAGTAATGCGATTTTTTAATGTGATTACTCTTATTTGTTGTTTTTTATATAATACAGCTTTTGCTCAAAAGTTGTTATCCACTGATTTATATAAAAATATTAATATAAGCAAGTCGACAGAGTTGGATCTAAATTTATCAATTCAAGAAAAATGGATAATTTTAAAAATATCTAATACTATATCATCTGAAATCGATTTTGAAGTTGTTTATAATTTTCAAAATGAATTAATTTATAAAGATAAAAAGCAAAATTTGTACTGGGCAATTGGCTTAAGTGAAGCTCGATTTAAAAAAGAAATTTCTGTAGTACATAAACAAAAGACAAGTTTTAATTATAATATATATCAACTACTGACTAATAAAGCATTCGCTTCAAATCAAATCTGCAAAGAAACGAGCTTTCAGAGTGATTTTAAAGAGCTCAATCAGGGCATTCAAAGATTCGATTTTAGCCAGATTATTTCAAAATGCAATTTTTCAATCACTGAACTATTCAAAAAGAAAATTGATGAATTGAAAGAAACTTTTATTAAGCTCGGGCAATTTAATTTTGCTGATTTTGTATCGACAGTTAAGAAAGCTTTCAGTGCATTGATTGAAACTATACCACACATCTCAACCAAGATAATTCAGCCACTCTCTGATTTAATTAAAGCTGTGCCAAAAGTAGCTGAAAGCATTGTGTGTAACTTCACTGAAAACAAAATCGGTGATATATTTCAAGCTGCTATTGTAGGACCAGCAGGTTTTTCGAGGCTTGCTATTAAAACAGCTGAAGACATTGGTCAGTTGTCACACCGGATTTATGTTTTAACGAAGAATGGTCATGTCTCGAGGTATTTAATCGAAGCTCATAAAAGTGGAAAGCTGACTAATGAGATGATAGAACAGATGCAATCTTTAATAGCTGATATCCCAGATAATATTAAAAGAAGTATAAAAGGATTTAAATCAGAGTTTTACTTTAAAGAACATGCTAATAAGCATATGTCTGAATTTAGATTATCTAACCAAAGTGATTATTTAAATGCTGCTATTAAATTTGCCAAATCGACAAACCCAAATACAGTAACGTCATTACGCAAGGACGGAACATTAGTTAAATGGAATACTCATACAGATGAGTATATAGTCATTAGTAAAGAAGGGAAAATTGCCACTTTTTACAAACAAAGCTGTAAAGTTGAATCAGATAAGCTTTTAGTTTTTTTATATGAGGGCGACCTCTCAAAAAGAACCTTCTGCAAAGACTACTAAGTCACTACAAATAAGTCATCTTAAGCTGATTTTCATATTCAAACTTAGCAAACGCAAAATTGATGAGCTCAGTAATTAAGTCTGAATATTTCAAACCACTAGCTTCCCACATCATTGGGTACATTGAAATTTTAGTAAACCCAGGTAGTGTGTTAATTTCATTTACATAAAGTGTGCCGTCTTTTTTCATGAAGAAATCAACGCGAGTTAAGCCGTCACAAAATAGGGCTTTGTAAGTTTTAATAGCCAATTTTCTGATTTCCTCAATTTTATCCACATCTGTTTTAGCAGGAATAATAATTTCAGCGCCATTATCATCTAAGTATTTAGCCTCATATGAATAAAATTCATGTTTAACGATAAGCTCACCGGGTGTACCAGCTTTAGGGTTTTGATTTAATCCCATGACTGAGCATTCGATTTCACGACCTTCGATAAATTCTTCTGCTAATACTTTGTGATCGTACTGAAAAGCATCTTTTAATTTTGACTCAAAATCAGATTCAGTTTTAATTTTGTGTACACCTACAGAGGAACCAGCGTTAGCAGGTTTAATAAAAAATGGCAAACCTAATTGCTCTTTAATAGATGTAAAATTATTTTTTTCATGACTTTTTAACACAGCATACTTCGCATTTTTAATACCTGCGGCTGTCATAACAATTTTCATAGCTTCTTTATCCATAGCAACAGCTGAGCTCATGACACCGCACCCAACAAATGGAACATTTGCCATTTTAAGCAATCCTTGCAAAGCTCCATCTTCACCATTGGTGCCATGAATGATCGGAAATGCACAGTCAATTTTTTGCTTTGCAAAATTTTGTAAATCAATCAGCATGGCTTCACCATGAAATGAAACCAAAGAAACGGCTTTTTGCGGAGCATTTTTTTGATCGTCGACGAATTTGATTTCACCCATTTCTTTTTCAGTGACTTGGTACCAAGTACCTTGCTTTGATACAGCAATCAAAATGGGTTCGAATAATGATAAATTAAGAGCTTTCAAAATATTGTAAGCTGAACGAATTGAAACTTCATGCTCTGAAGAGCGGCCACCAAATATAATCGCAATTTTTTTCTTCATGTTATTATTGTGCTCGTATTAGGCCATTTCGACAAGTTCTTTAGTCATGGCACGAATTCCTGAGAAAACTTGAAAAGGTGTTACATCATCATTCATGTAAGCTGGCGTTGTGATGACTTTAGTGTTGCGATCTGTAATAAAATCAGTCGACGGGCAGGTTTCAAGAATAGCGCCCCACTTTTTAACAAATTCAGCTTTTGAGTAATTTTCACCTAAAGTAATGCATGGGGAATGTTCGCGTAAAACACGTGCTACCAATAGTGGCCCTGCACAAATAGCTCCGATAGGTTTGCTGTCATCATAAAATTTAAGAATTAATTTTTCTACAGTTGGATGAACTTGCGTACTTTTTTGATCCTCAGACCAGTTTGATAAAAGACATCCGATGCCGGCTCCACCTGGAATAACCAACGCATCAAACTCATCTGCATTCAGAGATGCAAGCGGATAAATTTCGTGATGGTTCAGAGGTGTCGTTAAATCTAATGCAAATATTTTAAATGAAGCATTTAGCTCTGATAGTGAGACGAGTAAACTGATGGTCTCCGTTAATTCAGTTTGTTTAATTCCAAATCCTGCGGCGATGATTGCAACTTTTTTCATAAACTAATTCTTAATGTAATCATCACCAATTGTAAAGTCAGTAACGCCGAAGCAATCTTCACGTACTATAGGTTTTAATTCATTTCCATAGAGTGCTAAAGTTCTATAGCACATATTTAAGACTTTTGATAAATAAGGCAATTTGTGTGACACTAAAAACTTAACGTGAGCTCGTTCAGGTTTACCCGCAACAATTTGCTTGTTATTAACAATATCAAACTCGACTTTTCTGACTGGAATAATACAATTGTTAATGTCTTCGCAAATGCGTTTGTCGGCTAATTTAGTTGGCAATTTAATCATGCTGTCTGAATAGCTCAAATTGTAACACGTGTAATCAGTGTCTTTGCACATTTCAGAAAAATCAGCGTAATATTGCATAAGAAATACTGGACGAGATGCTGCTTTTGAATTCAATGCGCTGATCACTGATTGATTTCCTGATTGTAAAACAAATGGATAAATTTTACTTGTAAATGAATCGCTAGCATCAGAGTAATTTGTTTTTGAGTATATCAGATTAAATATAATAGAAGTTCCAGAAACACTGGCCGAGTCAACAGTAAGAACTTGATCGAAATAAGGTATATTTTGTGAATCAGCAAATGTCACTGTTGATGATAGCGAGCTTGATTCATTTATACGAATATCAACAGAATATAATGATCCCCCAGCGCCTTCTTCCATTTTCTCTTGAATAGTGCTTGGGTCAGCTTTTGCAACTAAGTCACCATCTTCAAGATTTTGTTTTTTTAAACATGAAATCTGAAAAAATAAACTTAAGATCAAAAGTATATAAATTAGTGCTTTATTCATTAAGTTCATATTGAATCCCATCCCCAGACCCAAATAGGCATAGGCAATACTTTTGCTAAAATGTCACGAGTTTGAGGTTGTATAAATGTCATGTCTTGAATTTGCGTAGGGCCGAATAGAATTTTGGCTAAATCAGATTCATGATCTAGGGTGTATAGGTCTGATCCATAACCAAAAACAATTTGATTATTTTGTTTTTCTAAAACAATTTGATCAAATCCTTCGGATCTAAACGCTTTTTTGACTTTGACGGCAATAGATTCAAAATCATGAATGCGTATCATTCCTAAGAATCCTCTGTGGCAAAAAACACCCATTTTATCGAGTGTGGTTCTTAAGTTTTGTGCGTGTTGAGGAACCATCAGATGAAAAGCTTTATTTTCTGTTTTAGTCATATAACTGATTAAATCAATTAGTGCAGGTACTTGACCACCCCATTCATGTATGAATGATTGTAAATCAACACCCTTACCTTCAATAGCATAAGCAAGAAGTTGATTGGAGTTACTCCACGCTGTGTAGATTTGTGTATTAGGTATTTTCATATACTGGTGCATATCTTCAATTGTTCGGATTGAACCAACGCTGTGTTGCGCATAGAGTTTTAATAATGCAGCAGGGTCTACTTGTGATCCCGTGATGAATTTGGTGTGTACAGTTTGTTGGGGCAATTCATGATCAAATACGTAGGTGTTTTCAAAACCAGCTAATTCAAAACCAAATTTTTGGTAAAACTCTTGCTTGTCAGTCCACAAAACAACTAAATCACAATTTTGAGCTGTGGCCTTGGCGAGGCAGTTTTGCATATTTAATGAGCTTAGTCCTTGGTTACGGTATTCAGGAGCCGTTACAACTGAGCCTATGGCACCTATTTTATAAATGGCTTGTGGAGTTTTTGTTATAATCGGTTTCAATAAAGCGTGTGAAATAATTTTACGTTCATCTTCTTCGTCTGTAATAATGCTCATATTGTGAATATTTGATGGCGTTAATGCAGTCGGGTATTCGGCTTTAATAGTCCACGATGTGTTGTTTTCTCTGAGCTGTGTATTTAAAAACTCTACAACGTCGTTAAACTCATGCGCTTCTGGTGATCTGGCTTTAATCATTAGGGCCCCCTGTTAATAGATTTATTATAGCTTTCTTTTGTAGATTCGTGATGGCCAGTTCTATGAATTTGACTTAAGCCCAGAATTTTTTTACATTGCTGCTATTCGGAGGTCCAAAGTGGCTGATTTAGCTCAAAAATGGAAAGAAAACAAACCTGGAAAAATGTTCGTCGACCAATCATGTATTGCGTGTGATGCCTGCGTTTTATCAGCTCCGAAAAATTTTGCTATGCACGAAGAAGATGGACACGCATACGTTGTTAAGCAGCCTGAAAGCCCAGAAGAGATTGCTGCTTGCAAAGAAGCAATGGAAGGTTGTCCTGTAGAAGCTATTGGCGATTTTGGTGACAAAACGTAAAACTCTCGATTATCAATCGACACTTAAGCTTTTTAAAAAAAAATATCCGGATGCACATTGTGCGCTTCATTTTAAAAATCCATTTCAATTGTTAATAGCAACTATTTTGTCTGCTCAATGTACAGATGAGAGAGTTAATATTGTGACAAAAGTCTTATTTGCCAAATATAAGAAACCGAGTGATTTAGCTTGTGAAAAAGTTGAAATCATTGAAGAAATTATTCGATCTACGGGTTTTTATAAAAACAAAGCTAAAAACATTAAAGCTTGCTGTCAAATATTAGAAGAAAAATATAATAATCAAGTCCCTCAACAATTAGAGCAATTAGTTGCTTTGCCAGGTGTTGGTCGTAAGACAGCTCATGTCGTTTTAGGTAATGCATATGGCATTGCGAGTGGAGTGGTTGTTGATACTCATGTAACTCGACTTTCGAACAGATTTGGTTGGATTAAAACTGAAGATGCAGTAAAGATTGAAAGTCATCTCAATAAAAAGTTTGAATCTCAAGAGTGGGTCATGCTTTCCCACTATTTAATTGCCCATGGTCGAGCTCTTTGTAAAGCGAGATCCCCAAGTTGTGAGACCTGTTTTTTAGCGAGTAGTTGTCCACGCAAAGGTCTTTGATTAGAGTTAGAGTATGTTTCAATCTTATTTTGAAAGTTTAAAATATGTTGGTCATCTACTGCCTATTTCGTTTTTGCGAATTTTTTTAGGTTATTACTATATTCAACAAGCTATTAAAGATTGGAAAATTCATATTATTGGCAATTCGGTTGTAAGTGATTTATTGGTTGAAGCGTTAAATAAAACACAGATGCCTTTTTGGTACAGAGTGTTTTTGACTGAACACTTGATGAGTCATTGGACCTTTTATGCTTTTATTCTGGTTGGCATACAGGTTGTTATTGGTGTGTCTTACTTATTAGGTTATGTTGTTCGGCCTACGGCCATATTAGCGGCATTATTAAGTTTGAATTTTTTAGTCATTACGCCTTCTAGTCAGGAAATTTATTATAAGCTATTATTGGCTTGTCATATTATGATTGCCTGGGTTGGGGCCGGTCGCTGCCTAGGTATCGATTATTATTTTTATAAAAGATACCGTGGGTTTTGGTGGTAATTAGGAAACATTTTTTTCATGAGATACAACTTCAATGAGTTGTGAAGTTTGTAGTTTTAGCTGATCACTTTCTAATTTCATATGATCACTCATTCGAAGAACTTCGGCTGATGATTGAGTATTGAGTAAGGCGGCTTTGTCGAGTTCTTTCATCGCAGAATATGATTCTTTGATCGCTATTTCTTGTTTGTAAGACGCATCTGTAATGGTTTCCATTTGAAGATTAATTTCATCAATTTCGTTTGTGATTTTGCTAAAATTTTCAAGAGTTTGATAACTAATATCATGACTTTCTTTTGATTTTTCTTGAATTGATTCGATTGCATTTTTAACTTTGATTTGACTGCTTTGAATTAGATTTTCAATATCTTGAGCAGCTTTGCTGCTAGATAGGGCCAATTGACCAACCTCGGCAGCGACAACGGCAAAACCACGACCATTTTGACCAGCTCTGGCAGCTTCTATCGATGCATTAAAAGATAACAACTGTGTTTTGAGTACGATTGAGTTTATAACTTGAGTTTGTTGATATATATGGTCAATAACTTTTGAAATATCTTGAAGTTGATCATTTGTTCTTTCAAGCTCACCCATATTGACGATTAATTTATCAACTACACTTTTACCTTGATCACTTTGTTGTTTGGCAGATTTGGCTTTTTCTGAAAAAGCTTTAATAGCAGCTGTAGTTTTAGATATCATGTTATCCATTTCTTTCAGAGATGAAATTGTTTCTTGAACTGCGCTTGATTGCTCTGTCGCTGAAGATGTCACTGAGTGAGCTAATTTAGCTAAATTAAAAGATGAATCATAAATTGAATTTGAGCCCTCAGATAATGATGATGCTATGTATTTTATTTTTTTGGCGATATATTGTCCGAATATATATGATATAAGCAAACCTGAAACCAGTACACTTATCCCAATACTGATAATAGTTATTTTTTTATTTTCTGTTGCTTCAATTAAATTTTTTCTGGTGTTTTGACTTGCGTTAAATGATAGATCGGAAATTTTTTTCAAATGATCACTAGCCTTAGCATATTGAGCAGACATTTCATTTTGAAATAACTTGAGTGCAAGGTTTTTTTCATCTGAATTTAAATATGTTATTAAGCTGTCAGTCGATTCAAGGTATTTATTTGAAAATTCATTAAATTTTTCAAGCTCATTCAGATACTCTCTATCACTGATGCCTTCACCTAGCATTTTGCCATATATAAATAAATTTCCCTTTATTGTTTCAATATTTTCAATGAGTTGTTTTTGTGAATCTTTATTAGAGGTAAATAAAAGTTGACTCATTTTTTCATTCAATTGCGTTAATTCCGATTTAAGTTCTCCAGCTCTGACAATGTTTGGAAGCCATGCTTCAGTTAACTCTGTTACGGATTTATTAACGCTGTGAAATTGCATGAAAGATATAATATTTGTAATTGAATATAAAACTAGAATAGTTAAAGCCAATGCTGTTATTTGTTGAGATAGTGTCAGGTTCAATTTTTTCATGATATGTAGTTCGGTTTTATTATAGTTCTTGTTTAGGCTAGTCTAGTTAAAAAAAGTCATATATAATTATATTAATACAACTAAAAGATATAAAACGTTGTCATTCAAATTGAATAGGTTAAATATATTTATATATGAAACATTTTTTTGGATTTATTTCTGCAATTTTTTTGTGCTTAACAATTTTTTATCTGTATCGTGATGATGGTACAGGACATATGTCGGATTCGATGACATTAAAAGTCTATGGATCTAGTTCTTTTATTGGATCTTGGGGGCCTGGACCAATTTTAAAAGATCTCTTCGAGAAACAGACTGGTATCAAGGTAACTTATTTAGAAATGGCTGATCCTGCACTAGTCGTCCAAAAAATTTCCTTAGAAGGTAAGCAAGCGTCTGGAGATGTTATATTAAGCTTGGATCAGTTTGATATTGCAAAATTAGTTGATAAAATTAAATGGAGAAAAATTGATTCCAAAGTTGATCCAAAAATTTCGAATCAATA
>Ga0255183_1000932_pt1 | contig 10236 bp, 9 predicted proteins | sample Atl_UVDOM_RepB_8_FD_183638 | JGI IMG/M metagenome (GOLD analysis project Ga0255183, IMG submission 183638) | Freshwater microbial communities from Altamaha River, Georgia, United States - Atl_UVDOM_RepB_8d | ecosystem: Environmental > Aquatic > Freshwater > River | place: USA: Georgia | collected...
TGGAGAGCAGCATATCGCTGCGCTTTTCAAGCCGGGAGATGGTGTCCTGACCGACCCCCAGAGTCGCAGCCAGTTGCTCCTGCGTTTGCTGAGCGGCCTGACGCAAGTCCTTCAGGGTCGCCAACTCCATCGAGCGCGCATCAATGCGCTGGCGCCGCTCCTGCGGCAGCGCCGCCAACAGGTCATCGAGTTTTCTTGCCATGATTGGAGTCCTTACTGTCTTCGTTCAGCGACGCAAGATGGTCGTCATAACGATCATCAGCCGTCGCAATTAATCGTTTGTAGAACCGCCGCTGGTCCGCCCCACCCTTGTCGCCGCCCACTAAGAGGATGGCTTGACGCTTGGGATCGAAGGCAAAGGCCACGCGCCTGACCTCACCACTCCACGCAAACCTGAGCTCCTTCATGTTGGCGTGACGCGATGCCTTGAGCGTATCGACCGTGGGCCGCCCCAGGTTCGGGCCGAACTGCGCCAGCAATTTCGCATGCGCCAACAACTCATCCTGCAGGTCCTCTGCCATGGAGGCGAACTCGCCGTCGAAGTCATCGTGGAAAAGAACGGTCGAGTTCACAGGGTGTTATTATGGATTCAAAGCCATATGGCGTCAAGTCCATATTGCACGGTGCGCGGGCGAGCGGATCTGAGATCATCCGGAGATGGCCGAGTCGCAGGTTCACGCATCCATACCCGAACGCAAGCGCTGCGCGGTGTACACACGTGTGTCGGTCGATGACGCTCGCCACGAGCCGTTCGGCTCCACCGATGCGCAATTCATGGCCTGCCATGAACTGATCGCCTCGCAGCAGGGGCTGGGCTGGCAGCCCAGCAGCAGGCTCTACGAACACAGAGGCTACTCGGCAAGCCACTTGAGACGCCCCGGGATCCAAATGCTGCTTGACGATGTTCAGTCCGGCTTGGTCGACGTTGTGGTGGTGCATCGCCTAGATCGCCTGACCCGGCACGTTGGAGACATGCAAACCCTGATGTCGGTCTTTGAGCAGCACGGGGTGGCACTGGTCTGCGTGACGCTATCACTAGATACCTCGAGCTCACACGGCCGTCTGGCGCTGCACCTGTGGACTTCATTCGCCCAGTTCGAACGCGAGCTGATCGGGGAGCGAATCCGCGACAAGCGTGCCGCCGCCAAGCGCCGCGGCCTGTGGCACGGCAGCGCCGCACCCTTGGGCTATGTCCTCGTGCAGCAGCGCTTGGTGATCGAACCCCAAGAGGCGTCGATCGTGCGAGATATGTTCACACGCTTCGCGGCGCAAAGCTCTGTCATAACGTTGCTGCAAGAGCTGGATGACGGGGTGGTGGCCAGCGGCACCGACATGCAAAGGATGTCAGCTCGACCGATGGCGCTGGCACTTGAGACTGCGACATATCACCCTTTTCCTTCTAACGATGGCTACGACATTACCGCGTCTTTCTGCAAGTCCTATCTTCTACTAGGACTCCGGCTTGAGCGGCTGATTTGTCAATAACCGCTTAGCAACTATACGGTTGATTGAAAGCTTGTGGCTGAAAGCGGTCTGAATAGTATTATGTTGGTCTCGACTAACAAGAGAATGTTCACGTGTTTGAAGCCTGATCGCCCTCCTTGGTTGACAGCGAACCGGCGCGTGTAAGTTGTTGATTTTATTAGCTCCCCGCCTGAGCCTACCCGCAGGCCAAGCGGAGAATAGAGACGGCTCTGGCGCTGAAAACAGCGAAATGAGGGTGTTTTGGCCGAGGGTCACCCGCAGCACTTCGGCGCGTTTCCCAAGGGAAACGGCCAAGAAAAAGGGCCCGGAGACAATCCGAGCCTTTGTGTATGGTGGTGGCCGCGGACCACGGTTCAATCCTTCGCTCAGAGACTACATGCAACAAAACAACTAAGCTTATGGACGGTTGCTAACAGAATGGGCGATACAACTTTTTAGTTATTCTTTCTTGACCGTTATGCCGTGAATATCTATATAGGATCATCAATGAGCGACAGCTAATGTCCGGCCACACGCAGTTCGTACTCTTGGTACTACTCGTTGTCGAATTCATGGGATACCTCAAGCTCATGCCAGCCCCGCCAACGCTGACAAGCCTAATTGCCCTCAATTCAGAACATACGTCCGCCTACGTCTCGCTAACTGCATCCGCAGTGATTGCCCAATGGGGGTTCTGTGTCGCAAGTGCGGATATGAATGTAGAAAAACGGAATAGTGGTAGATCAGCGCCGAAGGTGGCACTGGGATAAACCGCCCGACGCAGTACCATGAGTTTCAACTCATTAGATGATCTTGGTAGCTTCGTTAACAAAAGATTCACTTTATCGGAGATTGCATGACCCATCCTACAGATCTTCCAGAAAATCCTGTGTCTATTGAAGAACGAGTCGATGCGATTCAATCGCTCATGCAAGAGCGAGGCATGGAGCCAGCAGCATTCATTGACGAGTTCAAGCAAATTGTCGAAGAACGGTGGGTGGCGGAAAATGGTGCTCGGGTTGTTGCGAAAGCCTGGACTGACCCAGCGTTTAAACAGCGGTTGCTTGCTAACGGCAAGGAAGCTGTAGCCGAACTCGGTTTATCGATGCCACCGCATCACCGGCATCTAGTGGTGCTCGAAAACACCCCAACGATTCAAAATGTCATTTGCTGCACACTTTGTTCATGTACGGCGTTTTCAATCATTGGCCTTCCTCCAGACTGGTACAAGGATCTTGAGTACCGAGCTAGAGTTGTTCGTGAATCAAGAACGGTGTTGCGGGAAATGGGTTTGGACTTACCCGATTCGGTGGAAGTCAGAGTGTGGGATACAACCGCCGATACCCGTTATATGGTTTTGCCATCGCAACCTGCCTACAGTAAAGGCTGGAGCGATGAAGATCTTGCAACGATTGTCAGCAAAGACGCCATGATTGGCGTTGCCAGACTATAAAGGGAGTCAGTTGATGGATGGCATGCACGACATGGGTGGCCGACAAGGATTTGGTCGAATGCGCTTTGGTCCAAACGCGCCCGTTTATCATCAGGACTGGGAAAGGCGAGTGAATGCGCTGTATTCCCTTGCTGTCAGGCAAGGGGTTTTCAACATGGACGAGTACCGCCATGCCATTGAGCGCATGGAACCTAGGCATTACCTTGCTGCAAGTTATTACGAGCGATCGCTAACTGGTCTTGCGACACTTTGTGTAGAAAAGGGTTTATTCTCAAAAAAAGAACTTGAGCAACGTGCCAAGGGACACTTTCCTCTTGCGCTCACCATCGGCCCGGGACGAGTAAATGCGGAAGATCGAGAAAGGTTTCAAATTGGTGATAAGGTCATGGTTCGCCTTGAATACGTCTCGGGGCATGTCCGAGCACCTGGCTACGTGCGAGGAAAGTGCGGAGTGGTCGTCGGCATTTCACCGCCCCATCCATTTCCTGATGCTCATGCACATGGGCTCAGTGCAGACGATGAACCAACGTACGATGTTGGTTTTCAAGCGCAAGCGCTCTGGCCAGACGCAGCAGACCCAGCCACGGTCCATGTGGGAATCTTCGAAAGTTATTTGATTAAAATATAAGTGATATTACGATCTTAATATTTATAAGCAAATCGCTATCGACCTTTTAAAGATGGTGTACAACAACTTAACAAGCTCAACATGTTATAACAATCACCAAATCATTTCCCTGTCAGCAAGGTACTAATGAGCAAGTGGCTTGGGTGATGATCGATCGTTAATGAAGGAGACAGTCATGATAGTTCCATTTACAAACAGACATTTTGATTTGTCTCGTCGAAGCGCAATAAAAATGATCGGTAGTTCCTTGGCAGCAGCCAATGTTTCAACTAATGCTCAGGCGCGGTGGCGCCCGGAAAAGCCAATCGTGATTTACAACCCCTTTGCCGCAGGTGGCGTGACCGATCTCCAGCTTCGTTTTATGGGCGAACGAGTAAGCAAATTGCTCGGTCAAAGCATACTCATCGAGATCAAAGCCGGTGCAGCAGGTACTTTAGCGCCAGCTCAATTGCTTCAAGCAAAACCAGATGGGCATCATTTGGCGTGCATGAGCATCAATAGCCTTCGCTACCCTCATTACCAACAAGTACCCTGGCATCCATTACGCGACTTCACCTACATCTGCGGTCTTTCGTCTTACACCATGGGCATTGTCGTTCGAACTGACTCGCCATGGAAGACCATTGAAGACTTAATCGCTGCCGGTAGGAAAGAGCCTGAGAAGTACACCTATGGCACAAGCGGTGTCGGTGGTAGTGGCAATCTATTTATGATTGAGATCGATCAGGCAACCGGAGCAAAGTTTACTCATGTGCCCTACAAAGGGGGAGCAGAGTGGACTCAAGCACTCTTGGGCGGACACATCGACTTTCTCGCTGACGCTGCCCAGTGGGCACCACTTGTAGACGCAGGACAATTCAGAATTCTCGCGATGGCGACGGAGCAAAGAATTCCAAAGTACGCTCAGGTGCCGACGTTAAGAGAGCGCGGTATCAACGCAATTGCTCACAGCCCTTACGGCTTGGTTGGCCCGAAAGATTTACCTGCTCCCATCGTTCAAAGCCTTTACGATGCATTCAGCCAGGTACTTGAGGACCCAAGCCTACAAAACCTGCTTGATCGCTTCATACAGGTTCCGTGGCGAAGAAGTCCATCGGAGTATCGCGGCTATGCCGAGCAATACTTCAACAGCGTCAAACCACTCTTGATTAAATCTGGATTGGCAAAATAATGTGCCTTATTCGTCAAGGATATCGATGCTAACAGCCAACAACTCTTATAACGCTATCAAGGTTCCGTACGATCCTCTGCTGCGTAGTTAGCTTTTGCATGTCTTCAAATCGAATATCGCCCTACGAAGAGGTCCGAGCCATAGCGAAGCGACGGCTGCCACGCATGGTCTTTGATTATATCGATGGCTCGGCTGGAATTGGTTGGGGCGAAGATCTAAACCTTGCTGCAATCGCAAATGTTCGGCTACGGCAGCGCGTCTTGGTCGATGTTGCTAATCGTGATCTTTCAGTTACAGTTTTCGGTAAAAAATGCCTCGCGCCTTTCGGGGTCAGCCCGATGGCCATGTGCAACCTCGCAGCACCAAACACTGATCGCGCACTTGCGAGGCTTTCGGCGAAATACAAAACACCTCTTGGCATATCGACCATTGCTTCATCAACACTTGAACAGTACATTGAATGGTCTGAAGGACAGGCTTGGTTTCAGCTGTACTTTAGTGGTGACGGTACTCAAACATTCAAGTTACTAGAACGAGCGAAACGAGCTGATTACCGATGCTTGGTACTTACCCTTGATGTGCCTGAAGTTGCTCATCGACCGCTTGATCAGCGTAATGGTTTCACCATTCCTTTTCGCGTTGGCCCAAGGCAATTGCTGGACTTTGTAACTCACCCGCGCTGGTCCTTGGGTCAAGTCATTCATGGCATGCCGAAAATGGCAAATTTCCAAGCAGAAGGTTTTCACTTCGACCGTACCGAGAGTCGCGGCAAAGCAGACTGGACCACGCTGAAACAAATCCGTGAGCGGTGGCAAGGAAAGCTGATCGCAAAAGGTGTTACCTCAGTAGAGGACGCTTTGCGCCTCGCAAAAGAAGGAGTCGACGGCATTCAGGTCTCAGGTCATGGTGGACGCCAGCTTGATGCCCTACCCCCACCGATACAACAACTCCGCGCTATAAGAAATGCGATGGGCCCTGACTACCCTCTTTTTTATGACAGTGGTATTCGCAGTGGCGAAGATGTCGTTAAAGCCTATGCAATGGGGGCAAATTTTGTTTTTTTGGGTCGCTCTATGCAATATGCAGCGGCTGCTGGCGGTGAATTAGGGCTTGCGAAATGGTGGGAGACACTCATCAACGGTGTAAGCATCACGCTTGCGCTTATAGGCAAAACAAAACTGGATGAGATAAGCGACTCGCTGCATCAATGAGGAATCCATCGAGTTATCCCCTACTTGTTGCCCAAACCCATCTGCTTGCCGACTTCAGCATAGGTGCGAATACGATCACGCATGAAAACATCCATTTGTTCGGGACCAATATTGACGAGCTCGAACCCACTTTTTGCTGCGAGCTCTTTCATTTCAGGCTCTGCATTAAGACTTGCCCACAGCTCAGCAAGACGACGCCGGGCTTCGAGCGGCGTGGACTTCGGCACACCAACACCCCGAAACGCCCCGTCCACCCAATCAACACCCAATTCCTTAAAGGTTGGTACGTCGGGCAATAGAGGATGCCTTTTTTCCATGGCAACAGCTAACGCCCTGACCTTTCCTCGATTATTCACTGCGAAAGCCGTGTAAGACATCACACCATCGATGTGAGCACCGATCACTGACGTAGCCAAATCACCAGTGCCTTTAAATGGTACGTAGGTTGTTTTAAGTGAAAAATCGCGATTGAGTCGCTCGTGTGCTGCATGATTAGCCGAATTGAGACCTGATCCACCAAGACTCAGCTTACCGGGATTTCCACGTGCAGTTTTAACAAAGTCTGCGAAAGATTTCATCGGACTTTGCTCGGGCACGATTAACGCATCGGGCGTGTAATGAAACCAGAATATTGGCGTTATATCTTCTGTCTTGTATTGAACAGATCCTTCCATGGGTTGAAGAACGGTGTGAGGCAGATTTATGCCCACCACGGTCAGTCCATCACCCGCTAGGCTATTCATTGTGCTCCACATGAGCGCGCCTCCAGCGCCAGGCTTGTACTGAACAATGGTATCGATCGAAGGACAGCGTTTTTTTAGAACAGTCTGTTGGTGGCGCGCTGAAAGATCGGACTCACCACCTGGTGGGAAGGCTTGCCAGTACTTCAGATTTGCGCTCGGACAATTTTGTGCTGAACTTGTCGAACAGAAAATCCCAAGAAAAAAGCACATCGAAAAGGATAGAAAAAAGCGCGTCATCAGCTTCTCCATCATTCAACTCCAGCTAGTTCATACTTTCCATGATGGTAGAACCATAGCCACATATCATCAGCAAGGCAATCATGCGCCGCAGCATCGCCTCGCGACCTTGTTGCCCAAAAGCCCCTGAAAAACGGAAGCGAACAAAGCAATGGTCTCATCATGCTCGATAATAAATCCGTACCAGGAATTAGCAAAGAAGTTTCATCGACCAACCCCCTGGTTAAGTCTTACCCAACACCCGAACTTGGGGATGAAAAATATTTTCATTTAATAACGTATTGATTTTAAACATCTTGTAATTTCGGCACGCCGTGATGCCAACGATGCCCAGCCACTCCTCTGAAAGGATGTCTCATGAAAAGACGAATCTTTCTCCAGGCAACGCCTGCGCTTATCAGCATGGCACCTATTGTGCAGTCCCAGACAGGCTATCCCAGCAAGCCGATTCGATACATCGTTCCAGTGGCTACAGGTGGTGGCAGCGACATGGTAGGTCGCACGGTGACAGAACGTTGGGCGAAAGTGCTCGGGCAGAGCATAGTGGTCGAGAACCAGGGCGGTGCAGGAGGCGTGATTGCGTCCCAGAATACAGTGCGCGCGACTCCCGACGGCTACACGCTTATGCAAGGCTATGTTGCGACCCACGGCACTGCTCCCGCAACCCGCAAACTGCCTTATGATCCGGTGCGCAGTTTCACCCCGATTGGCATGATCGGTAGCACGCCCAACGTGATAGTGGTCAATGACAAGGTGCCGGCGACCACTGTAGGCGAGCTGATCGACTACATTCGCAAGAATCCTGGACGCTCAAACTACGGTTCTGCCGGCGCTGGCTCGTTGACGCACCTATCAATGGAACTTCTTAAACAAGAGGCGAAACTTTTTATAACTCATATCGCTTATCGCGGCATTGCACCTGCTTTCGTTGATTTGATCGCTGGCCAGACTCAGGTAATGATGCCCGGGCTAGCCGCAGCACTGCCTCATATCCGGACCGGACGCGTACGCCCTCTCGCTGTTACGGGCATACGGCGTCATTCAGCACTCACGGATGTCCCAACCTTGGAGGAGGTCGGCTACGCGGGCTTCAACGCGGTGCAGTGGTATGGCGTGGTCGGTCCGGCAGGTATCCCACCCGAGATCGTCCGTCGGCTGAGCGAGACGCTAGCGACCGTGCTCAAGGCACCCGATCTACGCGATAAGCTGTCCGTCGAAGCAGTTGAACCGATGCTGATGAGCCCCGAGCAGTTTGGCCGTTACATCATCGAGGATGTCGCCCGTTGGAGCCGACTAGCGCAAAGCCGCGGGATCCAACTCGACGGCTGAAGCGACTTGTTGGGCACCACATGAATACAAATAATATAAAAGTCATCTTCAGCGGGTGGCCAAAAAGTCTGGATTACCCAGATGGTCTTCTCTTATCTGTACTAAGACCTAGGAAGGGTTAGCTCAAACACAAGGGGAATCACCAACCTCCCTCGGACTGACCCTGCATCCAGCAAAAAAGCAGCACCTTAAATCGGAGAGTCGCCGAGGGCAATACCTTCCCTGCGCGGATCAGCGCCTCCAACATAAATATTCGACCCTCGGCTAGGACTCATGGTTTTTACAATTGTGGATACGCCGCTCGACTGCGCAGCAAAAGATACCGTGTGTCCCAATGCGCGCAATCCATTGAGTAGGGGATCATTCAAACCGCTATTACTGCTATCAATATAAGGATGCTCACCGCCCACACCTGTCGTAGGACTATTTGCCGCTCCAAAATTTACCATTGAGGTCGCTTGCTGTGCATCGAGCTTCCAGTCAATAACCCCAATCAACGTCTTGGTCACGAACTGGATAATCGTGGCCCCACCCGGTGAGCCCGTCGCCATAAGAAAGTCACCCTTTGAGCCATCTGCAGCCTTCGAAAAAACAATGGTTGGTGCCATCGAACTGCGAGGACGTTTGTTGGGTCCTACTTTGTTAGCAATCGCCGCTCCAGTTGAATCAACGGGGTCGAACGAAAAATCGGTCAACTGGTTGTTAAGCAAGAAACCTCGGGTGAAGTGAAATGAACCCATACCACTTTCGATGGTTGTGGTCATAGATACAACGTTACCAGCTCGATCAACGATGGTTATATGCGTTGTTCCGTTCCCCTCTTGAGCACTACTGCCCAAAGGTTTTGATGGAAATGATCCCGGCGATGCAGTCCCCATACTCTTATTCATAGCGATAAGGCTCGCCCTCGCCTTCAGGTAGGCCTTATCAACCAGGCTTGACACACCGTTTGCGGGAAGCGGGAAAAAATCCGTATCTGCGACATATTGGTTGCGATCCGCATAAGCGAGACGCTGCGCTTCGCTGATTAAATGCACCGCTGTGACTGAGGGCTTTGCACCCTCATCGCCAATCTGTGTCGGTTTCTGAGCCGAAAGGTCGAAGTTTTCTAAAATACCAAGGGCTTGTGCTACGGCAATACCACCAGAGGAAGGTGGGCCCATGCCGCATACCCAAGTGTCGCGATATGTCGTGCAAACAGGTTCTCGTCGAATGGCCTTGTAATTGGCAAGATCTTGCATCGTGGTTAAGCCAGGTGTTATGGGCACTGGACTTCCTGCCCCTCCCATGCTCACGCCAATTTTGTCCACAATCGATTGCGCAATTGGACCGGTATAAAAAGCATCAGCGCCGCCATTTGCAATCGCCCTTAACGTTGCAGCATAGTCAGGGTTCTTGATCAAGGTCCCCAGACCTTTCGGTGTGAGGTCCGCATTGAGAAAGTAGGCAACTGCATCAGGATCCCTCAATAAATCCGCGCGAGCGCCTGCGATTGCAGCGGCCATCCGGCCACTGATTTGAAACCCATCGCTGGCTAGCTGAATGGCTGGATTAAATAATTCACTCCATGATCGTCTACCGTAATCCTTGTGCGCCATTTCAAGCATCCTCACGGCGCCTGGTGTGCCGATGGATCTGCCACTTGCTCGCGTACTGCTAAACGCCGTCGAAAGTTTTGGCAACGGATTGGTTTTGTCATTTGCGCTAACGTACCGTAGGTAGTCTTCGGTTGCTGCTGCTGGGGCGGTCTCACGCCCGTCATAGGACTGTATTTTCTTGCTAGCGGCATCGTAATGCAGCATAAAGGCGCCGCCACCGAGACCCGATGACTGGGGTTCAACCAAGCCGAGTACCATTTGAACTGCGACCGCTGCATCAATCGCGCTGCCACCATCACGCAAAACCTCACATCCAGCTTTGGTAGCGAGCGGGTTGGCCGTCACAGCCATGTAGCTCAGCCCTGTCACCGGCTTCTTGCCGAGTTTATAGCCAGACTGAGG
>Ga0255183_1000933_pt1 | contig 10234 bp, 9 predicted proteins | sample Atl_UVDOM_RepB_8_FD_183638 | JGI IMG/M metagenome (GOLD analysis project Ga0255183, IMG submission 183638) | Freshwater microbial communities from Altamaha River, Georgia, United States - Atl_UVDOM_RepB_8d | ecosystem: Environmental > Aquatic > Freshwater > River | place: USA: Georgia | collected...
AATACTTTCCTTTTCGATGCTGAACACCACCCGGTCGATAAAGGGCGTCATCTTGCCGCAGTCTTTCAAGAGACCAGACTCCTTATCCCCTGGCTCGCCCTCACAGGGATAAGGCTCCCCACGGAAGTTGGGATTGCGTGCCAACACGTGCCGACGGTTTTGAATCGACTCCGCCAGCATGTAGGGCCCCGTGCCAACAGGCCAGGTGTTCAATGACAGGTTGCGTTGTGCCATGCCAGGCTGGCTGTAAAAACGATCAGCCTCCCAGGGGATCGGCGCCATGAAAGTCATCGCCAGCCAGTACTTGAACTGCGGGTACAAGCCCTTGACACGAATGCGCAAGGTGTAGGGGTCAAGAGCCTCCACGCCGGCAAATCCATGCTGGCGCAAGTCGAGCCATGGCAGGTCACGTGAGCCGGGAGGCAGACCTTTTCTCAAGTCAGTGTCGATTTCCCGCAACCGTTTGCCATACGCATCCATCCCGACAACATGCGCGGCCAACGTGGAAAAGATCGGTGAAGACACTCGCGGACTGGCCAGTCTGCGTATCCCATAGACATAATCATGCGCAGTCAGCTCGCGCGTCCCGGTCATTGGGAAATCCGGGATGGCGTATTTGTCCTTGAGCCCATCCGGACCAAGAGGAAAGTAGGAATAACGCCCGTCTGGTTCGCGAGCAAACACGGGATGTGGCGCAAACAAAATGCCTTTGCGAATCGGAATGTCATAAACACTCTCGGCGATCTCACTTGACGGCGCCCCTGCTGGCAAGGGTTTTCCGGACTTGTCGAGAAAAACCGGCTCCACCACGCTGGAGGCAGCCCGCGCCACCAGCTCGTACGGACGCTTGAGGTAGTGATAGCCAAACAAGGGCTCATAGATGTTGTAGGTATAGGGTGTCTCATCCGTGGAATAGGAACGTGCCGGATCCAGGTATTTGGGTGAGCGCTGGGTAAACGCTGTGAACAGTGTGTTGGTCGATGCTGCGCCAGACTGATAGGGACTGTTGATCGGGCTGTCTGTCCACTTGACATCACAGCCCGCCAAGATCGCCAGGGAGATCATCATCCAGACGAACAACAAGATGCGCGGAACCTTCCTGCCCCACAAAACCCTGCGGGAGATGATCCCAGGCTGAGAGGGCCGCGGGAAAACAGCGCAGAGGGCAGGCATGCGGCTCACCTCTTGCGATGCCTGTTGATCAGCTTGGATGACGTGCCTGTTTATTTGCACTTTTTCTCTTTCCAGCAATCATGGCGCCATACCCAGGGCGCCACTGCACCCGGCTCGGACCAAAGACCCAGCTTGGAGGCGCGGGCTTGCTTTTCAAGCTCGGGCAGCGAGGGGTCGCGCAAATACTTGCCCTTGCCCTGCTGGTTCGCCCAAGACATGCCGTTTTTGACCGACAAGCGATTGGCCGTCGTGTCGTCCACGAGGATGTCACAAATATGGCGACCGAAGCGGTCCTGTTCAAAACACTGTGCCTGGATGGTCTTGCCAGCCACCAGACCTGCCAGGAACTTGCGCGACGCCTCGCCAAACGGCTGACCCGGCTGATCACTCCCATGGCTGGTTTCAGGCGCATCGATGCTGGCCAGGCGAATGCGGATGGTCTCGCTATCCGTGCGGATATTGATGGTGTCGCCATCGGATACCTGAACGACTTTTCCAGACAAGGTGTGCGATACCTTGGGTGCAGAGGCAGGAGGCTTGGCGGAAGACTGCCAACCAATGGCCAGGGCCACCAGCAAGCCGATCACCAGGGCAAACTGCCTGGGCAAACCGGCGGTTTTCAGGATACCCGCCACTTGGCGGACAAGTGTCCCCATTTGTTTGTTCGACATGATTTAATGATGCACAGTCCGTGTTTTGATTGATGCAATTACCGCATAGATCCCATTTCTTGGCAAAAGTTTAACCATGCAGATCGTTTTTCTAGATAGTGACACTATTCCTGTCCCCATGGCCGTGCCTGAATGGGCATCCGGCTGGGAAAACCGACCTGCCACTGCGCAGGAGACGGACGCAGTGGTTGACGCCCTGTCTGATGCCGACATCTGCATCACCAACAAGATCCGGATCACCTCAGCCGCCCTGCAGCGCCTGCCCAGACTCAAGTTCGTCTGCGTGGCAGCCACAGGATATGACTGTGTGGATCTCCAGGCCTGCCGAGAGCACGGCGTGGTGGTCTCCAATGTCCCTGGCTACTCCCGCCAGAGTGTGGCCGAGGGCGTCATCGGATTCATTTTCGCGCTGCGGCGCGCACTTCCTTACTATCAATATATTGGTCGGCAGGCCTGGACGCAGTCCCCCCATTTTTGCGTGCATGGCACTCCGGTGTTAAACGTCAAGGGCGCTACGCTGGGCATTTTTGGCCGGGGTGCCATCGGCAACCAGGTGGGTGAGCTGGCGCGCGCCATCGGCATGCAGGTCATTTACGGTGAGCATCGCAACCGCCCGGAGATCCGTCCTGACTATGTCCGCTTTGAAACGCTGCTGGCGCAAAGCGATGTCATTTCCCTGCACTGCCCACTGACCGAGGCGACCAGAGGCATGATCGGCCACGCCGAAATCTCCAAGATGAAGCCAGGCGCCATGCTGATCAACACGGCACGCGGCCCCCTGGTCAACGAGGATGCCCTGCTCGACGGCCTGCAAAGTGGCCATCTGGGCGGCGCTGCGCTGGATGTGCTCGCCAAGGAGCCACCAGACGAAGATCACCCACTCATGCGCTGCAACCACCCCAACCTCATCATCACGCCCCACATCACTTGGGCAAGCGAGGATGGCGTGGGCAGGCTGATCCAAGGAATTCTGGGCAACCTGGAGGCGTATTACGCCGGCAGGCCAGTCAATGTGGTCAGCTGACGGCGTTGTAGACACCCATGCCCCATGCTGCAGCCCGTCTTGACCCATGGGCCTACGTCAAACTTGTCCTGGTGACACTGTTCTGGGGCGGCACATTCGTGGCCGGCCGGATGATCGCGCAGGATATGCCGCACATGACGATCGCGTTTTTGCGCTTTCTGATTGCGACCGTCATCTTGCTCGCCATGGCAAAACAGATGGAGGGTGGGTTGCCAAGACTCAACCTGCGCCAATTCGTTGCCACTTTTGCGCTGGGGGTGACGGGTGTCTTTTTATACAACCTGTTTTTTTTGGCAGCGCTCGAGCGCGTACCTGCTGGCCGGACAGCGCTGCTCGTGTCTCTCAGCCCCATCATCACGTCCATTCTTGCCGCCCTGATCATTGGTGAAAGACTGGGGTGGCGTCGCTGGGGTGGCATTGCACTTGGATTTGCCGGCGTGAGCATTATCGTCACCAAGGGCGATGTTTTTCATGCGATGCAATCGATTGGTGACACCTTTGGCTGGGGTGAGCTGTTCATGCTTGGTGCGATTCTCAGCTGGGCGATTTACACCGTCATCAGTCGTTTTGCTCTCAAGGGATTGAGCCCTATCGCGACAACAAGCTATGCGATGCTGTTTGGCACCCTGCTGATTTTGGTGGGTGTCGTGTTCGAGATCAATGCGCTCTCGATGCAGATGCTCACCTGGCGCAACGGCTTGATCGTGTTCTACCTGGGTGCACTGGGCTCGGCCATTGCTTTTATCTGGTACTCGGAGGGTGTGAAAAAAATCGGTGCCTCGCGCACCGTCGCGTTCACCAACCTGGTGCCGGTATTTGGCGTGCTGTTGGGGTTTCTGGTTCTGGATGAGCCAATACTCTGGTCGATGGTGATCGGTGGCGTCATCGTGATTGCGGGCGTGACACTCACAAACTGGACTGCACCATCACGGTAGTGCTCGAGGTCAGTCTGCGCTAGCTTTTTCTTGGCATCAGCAGCTTGAGTAGCCATGAGGCTGCATACAGCACCACCAAGGTGCCCACCAGGTCTCCCGTGAACATGGGAATCAAGTCATGCCAAAGACTCGTGGAAATGCCTGACACATAAAAAAAGATGCAATGGGGTACACAGATAAAAAAGGCACCCACTGCCGACAAGATCAGCAGGTGACGAGGTTTGAGGCCAGCCAAGTCATCCGGAAGATTGAACCACTGAATGCATGTCCTGTAAGCAAGCCAAGGACCCAGTGCCGACAAAACTGACATCGTCATTGCCGTGATGAAAGGCACTTCACCGAGAAGCTGGTTGGTGAACAGGGCTCCCAAAAAAAGACCCAGCACACCAGCCCATCCAAACAGCACCACGGCAAGCATCCGGATAGCGGCAGGCAGAAATATCCAGCTGACCTGGTCAGAGACCATGAAGGACGCGAACATCCACTGGTTGAGGTGATAAAGCAAATACCAGGCAATGGCTACGCCTGTACCATACACCAGCACATCCTGAGCAGCCAAGGGTCTCACATGGGGATGTGTGGCAAGTGTCATCCGATTTCTTCGAAATAGAGGGTGGAAGTCATCCGTGCCACTATCCGTGGTGTCAATCCGATCAAGCCTGCTGACTCGCCTGGTCCAAACACTTGCCAAGCGCGCTGAAATACTCAGTCGCAATCGAGGTCGGCACAACGTACTTGATGCGGCTGTCAATCTTGTCGTTATCGAGTGAAATCATGCCCTTGCTGCGCAGGGTTTTGAGACGACGATGCGCAGTGGTCGCGGACATGTCCTTGGACATCCCCATTGCCTCGAGCACGCTCACCTGCTTGCCTGCATGCCAAGAGGCAGCGAGCAGGTTCAACAGCCGCTCTTCTACCGGGTCAAGCGTTGGATGGGTCGGCAAGCCACGAATGGCTTCCATCAGATTGAGAAATCTCAAGTAAGCCAGGGAGTGCTTCGTTTGTTTGGTCATGATGCTGCCTATCAGTGAAATGTGAATTTTTAATGAATCTAGTGCAAATTGAACATGCATGTCAAAGCGATGTCCATTATGCGCAACAATTTAATTCATTTCACAGTTTTTGAAATTGTTCTGGAACTGACAGGCATCTACCTTGGACCGAAGCGATGTTTTTTGCTTTTCATTCAGGTACTGTCCGACAAACGACACCGCGCTGCCCGCAGCCTCAAAACCTGCCTGCTCGGCCAGGAGAAACCAGAAATAGGCCTTTGCATAATCCTGAGGAACACCTCGTCCCATTGCATGGGCCAGTCCCAAGTTGTACATCGCTGCTGGCAAGCCCCGCTTGGCCGCCATGTCATACCACTTGCGTGCCTCGGTGATGCTGGGTGCCACGCCCTGGCCCTTCTCATGCATGACGCCAAGCATGTTCATGGCAGCGGCATGATCACGCTGGGCCGCCATGCCATACCACTTGATCGCCTTAGGGTAGTCGATTGCTAACCCCACTCCGTTCAGATAAGCATAGGCAAGATTCATCTGCGCAGCCAAACTGCCCTGCCCAGCCGCCTTTTCGAGCCACTCCAGTGCCTTTTGGGGATTGCGAATTGCAGCGGGCCCATTCAGGTACATCACACCCAAGTTGTTCTGGCTGTCAGCATGACCCTGCTCGGCCGCCCGCTCATACCACTGGACAGCAATCGATGGATTGGCCGGAAAACCAAGTCCTTTTTCAAAAATGAGTCCCATGTAGTACTGGGCGACAGGGTCACCCGCTTGGCCCAATCCGCGAAACGCTTCTGTGGCCTGCACGTACTCCTGTCGATTGAAGGCGCTGATTGCATCATCCGCAGGGGAGGCGATGACCAGAGTGGCTCCAGCCATCGACACCAATCCAACTAATATTTTTCTAAACATTCGCTTTATCACCGAGTCCTGAGCCCGCGCCTCAAGGTCAGCAGCAAGCAAGACACACTCAATGCGCGTTCGATGCCGCCTGGCGACTCCAAAGCGCATGACGCCAGTAAAACGCCATCGCCACAGTCAGGGCCAATCCAACCAATGCGTATAGTGTAGACGTTGCAGCGAAACCGATGTTTCCGATCAATGGCCCGGAGATCAACAACCCCGCTGGTAACCCCCAGATCGCCAGGATCCGCATGCCCATGACGCGGCCCCTGAACTCTTGTCCTGAAGCGCGCAACATCACCGCCGCCAAGGGCGTGAGGCAGACACTTTGGGCAAATCCCGCTAACACCAGTAAAACCAGCCCAAGCGTCATGTTGGTCACCAGGCCAAAGCTCAAGTCAATCAAAAACCAAAGCCCAGCCCACATGAACATCGCCCTGGCATTGCCAAACGAAAAACGGTTCAATCCCAGCACCAGTGACCCCAGGAGCCCACCAACAGCAAAACAAGCGCCCATCAGACCCAAACCAGCCTGATCCGTTTCATAGACATTGTTGGCAACGTAGGGCAACAAACCCAGAAAAAAGGGAAAGGCCAACAGGTTGATAAAAAAAGCCACACTCATGGCGCCTAGCAACTCTGGTTTTTGCAAAACGTAGGGGAACATGGAGAAAAAATCCTTGCGTAGCGATGCACGCTCCTGACCTTTTGTGGCAACGGGACTGACACCCAGCGAAAAAGCCATGCTCACCACATACAGGCAGGTCACAATCACATACGCCGTCAACATGCCAAACAAAGCAACGATGCCGACTCCTGCCAACGCACCCGCAATCTTGGCTGAGTCAGCGGTCAGCCTTGCCACGCCCAAGCCTGCCGTGATCAACGTAGGAGGCATGGTTTGGCCCACGAGTGCGTATCGCATCATGTTGTCAGAGGGGCGGATCAGCCCTGCAAACAGTGAAACCAAAATCACCAGGAGTGGCGTCAGCATGTCAAGGTAGGTCAACACCAGCAACAACAGTGCAACCAGACCGTAAATGGCACGGGTCAGGACAAACAGCACCCGGTACCCGATACGGTCGGCAGCCACACCGAACAGGGGCGATAGCAGAGATCCCGAATACTGAATGGCAGCAAACACCACCAACAACATGACAGAGCCAGACTCAACCAGCACATACCAGCCAAGAATGAGAGCCTCCATCTCAAATGCCCAAGATGCGGCAAGGTCAGCAGGCCACTGATAGCGAAAGCTTTTGACCTGAAATGGTGCAAGAAGGCTGCCTCGCCCTTCTCGCTGCGATGCCTGCGTCATTCTGTCCCTTTGGTGTTATGGTTTGTGCAGGCTTATAAAATACATCAGCTTGTATAAAAATTCAGGCTTTCTTGGCATCGCCACACAGCATCGATGAGCATCAAGCAATTCAACGGCACGTATCACCCGCGCGAGGATCGACTGCAGGTCAGGCTCAACACGCCCAACGATGAGGAGTTCAAGTTGTGGCTGACCCGCCGGTTGACGCTACATCTGGTGCATTTTTGCGAGCAATTTGCACTTAAGCGGCTCAGCACCAAACATAGTCCAGACATCATCAAGGACTTGGATGAGTTTGAGCAGCAGGCCCTCAAGCAAAAAGCCGACTTCAGTACGGCCTATGCACCCAGCCAAAAACTACCACTCGGTGACTCGCCGATCCTGGTCACCGGGATCACGCTCAAGGCCATCGATCAGTCCGACAGCAGTCAAGTCAACCTGAGCTTTCAGCTGGAAAACAAGATGAACCTGGGACTGACGATCTCACGGGAGATGTTGAACTCCATCCGACTCTTGCTCGATGAGCTCGTGTCAGCAGCAGGATGGAACAGAAACACGGTTGAGGCAACTGAGCAAGGGCCTGCTGGACCAGTCGCCAATCCAGCTACGCTGCATTGAACAATGCCAAAAATGAAAAGGGCTTACAAACATGAATGTTTGTAAGCCCTCATAATATGGCGCGCCCGGCAGGATTCGAACCCACGACCCCTTGGTTCGTAGCCAAGTACTCTATCCAACTGAGCTACGGGCGCTGCAAAGACAGAAATTATAGCAGGTTTTAAAGATTGTCAAAAAACCGGTCTATGCACATAATTCAGGGGTAAACATTGTCACAACTTGTCACACCCTGAAATGGCTGACCCCAAGAATCTGCCTGCAGCCAGTTCCAACTTATTGTCCGCACTCATTGAGTCGCGGCTCTCCCGACGTCAATGGATTCAGCGCACAGGCAGCACTCTCGCAGCCACTGTGTTTGGAATGATGCCTGGACGATCAGAGGCCATTTCCTTCAAGCGAAAAGCGGTGGCAGCCACGCCTGCTGTTCCGGCTGCGCCCTCTTATCTCCAGGCACAGCGTCTCGATTTCCAATCTGTGCTCAAGTCCACAGAAGATCGCGTCATCGTGCCAGATGGTTACGTCGTGGATGTGCTCATGCCAACAGGCACCAGTTTGTCTGAGGGCATTGAGCCCTGGGCCAACGATGGCACGGATCGCGCCGAATCCATGGCCAAGCGCATCGGTGATTTTCACAACGGCATCAAGTTCATGGGGATGTCCGAGCAACACACCTGGGATCCCAGTGAGTCAAGCCATGGCATTCTGTGCATCAGCCATCGCAGCACCAACCCCCTGTACCTGCACCCCAGTGGCATGATGCGACTGCCTCGCACAGGAAACCGTCCCGCCAGTCAGATCATCAAGGAAATGTATGCGCATGGATTCAGCCTGACAGAAGTGAGGCGTGATGAAAAAGGGGTTGTCCAGATGGTGCTGGACTCTGAATTCAACCGCCGCATCACGGCAGACACGGTGATTGACCTTTCCGGCCCCGTCAAAGGCACCCCTTACGTCAGGACGGCCGCCTCGCCATCGGGCACGCAGGTACGGGGAACGCTTGGCAACAACGGCATGACCGTCACGCCTTGGGGGACGGTGCTGACGGGCGAGGGAAGTTGGCCCAGCTATTTTTACCGTGCACCTGGCGACATGAAAAAACGAACCGTGGCTGCCAATGCCGCACTTGCCCGTGCAGGCATCATTCCTGGGCAGCCCACCGCCTTTGACTGGTACAAAAACGACGAACCCCGATTTGACCGCTGGGACATTTCCGTCACGGGTTACGACGAGGTTGGTCGGGATGACTTCCGCAACGAGGCCAACACCCAGGGGTTCGTCGTGGAAACCGACCCCTTCAAACCACATGTTCGCGCCGTGAAACGATCGGCACTTGGCCGAATTTCACACCGTGATGCTTGGGTGGCCCCCGCAAGAGAGGGCAAACCAATTGTCATTTACCTGACAGATGATGGACCAAAGGAATATGTTTACAAATTCGTTTCGGATGGACTCTGGGATCCTGCTGATGCGAGCTATGGGCTTCGCGCCGGTGCAAAATACTTGGATCAGGGACAACTTTACGTTGCCAGGTTCCGCCCAGAGGGATACGGCGAATGGATTTTGCTAGAGTACGGCAAAAACGGGCTCGACAAAAAGAACAAGCTCTACCCTTTTGCGGACCAGGCCGATCTGCTTGTCAACACACGCCTTGCCGCCGATGCCGTCGGGGCGACCAAGCTTGATCGACCCGGCTGGGCGGTGACGCATGGCCAGACTGGTGATGTCTACATCACACTGACTTACGACACCGCACAAAAAGACAAGCCACACGGGCATATCATCCGCTGGCGCGAAACAGACGGACAGCCGGATGCAGAGTCATTTCGCTGGGATGTTTATCTGTTTGGCGGGCGCAGTGATGATGCATCCAGGCAGAGTCTTGCCGGACTGTCTGCATCCAACGACTTCCACATCCCAAATGGACTATGGAGTGATCCGCGTGGCATCCTGTGGATTCAAACAGATGAGTCAGCCTACCAAGACTCTTCGCACAGCATGATGCTGGCTGCCCTGCCCGGACAAGTTGGTGATGGCGCCGAGACTGTCACCGTTCAGGGTGTCACGGGCAAAAAGGGCAAGACACCGGATGCCTCTGCCTTGAAACGATTCATGACTGGACCTGCGGGCAGTCAAATCTCAGGCGTGGACATGACGCCGGACTGCAAGACGATGTTTGTGAACATCGAGCACCCTGGTCTTGGGGGCACACTCAACAACTTAACCAGCCATTGGCCAGAGTCACAGACACAGGCCGACAGCAAGGCAAGACCTCAGTCTGCCACCGTAGTGGTCAGGCGACCGGACGGCAAGCCGATCGCCACTGAGTAGACCACTCGCGCTTACTGGGGCCCGATTTTGGGAGAAGAGTCAGTTGACTGTGGGCCAATCGAGGGCTGCACTGGTGAGGGGCCAATCGAGGGGACAGGGCTGGGGCCGATCGCAGGCGCAGAGGAAGGTCCAACAGAAGGGGCAACCGAGGGGGCAACCGAGGGACCCACTGAAGGACCAACAGAGGGTCCGATCGATGGGGCGACTGAGGGCCCGATCGATGGTGCCACCACCGCCTCTTTATTCTGGGGATAGAC
>Ga0255183_1000945_pt1 | contig 10142 bp, 5 predicted proteins | sample Atl_UVDOM_RepB_8_FD_183638 | JGI IMG/M metagenome (GOLD analysis project Ga0255183, IMG submission 183638) | Freshwater microbial communities from Altamaha River, Georgia, United States - Atl_UVDOM_RepB_8d | ecosystem: Environmental > Aquatic > Freshwater > River | place: USA: Georgia | collected...
CCCATACACGTTAAAACCTTCAATCGCGTTATTATTGTTTAACCGTTTAATTCAAAAGTTCCATGCAATCATTTCGTAATAAAAAACAACAAAAATTTGGTTTTTTAGCGTTGTTATTTTTGGCAATCGCTCCCCAAACGATTCAAGCTCAAAGTAAATATGTAATTCGTGCCCGGGAGGCCTACCAAGCCAAAAAATGGTCTTCTGCGCAGAAGATTGCGGCTGCGGGGGTTGAGAAACAGCGTGACGATTACGAATTGTATTACATAAAAGCAATTGCGGAATTTCAGATGAGCGAAATGAGCAAGTACAGCAAAGGAGATGTAAATTATGCTAAAGATGCCGTAAAGAGTGCCGTTAAAGCCAGGAAATACGACGATAAAAACATTTACTATACCACTTATGTGGAAGCATTAAAACCTATTGTTTTATACAACAATCAAGAGGCATTGGCGAATTACGCGCAAAAAAAATACTCTCAAGCCGTTCAGATGTACAGAAACAGTTATGAACTAACCGGCGATACGGTGGCCTTGGGCATGATGGGTCACAGCCAGTATTTGAAAGGCGATGAAATGGATGCCATAAAAACGATGCGTACTGTAGCCATGTGGAATTATGGAGCCAATTCCAAAGGGCTTTCTCCTCAATCCTATGTTCGGGAATCGTTCGAAGTTCTTACCGAATATTACCTTAAAAAGCAACAAGGCGACAGCGCAATTTATTACTGCGAAATGGGGCTTGAAGTTTTCCAAAAAAACATCAATTTGCTTCGTTGGGAGAAACAAATGATTGAGACTGCATTAACTAAGACCAAAGAGAAGACTGGATTAAGCAGTATTTACAATAATTTATTGGAAAAAGGATTGCAATATTTCCCTTCGGACACGTTTTACTTGCATCAACAAAACGCCTATTTTCTTAATCGCATTGGTAGGGCTTGTTCCGAAAGGAATTACGGAGATGCCGAAATATTCAATGCCGATTTTTACAGTCGAAAACAAGATTTAATTGCCCGAAAATCCAGCAATAAATCCGATCCATTTTTGATTTCAGATTCGGCGGGATTTGCGGCAAGAGCATTGGAGTATTTTTTAGGTAGGAACGATGCAAATGCAACGATGTATTATTTCAAGAAATGGTACTGCCGTTACTATAAAATTGCCAGTTTTGGAGAAAAACAGTTTGAATCCATTTTGTCGGCACCTCCAGCGCAGTTAAGTCGACGTTTAGTTGCCATATTGATGGACGAAGCACTGCAACAATATCCAAAAAACAAATTGTTTAGGCAATATCGGCTCAGTATTTACAACGATTGGGTAAAAAAACCAATTCCCTATTACGAATGGGAACGCGTGTTGAGGTTCAGCGATAGTGTGATTAAGGATTTTCCAAAGAATGCTATATTAAAAACCGATCGGTTAAAATTGTACGGCAGAAGCATCGATTCCTGCATTAAAGCGGGAAAAATGGATTTGGCTTGGCGGTTGTATTATCAGTGGATGGACAAAGGAATTTCATTGCCCAAGGATTTGTCGATTTACCAAGAGAAAATTGCAATGACGGACTTTGAACTGCGTTTCAAGGGAAGTAAGATCAATTCAGTTCCTGTGAAAGGCAGTAAAACGAAGAAAATGGCCGCCACCGGTTGGACGGGTAATTTAAAAAATTGCGACCCTGGCATGTTGCCAGATTCCACGTTGATTAAAATTGCGAATCGATTGAATTATTTCCGACAAAATGCAGGACCGTTGAGCGGATTATCTGTAGATGCATCCAAAGTTAGAGGTTGTTTAGAAGCTTCGTTGGTATATAGCAACAAAGGAGTTTTCACCCAAACACCGAAGCCGGAGACGCATGCCTGCTACACCGATTTAGCGGCAATGACAGCCGAATTGGGCATGGCGGTTATGGAACCCAATCCTGCCCAAAGTGCTACCGCTTTGATGGCCGACAAAGGGTCAACAGGCATGTTAACTCGCAGAATGATTTTGCATCCTGGGTTTGAGAGTTTTGGAGTAGGAAGTACGGATAACAATACGGTTTATTGGATTGCCGATAATGAAAAGCCGATTATTGATTCCTCGTATTGGAAATCACATAGTTTTTCTTGGCCAGCGCCGGGTGCAGCGCCCAGTATGTTGCTTTTCGACATATGGAGTTACAGCGGTTTGATGGATTTTTCTGGTGCCACCGTGACCATGAAATCAGAAAAACTCGGTTTAATCCCTGTAGAAGTCACCCCCATAGAGGGTTCGCAAATTGGATTGCCCATGCTCACCTGGAAGGTAACCGAAAGTCCAGAAATTGCGATTAAGATGAGTAAGGACAAAAACGGACGTGAACTCCTGTTTGTTCCAGGCGACAAGATTAACATTAGCATTGTTTTAAAATCCAAGAAGACCATCAACTACACGGTAAAAGCGTTTTAAAATTACTTGAGAAATGGGTAGTATTTGAATTCGGTCAGGTTGCTATAGAATGCTTCGGACAATTGCTTTATTATTCCATAAAAAGATATTATCTTTGCACTCCGATTCTAAGAAAGATCCTGCACGCGTGGCGTAATTGGTAGCCGCACCAGACTTAGGATCTGGCGCCGCGAGGCGTGGGGGTTCGAGTCCCTCCGCGTGCACCAACCAAACAAGACAACCCTGCAAGGGGTTGTGTTGTTTATGGACAAACTGAAAAATAAACAATCCTGTGAATATCGAATTTAAAAAACACGATGATTTAAATGCTACAGTTGTAATTGCACTAGAGAAATCCGATTACCAAGAATCTGTAGACAAAGAGTTAAAATCCTTGCAGCGTAGAGCGGCGATTAAAGGTTTCAGAACTGGAAAAGCGCCCATGGGAATGATTAGCAAGATGTATGGTAAAAATATTTTGGCAGACGAAATTCAGCGATTAGCTACGGATGCCATGAATAAATACATCAACGACGAGAAATTGGACATATTGGGATATCCCATCGCCAGCGAATCGATAGAAAGCGAATTGGATATCGACCAATCGGAGAATTTTAAATTTGCCTTTGATTTGGGTTTGGCTCCTCAATTTGAATTTTCAGTAGGTAAAAAAGATCAATTGCAGTTGTTTGAAATTGAAGTTGGTGAAAAGGAAATCACGGACGACATCAACTATGCTCGCAGAAGAAATGGCAAATTGGATGACGTTGAAAAGTCCGAGGACGAGGATATAATTTACGCCAATGTTACGGAGTTGGGAGACGACGGAAATGTCTTAGATGGTGGAATAAGCGAAAAACAAATCAGCTTTGTCCCTAATTTGGTTGAAAATGCAAAGTTGAAAAAATTATTTTTAGGCAAAAAGGTTGGGGATGTAGTTAAGTCGAATTTAAAAGAGTTATTGAACAACAACGAAACTGTTATATCCAGTTCATTAGGAATTGCTAAAGAAGGGGTTTCGGATATCAGCGAAAACTTCAACGTGGAAATCAAGGAAATTAAGCGCAGAACAGAAGCCGACTTAGATGAAGAATATTATAGGCAGCTGTTTGGAGATGATATTCCAGCCAACGAAGAAGAATACCGTGAGCGAATTAAGAACAATTTGACGCAGTATTACAAAAACGAAGCTGAACTTTGGTTGGACCATCAAATAGGTCATCTACTATTGGAAAAGCACCCCATTGCATTGCCCGATGCCTTTTTAAAGCGTTGGTTAATAACTACTAAGGGAGATGACTACAACTTCGATAACATCGAGGAAAAGTACGCCGAAGAAAAAAGTGCTTTATTGCGCAGATTGGTGATTGATAAAATAGCTGCCGAGCAAAAATTGGAGGCCAATTCCGAAGACATTCGTGAAGAAGCCAGGATCTATTTCATAGGCATGTATCGTCAATATGGCTTAACCGTTGGAATGCAAGATCAATTCTTGGAGGAAACAGTGGCTAAACGTTTGCAGGACAGAGAGTTCGTAATGCAGATGTCGGACCGTGTCATTTACCGCAAAGCGTACGATGCTGTTAAAGAAATGGTAAGTATTAAGACCAAAAAAATCGACGTAGACGGTTATTTCAAGCATATCAACGAGCATAAAGCGGCCCACGGAGAATAATCACAACAAAACTTATCGTAGATTTGTTATAATAAGAAAGAAAAACATCATGGATCACGGCAAAGAATTTAAAAAATACGCTACCAAGCACTTAGGCATTAATAGTCTTCGTGTGGAGGAATACGAGAAAATCATTTCGCAGCATGCAGGCGGAATATATGGACTTACTCCTAACATCATCGAGGAGCGCCAAATGAACGCTAGCGTTATCGATATTTTTTCAAGATTAATGATGGACCGCATTATTTTCTTGGGAGTTCCTATTTACGATGATGTTGCAAACATTATTATGGGACAATTGCTTTTCTTAGAAAGTGCCAACCCCAATAGGGATATTCAGATTTATATCAATTCTCCAGGGGGCAGTGTTTACGCTGGTTTAGCTATTTACGATACGATGCAATACATTAGTTCGGATGTGGCTACAATTTGCACAGGAATGGCCGCGAGCATGGGTGCTGTGTTGATGTGTGCGGGTGAAAAAGGCAAACGTACCGCTCTACCCCACTCTAGAATCATGATTCATCAACCGTTGGGAGGTGCCAATGGACAAGCATCCGATATTGAAATAACGTACAAGGAAATTTCAAAACTTAAAAAAGAATTGTACGATATCATTGCCCATCATAGCGGTCAACCTTATGAAAAAGTAGAAAAAGACAGCGATCGTGATTATTGGATGATTGCGGATGAGGCGAAAGACTATGGCATGATAGACGAGGTATTGAGTCGCAGACAAAAATAAACCACCATGAAAAACAAGGAGCAAGGTTGTTCCTTTTGCGGAAGAAAAAAGACCGAAACCGAACTTTTGATATCGGGTTTGGAGGGCAATATTTGCAACCATTGTGTAGATCAGGCCGGTAAGATTCTGGAAAAGGAATTGATTTCAGAAGGAATTGCAAACAATGCAATTCCTGGAAATAAAAAAGTAGGGTCTTCCATTAAAAACGAAGAATCTAAGAGCGGTACTTCGGGATATTCCATTTTAAAACCCAGAGAAATCAAAGATCATTTGGACCAATACGTTATCGGTCAGGATTATGCTAAAAAAGTTCTCAGCGTGGCGGTTTACAACCATTACAAGCGCCTCAACAACAAAGCAAATTCCCAGGCAGAAGTAGAGATAGAAAAAAGCAATATATTGCTATTGGGCGAGACGGGAACCGGAAAAACTTTGTTGGCGAAAACTCTGGCAAAGATCATGGATGTGCCATTTTGCATTGCTGATGCTACTGTCTTGACAGAAGCGGGATACGTAGGGGAAGATGTGGAGAGTATAGTATCGCGATTGCTACAAGTAGCAAACTACGATGCTGAAAAAGCACAGCGTGGCATCATCTATTTGGATGAAATTGATAAAATTGCTCGAAAAAGTGACAATCCTTCTATAACCAGGGATGTGAGTGGTGAAGGAGTACAACAGGGATTGCTTAAATTGTTGGAAGGAACTATCGCCAACGTTGCTCCCGAGGGCGGACGAAAACACCCGGATCAAAAATACATCAAAGTAGATACGAGTCAAATATTGTTTATTTGTGGCGGGGCATTTGATGGAATTAAAGATATCATTGGTAGACGCGTTCAAAACAATGCCGTTGGTTTCAGACGTTCCGATAATAAAGAAATTTCAGAAATGGGATTGTTGGGGTTGGTTACGCCCCAAGACCTGAAAAAGTTTGGATTGATTCCAGAGTTAATTGGCCGATTGCCTGTTTTAGCGGCATTGGAACCCTTGGATAAAGCCACGCTGAAACAAATTCTGGTTGCGCCAAAAAATGCACTCTTAAAACAATATTCCCATCTATTTGCCTTGGATGGTATAGAACTTATTGTAGACGAAGATGTCATAGATTACATTGTTGATATTGCATTTGAAAACAAGCTCGGGGCCCGAGGACTAAGAGGAATTTGTGAATCCGTTTTTCAAGATTTTATGTACGAAATGCCATCGGAAAAAAAGAAATCCAAGTTAGTAATCACCCAAGAAATTGCTTCTTCCAAATGGAATCACCAAGAAGAGCGTAAATTTATTGCCTAAGACATTCCTTAGAATTTCTTTACAAGTTCCATTTTTTGGGTAAATTGCGCCCTAGGATGGAAAAAAACAATAAAAAAATTCTAAGCGCTTGGACCATGTACGATTGGGCCAATAGCGTTTATCCACTAGTTATATCTTCAGCCATATTTCCGGTTTACTACACCGCGGTAACCACAATAAAAGATCCAGTAACGGATAAAATCATCAACGACAATGTAGAGGTTTTTGGCAGTGTTTTTAAAAATACAGTTATTAGCAATTATGTATTAGCACTGTCGTTTTTAATCATTTGCATTACTTCTCCTCTTTTAAGTGGAATTGCAGATAGCCGTGGGAACAAGAAAAAATTCATGCGATTTTTCTGTTACTTGGGGGCGGCCGGTTGTGCAGGACTTTATTTTTTAACCAAAGAGTCCAGCAGTTTGCCCTGGGGACTTACCGCCATTTTCTTGGCAAGTTTTGGATTTTGGAGCAGCTTGGTTTTTTATAACTCGTTCTTGCCCGATATCGCTGAAGCCGAAGAAATGGACAAGATATCGGCCAAAGGGTATTCCATGGGATACATAGGCAGCAGCACCATGTTGATCCTTTGTTTAATTTTCATTCAAGTAATATCCAAACAAATCGGAATAACCACCGGGGAAGCAACACGCCTTTGTTTTTTAGGAGTGGCCGTTTGGTGGATTGGATTTGCGCAAATTTTCTTTTCGAGAGTTCCGGAAATGTCGCGCAAAAAATCCGAAGATTCCATCTTTAAAGGTTTTCATGAGTTAAAAATGGTTTGGGACCAGTTGAAACATAACCGAAGCATCAAAGTATATCTTGGTTCTTTTTGGTTTTACTCTATGGGCGTGCAGACCGTTATGTTGGTTGCCGCCTACTTTGGCGCTAAATTCTTAAATATGAAGGCCGACAAATTATTGCCTGTTATATTGATTATACAATTTGTGGGAATTGCTGGCAGTTACTTTTTTTCATGGGTATCGAAAAAGAGGGGCAATAAATTCAGTTTGATGGTTACATTGGTGGTATGGGTACTAATTTGCATTGGAGCATGGTTTGATGCTGAGTTGAAATCTGAAAAAGGTTTTTTTGTTTTGGCCTTTTTTGTAGGTGCCGTTATGGGGGGAATTCAAAGCATGAGTCGAAGCACTTATAGCAAATTAATACCTGAAAACACTAAAGACACCGCCTCTTTTTTCAGTTTTTACGATATAACCGAAAAGTTTGCCATGGTAATTGGTTTATTTATTTTTGCTTACGTTGAACAACATTCTCCAGAACGGGGAATGCAAAATTCAGTTTTGGCCTTGGTAGTATTCTTTGTGATTGGATTTCTTATGTTATTGAGACTCAACGACGATCGATTAAAGCCGTTAAAAAAAGGTTAACCTAAAATCTCTTTGGGTACGCTAGACCCGTTGCTCTGTTTGTCTTTTCGTCCAATAAATTCAATTGTTTTCAACTTATTATTGGACGGGACATTTTGTTATTTGTATTATCGCAACAAGGTAACTGTACCTCTAAATTCTAGTTTCTTCATATCTAGGGAATACAGTTCCAAATAATAAGCATACACTCCTTGAGGACATTCAACACCCGCGCTGTTACCATCCCAACCGCTGGCTAAATCCGAACTCTTGTGTAGAATTTCACCCCAACGATTATAGATAAACAAAGTACCTTTTAAATAATTTTGAGCTGTAGGGGCAAATCTATTGTTCACAGACGGGCCTACGCCATCTGGAGTAAATACATTGGGTATAAACACAATGATATCTGGACCAATGTAAACCGGTTGATAAAACGTATCGGAACAACCGTGATTGGAAGTAGTAATCAGACGAATTTTATACGTTGCGGTATCTTTGCCATAGGCAAATCTAGGTTCCCGAACCGATGATGTATCGTTGGCATTTCCAGTTCCAAAATTCCAATTGTATGATAAGGTTGGATTGAAAGGATTGGAAGCGATTACACTTTGATTAATAATCCTAAATTTAGGTAAGGCAACCGTAGTTTTAAATGGTGGATCGGTGGTGAAATAAGCAGTAGGAATGGGATATGCTTCCACGTTATTTATTCCATATTTTGTTGTAACACAGGGACCGTTGGTATTTATTACTTTAAGAGCTACCGAATATTTCCCCTGAACAGGATAGCGAATATCTGTTGGATTCTGAAGGTTTGAAGTGTCCCCGTTTCCAAAATCCCAGTGATATGCCAATTGAGATTGCGGTATTCCTGATTTCTCTGTTGTGGACCAATTGGTAATTAGGGGTATACAACCCGATACATTGGGGAGTGGATCCACAACTGGGTATTTATGTAACAGTATTGTAATGGTATCTTTTGCAGGGGGACAAACATCGTTGGTAATGGGTACTGTTTCAACGTATAATTTCACCGTGCCATTGGAGGCGTCGTTGGTACCATTCTCAAAGTTTATATTTTCGTTGTATGGGTTATCGATGGTACCGTCTACACCGGTCCCTTTTGTCCACAATACTTTATTGCCCACGTATTTGGTAGTGCTTTGTATGGCAAACGGAGTTCCTTCGCAGGCCTGCGCTGGGTCTGGCGTAGTAATGGTTACTTCCGGCTGATTCCTTACAAACACGTTGTAGGTTTCTGTATCGCTGCAGCCGTTGTTGTCCGTATAGGTGAATCGCAAGTTGTGAGGTCCTTCTACGTTGTTGGTGCTGCCTTGAGTAAAAGGTTTAAACTTAGTTCCGTTCAGCGTTATTCCACTGCTTACCGCTGTCCATACCGCGATAGCGCTGGCGGGTTTGGTTTGCGCCGTGTTGATTCTGCTGCTCAAATCCAAGTCCACTCCATTGTTACAGATCGTTATTGGACTCAACAGTACCGCATTGGGAGTATCGTTTACATAGATGTAAAAACTATCTTGTTTCAAACAACCCGTAGCCGCATTGCTGTATCGAATAAACCACGTCCCTACCCCAAAGCTTGGCATGAAATAGTGCCCCTTTATCAGCTTTGTGTTTTTCACTTTCGCATCGTTGCGGTCGTAATTGTATTCGATTATCTCGTACTTGGATCCATCGTTGTCTTTGGCCTGTACTCCGTTTACAGTGATATATTTGTACAACTCCATCGTATCCCAGTTTACACACACTGGATTGGGTGATGTTACTTTAATCGTCGGCTCAGGAATGATTTCTATCTTCACCGTATCGCAGGTTCTACAGCCCGTGATTTGATCCTCTACGCACAATCCAAACTTATAGGTACCTTGGTAGTTGTCTTCCGTGGGGTTTCCGAATTTAAATCTCCAATCCGGTGATCCGAATGGGTTGTTGTTGTACAATATCGCCGTGGGATCTATACCTCCGGGGGATTGCAACACCGACCAATCCATCTTGATGCCTATTTTAACCTTTGGTCGACGTGTAATCACATCCATGCTAATTTCTCCCAAATCCTGACAGAACGTGGAGTCTGCCAAATCCACCATGGGGTTTCCGTTGATTCGCTGTATTACACTATCGATATTGATACATCCGTTGGTGTCTTTGTACCATCCGTATATCTTCCCTTGGAAACTATTGCCGTTCTGCAATTGTGCGTTGTTCAGGGCCGTAGTCTTGAAGCGGTGACGCGTAGTGGTTACCGAATCTATCATGTTGAAGGCAGATCCCGCGCCGGGGGTAGTGCTTGTGGATGGCTTGGTGTATACGTTGTTGGGTAATTTGTTTTCAAAGCCCCAGATTCGAACGCCATTTTCTTTTCCTCTATTGAAGAAACTATTGACTTCGATATCTCCGTAAACAAAACACTGCGCTTTCAAAGGTTTGGGATCCCACTTTACGAAGGGCAAGGTATTCACACGAACGCGGATGGTATCCCGGTCTTCGCACGTTAATCCTCCTTGAGTAACCTTGGCGTACAAATCGTAATAGAAATACTGCGGAGCACCGCCAGGTGTATTGGTATTGGCGGGCTTAATGGTATAGCTGGCGTTGGAACCCAAGGTCTTATTGCCGGTTATATC
>Ga0255183_1000951_pt1 | contig 10107 bp, 12 predicted proteins | sample Atl_UVDOM_RepB_8_FD_183638 | JGI IMG/M metagenome (GOLD analysis project Ga0255183, IMG submission 183638) | Freshwater microbial communities from Altamaha River, Georgia, United States - Atl_UVDOM_RepB_8d | ecosystem: Environmental > Aquatic > Freshwater > River | place: USA: Georgia...
CTCCACGATTTCGATGCCGCGAGTGACTTCGCCTTGTGCATCGGTGAAGACCTTGCCATGCTCCTGCGTGATGATGGCGGCAAGCTCATCCTTGTGCTCGTTGAGCAGGGCCAGAAACTGGTTCATGATCCGGGCGCGACGCAGCGGTGGCGTGTTGGCCCAGGACGGGAAGGCAGCTGCGGCATTGGCCACGGCCTGGTTCACCAAGTCAGTTGAAGCCAGCTCCACAGAACGGCTGGCCATGCCAAGCGCTGGATTGAACACTTCTTGTGAACGGCATTCAGGAATGGAGACAATTTTGCCGTTGATCCAGTGGGCAACCACGCTGGGAATATCTGGGGTAGGGGGCATGTTGGACACAGGCGTTCCTTGTAAAAGACGACGGAAACAGGGGCATTTATGAATGCCTATCCCTCTATTATTCAATAAATTCAAGCAGGGGTAGTGCAAGCCAATATAATCCTGGCATTCCTAGACCAGGCCTTTTTCCGGAGTTTTTCATCATGACCGCCCCCCTGAACGGCAAAGTCGCCCTCGTGACTGGTGCAGCTCGTGGCATTGGACGCGCCTGTGCGCTCAAGCTGGCTCGCGCAGGCTGTGACATCATTGCGAACTATTACAACAGCCACGAAGAGGCTGAGGCGCTATGCCAGGAGGTCAGGTCCATGGGGCGCCGGGCGATCACGGTCCAGGGCAGCGTGGGTGTGCCAGACAGCGTTGCCGAGATGTTTGAGGCGATCCGCAATGACTTTGATCGCATCGACATTGTGGTGAGTAATGCCGCCTCCGGCGTGCTCAAGCCCGCCATGGACATGACGCTCAAGCACTTTCGCTGGTGTATGGAAACCAATGCGTTTGCAGTCAATCTGCTTGCCCAGCACGCGGCACCCATGATGAAGGATGGTGGCAGGATTGTCGCGATGTCGAGCCTGGGCGCACAGCGCGCGATGCCGCACTATGGGTTCATTGGTGCCTCCAAGGCAGCGCTGGAGTCGCTGGTGCGCACCTTGGCACAGGAGCTTGGGCCGAGAGGGATCCGGGTTAACACGGTATCGGCAGGTGTGGTGGATACCGATGCCCTCAGCCATTTTCCCAACCGTGACCAAGTGCTCTCCGAGTTCGCGGCTCGCACGCCCGCGGGTCCAAGCCTGCGGCCCGAGAACGTGGCGGATGCTGTTTACCTTTTGTGTTTGCCCGAGGCAGCCTGGGTCAACGGCCACACGCTGATTGTCGACGGCGGCTTCGCCATTTCGGGTTGATCATCATGGCCTTTGAATCAGGACTGGAAGGAAAGGTTGCGATTGTCACGGGGGGTTCCAGGGGAATCGGTCGGGCAGTGGTCGAGCTGTTGGCTGGGCAGGGGGCCGATGTCACGTTTTTCTACCGGGGCAACAGCCAGGCTGCCGAAGACGTCGTGGCTGCAGTCCGGGCATCAGGTGGTGTGGCGACTGCGATGCAGGTGGATGTGTCAGATCCTGCCGCCTGTGCTGCCGCCGTGGATACCATCGCGGAGCGGACCGGCAAAATCGATATTCTGGTCAACAACGCTGGCATTGTTCGGGACAACCTTCTGGCTGCCATGGAGGACGCCGAGATCACGGATGTGCTGCAAACCAATGTGGTCGGGCTGTTTAATGTGACACGTCCGGTCATCCCCTACATGATGTCCAAGCGCTCGGGCCGAATCATCAACCTGTCTTCCGTGGCGGGCAACAAGGCTGGCCGGGGCCAGGCGAACTATGCGGCCAGCAAGGGTGCGGTCGATGCCGTCACGCGTGCGCTGGCAGTCGAACTTGCCCCCCGCAAGATTCAGGTGAACGCTGTGGCACCCGGAGTCATTGAAACCGAGATGTCCCAGCAGGTGCGGGACTTGGCAGACGACCAGGTCAAAGCCAAAATCTTGCTCAAGCGCTATGGCCAGGCCAAAGAGGTCGCCAACGCGATCGGCTTTCTGGCTTCGAGCATGGCTGACTACATCACTGGTCAGGTTATCTATGTTGATGGCGGATTCAAGATGGACTGATGTCTCTGGGGGAATCACCCGGCGTTTAGGTTAAAATGTCGAGTTATTTCCCACGGAGTTTTACTCATGGCCGACGCAGTCATCACCAAAGATGAAATCATGGCGGTTTTTCCGACCGTCCAAAAAACGATGGCCGATGCCCTCGGTTGCGACGAGGACGACATCAAGCTGGACGTTTCTCTCATCGAGGGGCTCGACGCGGAGTCGATCGACTTTCTGGACATGGTGTTCCGCCTGGAGCGTGCATTCAAGATCAAGGTCCCCCGCGGCAAGATCATCGAGGACGTTCGTGGCGAGATGCCGGTCGAGGAGTTCGAGCAGGGTGGTGTCCTGACGGAAAAGGGTTTGGCCCGTCTGCGCGAGTATCTCTCCGAGATCCCAGCAGATCGCTTCAAGACCCCCATGCGCGTCGACCAGATTGCCCGCCTCTACACACCTGAGACGTTCTGCAAGCTGGTTATCCGTGCCCAGCGTGCCCAGCAGGCTGGCTGATCATGCCCGGTGCGACACAGGGCGGCCCTGGGCTGCCCGTTGCACGGTTTGCGGCATTTTCCTTTGTCGACCGCATCACCTCCATTGACGGACTGTCAAGAGTCGAGGGTGTCTACACGATTCCCTCCGGCGTCGCGTTTTTTCCTGTCAGCCTGGTGGCTGAGGCCATCGGGCAGCTGGCGGCGTGGGTGGCAATGTCCCATGTTGCTTTCAACAGGCGTCCCGTTGCTGCGCTCGCGGGTGAGACCCGGATACACTCGCTGGTCCAGCCAGGTGACACCCTGGCGCTCGAGGTGGATATCGAGTCCTGTGATGAGGATGCCATCGTGTATCGCGGTCGTGCGTCAGTCAATGGCAGGCTTGTCCTGGAGCTGCTGGACACCATTGGGTCGATGTTGGATACCGCCGAGTTTGACGAGCCATCCCGGCTTAGCGCCGATTTTACTGTCCTGACTGGTGCAGGACGTCAACCTGGCTTGTTCCCAGGTGTGCCTCAGCCGGTTCTGACGACTTTATCGCATGAGCCTGGCCTGTCACTGACTGCGCGGATGGATGTGCCTGCAGACGGTTCTTATTTTGCTGACCATTTTCCCTTGCGTCCCGTGTTTCCGGCCACGCTGATGCTCGATGCGCAGCTGAGGCTGGCCCAGCAGCTTGCCAGCGAGGCAGCTGGGACGCCAGTGCGTGTCACTCGCATCACCAACGTCAAGGTTCGTGCGTTCACCGCTCCTGGCGCCACGCTGGAGCTGTTCGCCGAGCACGCGGCAGCCGCTGAGCCGGATGGCCAAATGTTGGTCAAGGTGGGCGCACGCGCGGACACCCGTACGATCGCAGGAGCGAAAATGTACTTTGCCACTGATTCCGGAGAAACCCAATGAGTGCTAGACGCCGTGTCGCCATTACTGGCGTTGGCCTGGTCACGCCTGCTGGCCTGGATGTGGCCTCCACTTGGGCCCGCGTCCAGTCTGCGCGCAGCTGTGCTGGTCCGATTTCGATTTTTGATGCCTCCGGTTTTTCCACTCGTATTGCAGCCGAGGTCAAGGGCTTTGACAGTCTGCCGCCAATCGATGATGCCAAGCTGTTGAAATACGCCAGCCGGGCCCATCGATTTGCCTTAGCTGCTGCTGACCAAGCCATTGCCGATGCCGGCATACGGCCAACGGATGCCGATGCCACCCGCTGGGCTTGCATGGTCGGTGCCGGAATGATGACAGTGGCGCACGAGGAAATCGCAGCCGTCCAAAAAAGCTGTGCACCCAATGGTGACATGGAGCCGGATCGCCTGTTTGACGAGCCTGTGGCCAAAGACATCATGGCGTTTTCCCGCAGCCTCTCAACAGCCGGCATTGGGTTGTTGCTCAGGCGCTATGGCATTCGGGGCTATGCATCGACCGTCCATACAGCGTGTGCATCAGGTGGCCAGGCAGTGGGCGCAGCGATGCGTCTTATCCGTCGCGGTGTTGCAGACAGGGTGCTCACGGGAGGGTTTGACTCCATGATTTCACCGGTCGGGTTGTCGGGTTTTTGCCTGCTCTCCGCGGTGTCGCCCGACAACGACCACCCCGAACGTGCGAGCCGTCCTTTTGACCTGACGCGCAACGGTTTCCTGCTCGGCGAGGGTGCGGGTTTTCTCGTGCTGGAGGAGTGGGAAAGTGCGGTCAAGCGTGGCGCCCACATCTATGCCGAGATTGCGGGTGATGGCAATTCGCTGTCCTCGTATCGCATCACGGATTCGCATCCCTCGGGTGATGGCCCCATTCAGGCGATGCGTCGGGCGATTGCCGATGCGGGCGCCAGCATTGACGATATCGACTATCTGAACGCTCACGGCACCTCGACGCCCATGAACGACCGCAGTGAGTGCGCGGCAGTCAACGCTGTGTTCGGGGACCAGGCCATGCGCGTGGGGGTAAGCTCCACCAAAAGCGTGATGGGCCACTTGATTGCAGCCGCAGGCGCAGTCGAGGCTGCCATCTGCGCGCTGTCCATTCGCGATAGCTTGATGCCACCCAATGCCAATTTGCAGCAGCTGGATCCGGATTGCAACGTCAATGTGGTTCGGGATGTTCCGCGCCCGCAGCGCTTGCGAATGGCTTTGTCCAACTCACTGGGCTTTGGCGGCAGCAACAGCTGCCTGGCTTTCCGTCACCCCGAAGAAACCGCCGCGTTGATTGCGGCAGGACGCTGACATCATGAGTCGAATCGTCATCACCGGCACTGGTGCCATTTGTGGCGCTGGTGCGACCCCTGCCGAGATCTGTCAGAATCTGGAGGCTGGCCACTCTGGTGTGGCTCCCATCGAGGCCTGGGATGCCACCAATTGGCCATGTCATGTGGCATCCACCGTCAAGGACTACAACGGTGGCAAGCTGTTGGGAGATCGCAAGCTCCTCAAGCTGGTCAGGCGCTCGGATGTATTCGGCATCTATGCAGGTGACCAAGCGATTGCCCAGTCAGGCATTAGCGCCAAGCGCGAGTCCCTGCCTGAGACCGAGGCTGCTGCCTATGCGGACCAGACCGGTTGCTATGTTGGCTCAGGGGGAGGAGCCTTCGAGGTCAACTATGACTACTTTCCTTTGATGGTGGAGGCAGCTGGCAGTCTCAACACCTTCGGCAAAGAACTGGGCAACATGGTCAACCCGATGTGGTTGTTGCGTTCGCTACCAAACAACGTCCTTTGTCACATCAGCATCCGTCATCAGCTCAAGGGCCCCAATGGTTGCATCACCAACCATACGACCAGTGGCTTGCTCTCGATCATTGACAGTGCCTGGGCCTTGCGCGAGGGAGATGCCCAGCGTGTGGTTTCCATCAGTCACGACGCGCCGATCGAGCCACAGACGCTCCAGTACCTGGACCAGGTCGGCTTGGTGACCCAGTCCAACGTCCTCAGGCCCTTTGATCAACGACATGATGGTTGCCTGCTAGGTGAGGGGGCTGGCGCTATGGTGCTGGAGACAGAGGCTTCCGCTGCCGCCCGTGGCGCCACCATCCTGGGGGAGTACCTGGGCGGGGCTGACATGGCGGAGGGTGAGAGCCTGTTTGGTGTGCGCCCGGACGGCGATGGACTTGCCCGTGCGATCGAGGCAGCCTTGCACGATGCTGGCTTGCAAGCTGCAGAGGTGGGCATGGTGGTGGCCCATGGCAATGGCACGCCTGGCTCGGATGCCTCCGAGGCCGCTGCTTTGTCACGCGTGTTCGGCAGCGACATGCCACCCGTGACAGGATTCAAGTGGGCAGCCGGACATTTGTTTGCCGCTGCCGGTATGCTTGATGCCGTGGTTGGATTTGAGGCCATGCGTCGTCGCGTCGTTCCCGGGATTGCCAACTTTGAAAAGGCGGCATCAGGCTGCGAGTTCATCAATGTCTCTGCAACAGCGCAGGTTCCCCGCAGCGATGTCGTGCTGATTGTCAGCCGCGGCTTTGCCGGCACGAATGCAGCGGTGCTGTTGCGTGCGATTGACTTCGTCTCTTGACCTTGTCGCTCGAGACCTCCCTGCCTGAAGGCTGTGCCGTCGATACGGTGGATGTGGCGCGCATCGAGCGCATGCTGGCAGAGGTTCCAGCAGAGGACCTGACCAAGCTGTTCACCTCCCAAGAGCTGGAGGATGCGGGTCAGGGGCCAGGACAAGCTGCCAGCCTGGCTGCCCGATTTGCCGCCAAGGAAGCCTGCCTCAAGCTCTTTCCGCGTGAGGCGGCACTCAACATCATCACGGCGATGGACTTTTCCGTGGCCAAAGATGCCTACGGTGCACCCCATATCGTCATGACGTCTGCGGCAGAGATCGTGGCAGGACGTCACCTGGTTTCCAGCATTCAGATTTCCCTGTCTCACTCGGCAAGCTCAGCGACTGCCGTGGCGCTCAAGAAAATTTCTGCGATACCCGTGACGCCAGCAGGACGTTTCATTTACCGATGGCTGCCGTATCGACGCAAGGTCATTCTGGAGAATCTGCGCCGTGTCTATGGTGGAAACGTGACCACAGCCCAGATCACTGAGCTGGCCCAGGCTCACTACGGACACTTGTTCAAGCTCCTCAAGGAACTGATCAGTTTTCGTTTTCTGTCTGAAAGGCGCAAAAAGGCGATGGTTCGCGTCCAGGGAGTGCCTGAGCTCACCGAAGCATTCATGGCCGGCAAAGGCGTATTGATTCTCACTGGACACTTTGGTAATTTCGAGGTGTCAACCGTTGCCGGAATAGAGCATTTTCCCCAGGTCAAGGGTCGCATTCATTTCTTGCGCCGTCCCATCAAGCCCAAATGGCTGAGTGACTTGCTGACACGCCGTTTCAACCAGGCTGGATTTGGCGTGGTGGGCAGGCGAGGATCACTTGAGGAAATCGTGGATACCCTGGAAAAGGGGGATGCGATTGTCTTTCCGTTTGACCAGTACGCCCGCAAGCCTGAGGGAATCGAAGTCGAGTTTTTCGGATATGGGGCCGGCACCTACAAAAGCATGGCTGTTCTTGCACTTTCCACCGGTGCACCTGTCATGCCTGCTGCCTCCTGGCGCGAACCCGACGGCACGCATGTCCTGAAGTTTTGGCCACCGTTGGCACCCATCAGCGACTCTGATGTCGGTGCGGAAATCAGAAAAAACACGCGCGCATACAATGCCGCCCTTGAGCTGGCAATTGTTCGCCATCCCGAGCAGTGGTGGTGGGTACACCGACGCTGGAAAGGAAAAAGCCCCGTCTGAACGGGGCTTGACGAGAGCAACCGGATCTCAGTCGCTTCGATCCAGCATTCTGGTCGATCGAGATCAACCTGACTCAGCTCGACCAGCAAGCGTCAAGATCACTCTTTGCCATAGACATAGCCGCCAACCGCGCCGACTGCGGCGCCTCCAACAGCGCCCCAGATTGGGTTGCCGCCAGCAATGGCAGTGATCGCAGCGCCTGCTGCTGCGCCAATCGCGCCACCAGACAAGGTGGTTTGTTGGTCTCTGGTCATGTTGGAACAGCCGCTCAGCGTGAGTGCTGCGCAAACGGGCAAAATCAGTAATGCTTTTTTCATGTCAGTTCTCCGGACTTCTGAGAGGCCTGGCGCTAACTCAGCCAGGGCAAAAAGGGTTTTCAATCAGGCAACAAGCCGACATCAGGCTGATGCGTCAGGCTTTTTTGCAGGGGTATGTCTCACCCAGGTAGCGAAGAATCGTGTCGGCAGCTGAGGCATTGTTGAACTGGGGATGTTTGGCTGTCCAGGCAACAAAGCTGTTGACCATGTCCTGGCGCGACTGGCCAGGCTCAGGAATGCAGACAAAAGGCTTGGCACGCTTGGGATGGCGGGTGATCAGGTAAGTCTCATAGACACCTTGACCAAAGCCATGACAAAAGTTTTGTGCAGCGCTGTCAGTCTTGTTCTGACACATCGCGACATATTGTTGTGTCGTCGTGGAGGCCTTGGGCGTATCTTTGGCCATCGAGGCTGCTGAGGTCAGTGCCAACACTGCACTGCAAATCAAAAGGGTTGGTTTCATGAAAAGGCTCCAAGTGCTGAGATCATTCTATGAAAAAAGTAGATACGAATGATGTCACATCCATGTTAACTTGTAATAGTGGTAACAATGTGTTTTTTAAATATTGGCTATCAACCATTTTTCTTGGAAATTTAGGGGTCTGACATCATGTTCAAGCGGTTTTCAGCTTTTTTAGTCTCCATCTTGGCCGTGGTCACGCTGGCCGGGTGTGCAAACAACACTGGCTCAACCCCAATGGAAATCCGCAGTGGCGTGGTGGAACAAGTGTCAGAGACGACAATCAAGAGCAACCATGACCAAGGTATTGGCGCAGTGGTCGGTGGACTTGGTGGCCTTGGCGTTGGCGCGCTGATTGGTTCAGGCACGGGTAAGGCAGTTGCGATGGTGCTGGGTGCGATTGGTGGTTCTGTTGCAGGCTATGAGGTGCAAAAGCACTACGACAAGCCTGTTCCTGCTTACCAGATCTTTGTGCGTACCAACTCTGGCGTACTGGTTTCCGTGACCCAGGCAGCTAACCTTGGACAGTTCACCAAAGGCCAGAAGGTTTATATCGAGGGCAGTGGCGCCGAGGCTAAGGTTGTCCCTCAGCGATAATTGCGTCTGAAAAGCAACAAAAAAACGTAGGAGCAGCCATTCCTGCGTTTTTTTTATGTTTTTATTATATTTATATATATAATGTAAACGTAGATATCAAACGGAGAGGAGTCACTTCCATGAATCAGTCAAATCAGCCAACCAGCACCCTTGGGTCGGCGAAGGGAGTCAATTGGAGCCCCTATCTGGTAGGTGTCGGGATTGGTGTCCTTAGCTGGATCGTCTTTGTCGTGGTCGCTAATCCCATCGGCATCACCACCTCGGTAGCGCAAATTGCGGGAGGCGTTGCCGCTCCCTTCGTTGGGGCAGATGTCGTGTCCCAGAACGCGTATTGGAAAACCAATGCCATGAAGCTGGACTATGGCACCTTGTTTTTGATCGGAACCTTTTTGGGGGCACTGGCTTCCTCACTGGTGGGTCGTACGTTCAAGGTGGAGTCCATCCCCGAGGTCTGGAATGATTACTTTGGACCATCCAAGACCAAGCGTTTTATCGCGGCCTTCATAGGTGGGGCGTTGGCGATGTATGGTGCTCGCATGGCAGGGGGATGCACCAGCGGTAATGGCATTTCGCAAGGCCTTCAGCTTGCGGTGGTGGGATGGACCTTTCTTGCGGTGATGTTCGCATCCGGTCTCATCACGACCTTGTTGATGTTCCGTCGCCCCCGTTAATCAAACTCCAGGAGATCGACATGTTTCCAATCAAAGGCGAAGCGGCACTGGTTCTTGCCGTGATATTTGGGTTTGCGTTCGGCTGGCTGTTGCAGCGGGGCAAAGTGACCAACTACAACACGATCGTGAATCAGTTTCGGCTGAAAGATTTCACCGTGCTCAAGGTCATGATGACTGCCATCATTGTCGGAGGCATCGGCGTGCTGGTGCTGACCAACATGGGCATGGCCAAATGGCATATCCGAGATGCCAACATGCTGGGCACCATCATCGGTGCGGCTATCTTTGGTGTTGGCATGGTGCTCTATGGCTATTGTCCAGGCACCGGCGTTGCAGCGATCGCGACTGGCAGTGTGCATGCATTGGTGGGTGCGGTAGGGATGATCGCAGGTGCGATGCTCTACGCTTTTTCCTTTGATTGGGTCAAGGCAAACATTCTTTCGGTCTGGAAGCTCGGCAAAGTCTCTCTTCCCCAGATGATGGGGATCTCGCCTCTGCTGCTTTATGCTGTGTTGGCAGTGTTTGCCCTTGTCTTGTTTCGCTGGGTCGAGAAGAGACATTTGTAAATCAACCAGCAAGAGAATAAATAATTCTTAGTAAATGAGGTGGTGTAGGAATAAAATCCCTGCACCACCATCTCTTTGAGATAATGGGTCATGACCATCACCAAACGACCCAGTTTTTTGCAAAATTTGATGCCTGCGGTCCTGCGCGACAGCGCTGACAGCAGATGGAGTTGGCGATCTTTCCTCCTCGCCTTGCTCATTCCCATCACCTTTTCAGCGATTGCTTGGGCCAGTGCGGACATCAATTTTCTGGTGTTTCACGTCACCGCCGAGTTGTTTTCG
>Ga0255183_1000952_pt1 | contig 10103 bp, 26 predicted proteins | sample Atl_UVDOM_RepB_8_FD_183638 | JGI IMG/M metagenome (GOLD analysis project Ga0255183, IMG submission 183638) | Freshwater microbial communities from Altamaha River, Georgia, United States - Atl_UVDOM_RepB_8d | ecosystem: Environmental > Aquatic > Freshwater > River | place: USA: Georgia...
CGACGCCTCAAAGAAGTGAAAGAAGCCGAAGAAGATTTACGCCAGCAACTCATCCAGCGGTACGGGAAAGAGAAGGCCGAAATCGAGTGGAAAGAAATCCAGACCATCAAAGAGCGCCAGATGAAAGAAGTCCAAGCAGGGCGCGATGAGTATGGACGGGACTTAAAGAAGCTCCGAGAACTCAAAATCGTCTGCTTTGTGCTGTCGTTCATCCTCGTGACCACGTATTACATCTTCAAAGGACACCTGTAATGCTCTCCTTGATTTCCACCCTAGGCGGTCTGCTCATCTCCGGTCTGCCCCGTGTTTTAGACTTCTTCCAAGACAAGGCCGACAAAAAGCAAGAATTGGACTTGGCCCGTATCCAGACGGAGCGGGAACTGGCATTGGCCGAGCGTGGCTTTATTGCCCAGCAAAAAGTCGAGGAAATCCGCACCGACCAGATTGCCATGCAGACCGAAGCCCAGATGCAAAATGCGGCTCTGGACCACGATAAAAAGGTCATGGAGCGGGCTTCTACGTGGGTGGTGAACTATGTCGGAACGGTGCGCCCCACGGTGACCTACCTGTTCGTTCTCGAGCTCATTGCCATCAATGCGTGGCTGGCTTGGAATATCTTTCACATGCCGCACCTTGTGGCCTCCACGGGCGACTTGGAAAAGGTGGCCGAACTCATCTTCTCGTCCGACGAAATGGCCATGCTCGGGGGGATAATCGGATTTTGGTTTGGAAGCCGAGGGTGGTCTAAGAAGTGAAGGTATCACCCAGTGCAATAGAAATGATTAAGCACCATGAAGGCGTCCGCACTAAGCCCTACCGCTGTCCGGCGCTGTTGTGGACTGTGGGTGTTGGCCATGTTATTGACCCCAATCATATTCGGGTGAAATTTGATGAGCGCAAAAATTTACCCATTCCCGACGGGTGGGACAGAGTATTATCAATGGCAGAAGTCAATGATATCCTCGTGCAAGACCTGGCAGGATTTGAACGGGGAGTATTACGACTTTGCCCTCAAAATCTTACTCAAGGCCGCTTCGACGCCTTGGTATCTTTTGCCTTCAATGTCGGACTCGGTAACCTGCAAAGGTCAACCATCCGAATGAAGCACAACCGTGGCGACTTTGATGGCGCTGCGGAAGCATTTATGGCCTGGACAAAGGCCGGTGGGAAAGAACTGCCGGGACTCGTTAAGCGTCGGAAGGATGAGTCTGCTCTCTACGCATCCGAGCCAGCTCAATAATCCGGTTTTTCAACTCCATCGTCATTGAATACCCGTGCTTGGACTCAAACTCGTCCAGCCACTTTCTCCTCTCCTCCTTAGTACGCTTGGCAAGGACGTGCCGCGCTAACCCTTCCATCTTGGCTTCGTGTTCGGATAGCATAATTTCCCTCATCTCCGATTCCGTAGCCGTAAACGTACCGCGATTAACCAGTCCGAGCAAATGTTTTATGCAGCGCTTTTCTGGCGGCGGTGACGGCTCTGGCGGCGTCAGATTTGCGAACAAATCGTCCAAGGTAATACCTCTTATAGTTGGCGCAGACGTGAGCCTCGTAAGCCCCGTTTGCCCGCTTGTAAACGCCCTTCACGTTCGTGCTGGTGGTTCTCAGTCGGCGGGAGTTCCAGCGGTTCTCCATCTGCGTGGCAGGGCGTAGATTGCTCATCCGGTTGTCGTCCCGAATCCCGTTCTTGTGGTCAAGGGCTTCCGGCATCCATCCCCGGTGGTACATCCAAATCAGGCGGTGGGCAAAATAGTATTTTTTCGCTATCGCTATTTTTCGATACCCACGGTTCCCAATGCACCCGGCCACTTGATAGGCGTAGCGCCGGTTCCACATCACCCAGGTGCAATGCTGGTTAAAGTCCTCCCGTGGGCGTGGCTTCCAATACAACTTCCCGCGCTTATACGTGAACAGCGACCGCAATAATGCCTGGTTCACTCTTGGACTTCGGCGCTTCCCAACTCGGACTTTTTGACGTCGTACTGCTGAATGATTCTCAGCATATCCGGCGCTCTCCAGCCCGGCGGCTTCATAATCTTGCCGTTCTCGTCCCGCAACACCGTCCCCAGTTCCGCGTCAATCTTCTTGAGATTGGTGATGGTGACCTCATCCCAGCCCCAGTCCACGGGCAAGTCCATCGTCTTGGCAAGCCCGACCAGCACCCAAATCGAGTCACAGATGGCGTCCAATACCTCGGCCCTGGCCACCTGCTCGTCTTGCTTATTTTCGGCAGCGTAGAACTCGGCCATGGCTTGCTCTAACTCGCCGGTTTCCTCGCGCACCAAGTCCAAATACAACCCGACCCGCTTGGGGTCAGGGCTGTGCCCGCACGCCTTCATAAACGCATCTACGTCATAGAAGATACTCATGGCTCACCTCAGAAGGGAATGTCATCCGCAATGTCGGCAAAGTCTTTTACAGGGGCGGGTTTCGGCGCTTTTTCGCGTGGCTCCTGCACCTTGAGGCTCATAAACTTTTGCCCAGATTTTCCGGTTTTAATCCATGCGGCCAACTCGTACTCTTTGCCGTCCACATTGATTTTGCCTTTGTAAGCGGGTGCTTTCTCATTGTCCGATTCGTTCTTGAACAACACACCCGTGTTCGTATTGTCGTATTCCATAATTACCTCGCTGCAATATACAAGCCCACATTTCCCAGGGCATAGCCGACAAACGCTATCCCCAGCCCAATTTTACCTTGCAGAAGCAGTTGAACCGCCACCACAAGGTACACCACACCAATGATGGCTATCAGCCACGCCGCCATTCCGTCCATCCTGCAAAAATAATAACGCCCAGCATACATAGTAGAAAATATGCCGCTTCCTGCGCGAGCAAGTGCGGGAAAAGGACTATCCATTCAGGTTTCATCGTCATCTCCTATATTGAGAATCAGTTCGTACTTGATGACTTCCAATACTCCCACGACTGAGGCCAACGGTAGCGCCTCATTGAATTTTTCAATCGCAAGGTAGATTTCCTTAGTTAATTCCTCAATCATCACCTGTTGGCTCATTCACATTCCTTTGCCACGGCGTCAAGGAACTTCTGTATTTTTTCCAGCATCTCATCCATCTCTTTCTGCTCGGGCTCAAATCGCACCACGAACAATTGTTTGGACTCGGGAAGCCGGGAGTCAAAGCTGACGAAATCGGCCCATTTTCTGCCCGTACAGGCGATTTGCGCCATCATCTGATACCGATACTTGGCCGGTGGTTGTCCGGCCTTCCTGTACGCCAAATGCGTGGCCGTGTTGGGGTTCTTAAGTTCTAACACTCCGTCCGTGCCAATCAAGCCATCGGGAGAGGCTCCAAACCATTTCATGGTCGGGTGGTGGACAAAGCCCGTCTGCTCCACAAACGTGCCCGTGTGCGCCTCGTATGCGGCCCGTGAGATGGGTTCCTGTTCGGTTCCGCGAATCATCGCGGCATTGGGAGTGAAGGAATCCTGGGGTTGCCCGGTCAACCGTTCGGCGACCAGTTGCCACAGGTAGTTTTCCCGTGTGGCGGTTCCTTCCTTGGCGAGTGCGTCCGATACTCTACTGCCGGTTACGTGCCCTAGTCGAGCCGCGAACCATTCATTGCTGCCCTGCTCGTTGAAGTCTGTCATGTAGCCTCCTCTTGGCGACAGTCAATTCCGTTTCAAGCCTGTCCGTAGACATTTTTAGTTTTTGTGCCACCGTGTGCTGCAAGTGGTACGGGAACATTATATAACGGTATTTGAGAACTCGGCGAGATAATTCTGGAAGATGGCGAACGGCATTTTCTACCGCTTCCCCGTCCAGCATATCCGGCTCGACCCGGGGTTCCTCGCCCTCGAATACATCTTCGGATTCATAGTTTCCCTCGGCGCTGGCGCATTGGGTACGGACTTCTGGGCCAAGATGCCCAAACGCACACCACCACCCCCAGTTTTTCAGTCGTTCTTCCGAAACCATAAATCGTAAAGTTCTGGCCTGTTTTCCTTAATCCAGGGCTGGGCGTCCCGAATACACTGCATCCCGTCTTTGCCGCACGTCTGGCTGCCCACGTGGTGGACATACGCCCGACTTATAAAATGTTGCCGTCCTTTAGACATCATGTCAAGGCACTGTATATCGTCCGAGTACCAGTTAATCGGCGGGAAATCGACCCACGCCTCTTTGGACACCCACCCGCAGATGGGGGCGATGACCTCGGCCCGCAGAATCTTGTCCTCGGTCTCAAACCTGAACCACTCCATCTTGCCTTGCCCCAACCGGATATTTTGGTATCCTCTAGCGTAATCGCTACGGCACGCGACCCAGCCGAGGGGGATATTATCGCCTTTGAGTAGCGAAACGTCCCGTCCTAGCGCCTCCCAGGTATACGGGGTCAACACAATATCGTCGTTGCAGACCACTACCTCGTCATACTCTAAGAACGCACTATTAACCGCATTGTTATAAGCACTGCCAAAGTTCTTGGCGTCATTGGGCAGGTTGATTGTCCGGTGGCGGGGAAATATCATCCCGCTGCCCGCCAGATACACGGTGACGTCTTGTGGCACATAGGCGGTGACCGAGGCGGCTAGGGTGACCAGGCACTTGGCATCTACGGTGGCAATTACGATGGCTTTCACGCTAACAGTCTCCTCACGTCGTCTAATAAGTCTTGCTCGGTAAATCCGTAGTGCTTTGGAAAGCCTTTGGTTCCGAGGCCGTGAACTCCATCGTTTCCTCTGTGATGTCGAAAACACAACGGGATAACGTGGAAGTTGTCGGGCTTTCCCCATCCTTGGCCGGCACGTAGATGGTGTAATTCGACCCCCGGTGTGTCATAACCCAGTCTTTTACACACCATACATCCGAGCTCGGCAACTGCGGACATCCATTTTTTTTCATCTTTGGTCACCTAACCTCCGTGTGTTTTCTGAGAATTGCACACCGTGCTCGAGCGCAAACTTGATGACCTTCTCTAAGTATTCCGAGAACTCGTCTTTCCGCAACTCTGCCGTGCTGGGTTCCAACATTTTCATGCTGCCATCCGGCAACTCAATCATGCGTTCTGGCAAGAACAACGCTCGTAGGTATTCGTGCCAGATGCTTGGCTCGTAATCCTTGCCGACTACGACCTGCTCAGAGATGTCCGTAAGAATGGCCCAATAGTACCGGTTTTGGTCAAGCGACCGCTTTGCCGGGCGGACTTCCACCACATACCCATCCGGGGCGGCATCAATCATTTGCGCGGCGATTTCTCGGTTGTATTGGGTAAGAATCATTTAGTCCCCGCAAAAACACTCAATGGAATCATCAAACATATCGCCTTGCCGGTCTATAAAATTATGAATATCTGCATAGCGTGGTCGGTCAATACGAAATCTATTTGCATCTCCGCTGGTCTGAGTTTGCGCCCAATCCTCTTGTTTTGCCCACCAAATTGTTCGTTCCGGCTTCTGAGCCACTAACGTCATTATTTTTGGCAAAGATTTTAAAAAGCATAAATCACAATTCCCGCCAATGGTTTCCCCATTGATAATTGGCAATTCCAAGTCAAAGTCATTGTTTGCCCAAAATTGCAAGACTTCTGATTTTTGTATCCCGGCCTCGTGCAAAGGCATTACCGGCGTTTCTTGCTTACAGTCCGGCTTCATTTTTGCGGCCCGACGTTGCTCATCACCACGTATGCCAATCATATTGTCCCATTCTTCCCAGCCAAGACTTTGCAAATATCGCCGCATGGTTCTAATTTTTAGTTCTACTGTGCAGAACCTCGCCCTAGTATTTGGAAGCATTTTGCGATGGCGAATAATAGATTCAAACGGCTCGCCATTCCTAGACGCAGTTTCATAAGTCACAACCTTGAACTCAGACGGAGCAACGTATTCTAGCCATGTGATTGGCACATTCCATTTCGTTTCAACGGCATGAATAAATTTAAGAGTTGCTTCATCCTCTTTCCCTGTATTGCAAAACAATACTCTGGAGCACTCTGGAAGCCCATTATTAGCGTCTAAAACCTTGCGTAGAAGATATGCTGACGTTCTACCACCGGAGAAACTGATGGCTGTGTTATCTGTGATTAGAAATGGATTCACGCGGCCTTCATCGCAGCACGCATGACCGCTGTCTTAAAGTGGGGGAAGGATGGGAACTGGTCGGGCGACATCCCCAACTCTTTGCCCTTGGCTTCTATGCCGCTGGCCGTTTCGTGCCACGGCTTTTCGTTGACCACATCCGGGAGTTTGACTTCCAACTCATCGTCCCAACGCTCACCGCGCAACCAGGTGGCGGGATAGGGAATAAACGTCCCGCCATTTTTCATCCAGCTTTCGGTTTTGCAATTCGCTGTAATCGCGTTGAGGACAGTTGTAATGTCTGGCCGTACATCTTTGGTTTGCACCCATGCTTTGCGGGCATCGGCCTTTGCTACTTTTTTCGGGTACGCCTTCCAGAACGCATCAAAGTCATCCAAGATATTTTCTCCTCATTAAGTCTACAAAATCCCTCAAGCCTATTTCCGGCACGTCGTGGTGCCAGGTGCCATTTTCACGGTATTGTCTAACAGTTGTCAAACCCATGTCGATGTCCCCATCGGATTCATGGCTCGTGACCACAATAATCGCGGCTTTTTCGCAACGGTGGACGCAATCGGCCATGCGCTCTAGAGCGAGGCGTTGTCCCGTAGGAACTGGGGCATTTTTGTATTTGGTCTCCACGAAGATAAACAGGCGATTGGAGAATTCCAGTAGCCCGTCAATGTCGGTGGGGGATATGGCTCCCCATCTCAGACCGGAGAAGTCTTTGAGTTGTCCTGCGTACTGTTTATTCCTGAACATAGGTTCCCCTAGGGTGATAGCCCGTATCACTCTGATGCCAGGTAAGAACAAGGAAACAGTCCCAACCCTACATACCCCATAAGGCAGCGATTCATCCCAAGCACCCGAGTCATCACCCAATGCAGACACTTGGTTGTGCAGTCCCTCGCTGACAGGCTGCGAGAACGATTGGTGGTGAGCCAATATCCTGTGTTTCCTTCCGCGCCACCCATGCAGGTGCTTGATTTCGCTCGGAGTGCGGTCAGCGGAAATAAAAAAGCCCACATGAGTCTAGAGCGTGGCTCTGGCATGAGCAGCGTTGAAAACAATGGAAAGCGCGAAAATCCCATCCTTCTCAACACCACACACGCCCCAGACTGATATGGGCTTGTGCATTGCGCTTATATTGTTTCCAACGGCTGCCACACCGCTGACACCACTACGATACCACGAAATCAGTTTAGTTCAACAATTTTTATCGTCCACCCGGCTTTGAGTTTCCCCCAGCCGTGCACATGGACTTTCCAGTTGCTTCGCACCAATTCGGAATAATACTCATTCTCAACAATCTTCTTGACCCTGGCCGATACGTTGCCCCGGCTCGTGGTCTGGACACCGATGGTCTGCCCGTGCCCGATGGCCAAGATGTCAATGCAGTTCCACAGGTCTATCCGCTTGCGGGAGTACGGACACCATCGCTCAACTATCCAGCACCGATAGCCTTGGTCGCGCAGATACTTTAGAGAACGCTGGGTCGGGGACATGGCCACATTCTAATCCTTAGAGAACTGTTGGGTTTATACAACATAGGGTAAGCCCTAGTCAAAATCTTAGAAAACACTTGCACCTTTCTAAGAAAAGATGTCTAATACCTATACGGCAATACCGCCGTGGCTTGAAGGAGAAAAAAAATGACAATTCAACAGCAAATTCAAGAATTACGTGGAGACTTAAATGCTCATCGTCAAGGATGGGTTTTTTGGCCACCTGAAGTTCTAAAAGAAAAAACAGCGTTGTTGTGTAATCTTCTAAAACAATTGACTTGAAGGAAAAAACATGAAACGCAGTTACAAATACATTCAGGAAATGGAAAAGGAACTCAATGCTGTCGAGAAACAAATCCGTGAACTGGAAAAGCAAGAGGAGTGGTCAGATGCAGATGGTCAATTACATGACGAACTGAACGACCATAAAGAATGGCTTGAGAAACAATACTGGGAGAACGCATGAACGCCGCCGAATTTCACCAGCAAGAGCTGGAACACCAACAATGGCTTGAGGAATTAGAGAAGTGCGATGAGGAACTTAAAACCAACCATGGTTTAATCATCAACCAGATTCGCTACCTGCGGGACTTCATCCCCACGGGTTACGAAAAAGAGGCGGTTATCGACAGGCTGCTTGACCTGCTCGGTGACTTTGAGAATATCAACAGAAAAATGAGGAGCCTGTAATGAGTCCGTTAGAATTACTAAAGGTCAATGTCAATGACCACACGGAAAAGAAAAACGGCCTGACGTATTTGTCGTGGGCATGGGCATGGCAAGAAGCCATCAAAGCCGACCCCAAAGCCGAATGGCAGGTCAAGATGTTTGGCCCAAATTACGACCAGCCTTACTGCAAGATTGGCGACACAGCGATGGTGTTTGTGGAGGTGTCCATGTTCGATAAGACACTCTGCTGCCAGCTTCCGGTGCTTGACCATCGGAACAAGGCCATACCAAACCCAGACGCTTTTCAGGTCAACACGGCCATCATGCGTTGCCTTGCTAAATGTATTGCCATGCACGGGCTTGGGCTTTACATCTACGCCGGGGAAGATTTACCCGAAGGCGATGCAGTAGACGCAACCAACTATGTCAAACAAATTGAGGAGAGTAAAAATGTCGAGGAACTCAAAACGTCGTTCAAGTCAGCCTTTGCCGCATTACAGCGTATGCCAGATGCACTCGCACTGGTTAATGCAGCGAAAGACAAGCGCAAGTCCGAACTCGCTGCTTGACGGTATCATCTTTGTAGCGTGTTGCGTTACAGGTTACGCCGTGCTTGTGATGCTATGAGGTGGCTCGCCGCGTTACTACTAACACCCGTGGCCGGTCTGGCCCAGGTGTTTTATATGCCGAATCAAGGTGGTGGCGAAATTGTCCTGACTGCTAGACCTTGCATACACGAAGGGAAAACGTATAACGCTCTTAGAGAAGCATATACGTGGTCTAACGAGTACCGCAAGATTCAGGGTTGTTGGTATGTCAAAGATGGAAACGTAGAAATCATCTATGAAAACGGGCATACCCGCGTCTACCGTATTTCTGACTTTACGAGGAGAGACTGATGTATGAAGCTGACCATGCTGTCCGGATTATTCAACTGGGTAACCGCCTCCAGCACGAGATGGCAAATGCGTTTAATCCCAACCGAGACGCCATCGTTGCGTTATGTCAAGAAATTGAGAACTCTGCCAGTGAAATTTACAGGTGGGCACGTGGAATCGAGGGCGAAAATGGCTAGAATACTCAACCCAGATTTTCATTACACGCCCGCCGACAAAACGGACATCCGGGTGTCAATGGAGCGTTATAAGGAAAAAGTAAAGCATGAATCGGTACGAAACCTACATTCTGTCCCGCAAACGGGTCAGCATCGAGGAGGTAATGAAGCACTTCCTCGTCAGCGAGTCTACGGTCAGGAAAGCCGTCAATTCGCTGTTATCACAGGGAAAGGTGAGACGAATTGTTAGAAATCGCAAGAGGTACATCACCCACACAGAAGGAAATCGACCAGGCGGCCACCAAGGCGCTCGGCGAGAAAAAGTGCTTCACCTGCCAAACTTGGAAGTCTTTGGAGGCAGGTAGTCAAATCAAACGCAACGGGAGGACGCAATGGAAATGCTTCACTTGTCAAAAGAAACAGCGTTTTTAATTGGCTTGGGGGTCTTTGTTTATGGTTTCGTTGGCATCTGGCTTTGGAAAACCCCGGCTCACCGTCCTGAATATCACCGTACTGAAAGAGGAGAAGAAGTTGAAAACCACCGATAAGATTGTCGAATTCATCACCGCCCAGAACCGTCCCGTATCCCTGAAAGAGATACAGGAAGCCTTAGAACTCAAGCCCAATCTGGTGGCTGGGTTTCTGGTGTCCCTGTGCAAGTCCAACCGCTTGTGCCGAGAGAAAATGGAGCGCGTGAACGGCAACGGCCCAAAAATGCAGTGGTTCTACAAACTTGTTGCAAACTCGCAACAAAATGGGTAGACTAATCCGTGGATACTTGCGTCCTCCTCACGCTTTATCCTTCAAGCCCTTAAACCCCTCGGCCCACAAGGCTGGGGGGTT
>Ga0255183_1000961_pt1 | contig 10041 bp, 14 predicted proteins | sample Atl_UVDOM_RepB_8_FD_183638 | JGI IMG/M metagenome (GOLD analysis project Ga0255183, IMG submission 183638) | Freshwater microbial communities from Altamaha River, Georgia, United States - Atl_UVDOM_RepB_8d | ecosystem: Environmental > Aquatic > Freshwater > River | place: USA: Georgia...
CATGACCGACCCCATCGACCCCTCCCTGCTCGCCGCCAACCGCCGACCCATGGCGGGATACCGTGCCCAACATTTCCTCTGGGAAGTCAGCGGACAAGTGGCCACCATCACCCTGAACCGTCCGGAACGCAAGAATCCTCTCACCTTTGACAGCTACGCCGAGCTGCGTGACCTGTTTCACCAGCTCAAATGGGCGGATGACATCAAGGCGGTGGTGATCACCGGTGCAGGAGGCAATTTCTGCTCGGGCGGTGATGTGCATGAAATCATCGGTCCACTCGTCAAGCTCAAGGCACCAGAGCTCCTGATGTTCACCCGCATGACAGGCGAAGTGGTCAAGATGATGCGGGTGTGTCCGCAACCCATCGTGGCCGCAGTCGACGGCGTCTGTGCCGGGGCAGGCGCCATCCTCGCCATGTCATCCGACATGCGCCTGGGCACGGCGCGCAGCAAGACTGTCTTTTTGTTCAATCGAGTGGGCTTGGCCGGATGCGACATGGGGGCATGCGCCATCCTGCCCCGCTTGATCGGTCAAGGCAGAGCCAGCGAGCTGCTCTACACGGGCCGAGTGCTTGGCGGAGAGGAAGGCGAGCGCTGGGGCTATTTCAATCGACTGTGCGAACCCGATCAAGTCTTGTCGCAATCACAAACCCTCGCGCAGGAGCTAGCAGCGGGTCCAAGCTTTGCCAACGGCATGACCAAGACCATGCTTCATCAGGAATGGGCGATGACCGTCGAACAAGCTATCGAGGCCGAGGCGCAAGCACAAACCATCTGCATGCTGACGCAGGACTACACGCGTGCCTACGAGGCATTTGTTGCCAAACAAAAGCCGGTTTTCCAGGGCAATTGAGCAAGAGATTCCATACAACTAGGATCCACACGAGACGGGCTCATCCAGCCCGTGCTTGAAGAAGGAGACAGGTATGCCCACTGCACATCAGGACACCTTCGCGCGAGACCATTTGCCCCCAGTGGAATGGCAGCCCGAATTCTGTTTTGACCTGCCTGAGCTGCAGTTTCCCGCCCATCTGAACTGCGCAACTGAGCTGTTGGATCGTCACATTGCCGAAGGACGAGGCGAACGGATTTGCATACGCGCGCCGGGTGTGTCTTGGACTTATGCAGACTTGCTGGAAACATCCAACCGAATCGCCAACGTGCTGACACATGATATGGGGCTGGTACCCGGCAACCGGGTGTTGCTGCGTGCTCCCAACAATCCGATGCTGGCTGCATGCTGGTTTGGCGTCATCAAGGCAGGTGGCATCGCCGTCGGCACCATGCCATTGCTGCGGGCCAAGGAACTCAAGTCCATTGTCGAAATCGGCCAAGTGACGCATGCGCTTTGCGATGTGTCGTTGTCTGAGGAGCTGCGCCTGACAGCAATCGAGTCAACCAACTTGCGCCATGTTCGTTATTTCGACCAGCAGAATCCAGATCAGGACAATAAGGATCCAAGCAGTCTGGACGCCGCCATGCAACGTGCGTCCTCGACCTTCATCAACGTCGATACAGCATCTGACGATACCTGTCTGCTCGGCTTCACCTCCGGGACCACTGGAGTACCAAAAGCCACCATGCACTTCCATCGCGATATCATGGCCATTTGTGCTTGCTGGCCAAAACACATCCTGCGCCCGACCGCAGACGACGTGTTCATCGGCAGTCCGCCTCTGGCCTTCACCTTTGGATTGGGTGGGCTACTGTTGTTTCCCATGGCGGTGGGCGCCTCCACGATCCTGTTGGAAAAAGCCAGCCCACCGCTGTTGCTCGAGGGCATCAAGACCTTCGGGGCAACAGTGATGTTCACAGCCCCCACTTCCTATCGCACGCTGTCATCCAAAGGCAGCGAGCTGCGCAGCACAACACTGCGCAAATGCGTTTCTGCAGGCGAAGCGCTCCCCGCCTCCACCCGTGCCCTGTGGAAAGACGCCACCGGCATCGAGCTCATCGATGGCATCGGCTCGACTGAAATGCTGCACATCTTCATCTCACACGATGAACAACACGCCAGACCAGGTGCCACAGGACAGGTGATACCAGGTTACCAGGCTAGGGTCGTCGATGAGCAGGGGCATGAAGTTCCTCCTGGCACACCTGGCAAGCTGGCCGTCAAAGGACCGACAGGTTGCCGATATTTGGCAGACAAGCGCCAGCTGAACTATGTTCAGAACGGCTGGAACCTCACAGGTGATGTGTACGTGATGGATCAAGACGGCTATTTTTTTTATCAGTCACGCACTGATGACATGATCATCTCCGCCGGCTACAACATTGCCTCTCCAGAGGTCGAAGACGCCTTGATGCAGCACCCTGCTGTTGCGGAGTGTGCGGTGATTGGCGTGCCTGATGAAGAGCGCGGACAGATCGTCAAGGCCTTTGTCGTGTTGCATCCTGGACATCCACAACACGACGAGATGGTCAAAACCTTACAGGATTTCGTGAAACAAACGGTGGCGCCCTATAAGTATCCTCGTGCGATCGAGTTTCGTGAATCGCTGCCTCGCACCCAAACTGGCAAGCTGCAACGATTCAAGTTGCGCGAGCCTGCATGAGTATTGAATGCATGAGCAACCGTTTGATGAAAATCCGTTTTGAACGGCCATCCCGAATTCGTTTCAACCAGTGCGATCCAGCGGGCATTGTCTTTTTCCCGCAATACCTGGTGATGGTGAACTGCCTGCTCGAGGACTGGTTCAACGAAGGCTTGGGGATTTCCTATGCAGATCTGATCGGTCGGCGTCGCATCGGCACGCCAACCGTTCGGCTCGAATGTGACTTCCAGGCGGTCAGTCACTTTGGCGATGATGTCATCATGGGCCTGGAGCTTGAGCACCTGGGGCGGACCTCCATGACTCTGAATATTGACTGCCGATCCGGCGATGAAACCCGCATGGCAGTCAAGCAAGTGATTGTATTCACCGACCTGCAGACCCACCAACCGATGCGCGTGCCAGATGATGTACGACAAGCGATTGCCACCCGTTTTTTTGATTTGAATGAGGAGAAATAAGATGCAAGTGTTGCTTCCTGCAGGGTGGCCAAGACCAAAAGGTTATGCCAATGGCGTTTCCACAAGAGGTCGCATGGTGTTTGTGGCAGGCATGATCGGCTGGGACGAACATGGCCTGTTTCACTCCGACAACATGGCTGAGCAAACCCGTCGAGCCTTGCAAAACATCGTGGCCGTGCTGGCTGAGGGTGGAGCAGGACCTGAACACATCGTTCGGATGACCTGGTACGTGACCAGCAAGCGCGAGTATCTCGATCAGTCCAAAGAGATCGGCCAAGCGTTCAAAGAACTGATTGGCAGTTTCACCATCGCGATGACTGCTGTCGAGGTGAGTGCGCTCATCGAAGATCGCGCCAAAGTCGAGATCGAGGTCACGGCGGTCGTGCCGGACTGATCGGTCGTCATTGAGGTCACCATCATGGCGCATAACCGCCCCGTCATGATGACCTCAGTTTTCACAGATTTTGTTTTGGGTCTTTGCTCAACACCAGCCTCAACTGTCCGAGCGTTCCATAAAGTGTTTCCATCTCCTTTGGGTCAAGTCGACCCAAAAGTTCATCAAGCCACTTTTCGTGCTCCACCGCGACCATTTCAAACCACTTTTTCCCTTTGGGTGTCATCTGGACAATCAGAGCACGCCGATCCTCTAGGTCGCTCGTGCGCTTGACCATCCCCTCTTCGACCAATTGGTCGGTCAATCCTGTGACGTTCCCACCTGTGACCATCAGATAGCGCGACAGTGATTTCATGCGCAAGCCATCTGGATGTCTTGCCAACTGAGCGAGATAGTCGAACCGGGCCAGCGTAGTACCAAACTCAACACGCAGCCGGTTGCGAATCAACTGTTCAATCTGAGTGCTGCATGACAGAAGCCGCAGCCAAAGCCTGACTGCGCGGTGATCTTTTTGAGACAGGCCCGCCTCCATCCCGATTTGCTTGTCGTCTAGAAGCGTGGTGGCTGCCGTTGATTTTTTTTTGGAAGTGGACATGGAGTCTCTTTGGCAGTTTGGCGCAAAGGCACTTTGCGAAAGAGCACTGAGACGCAAGTGCGCTCTGCAAATGGCGCTGGGCAAAGACAATTTGTTTAATTGTAAACAATATACTTGCAATCAATTAAATCGGCCTTGACAACTCCAACAACCAATCTGTGATCTCCTGCCGCATCAAGATGCTGAAATGGTCCTCATTCGGTAGGATGAGATGGCGTGACTGGTTGCCGGCTTGTTGCCAGGCATTCGCGATGTTTGCACTCTGCTGATGAAACGCGGTTGTCTCCAGCTCTCCTGTCGCAAAGATCGCAGGGGGCAAGCGGCCCTGGATGCGCCTGACGACAGAGGCTGCCTTGGCAGACTGTTCGTCCAATTTCAACTTGACGTTCAGCGAGGTGTGAACCAAGGGCGACAGTTCATACACACCACTGATACCCAATACACCCTGGATGTTGGGTGAAGAGGGGGCGTGCTGCAACGACAGCGCCATCTCGGCAGCCAAATGCGCACCAGCCGAGTGTCCACATAGTACCCATGGTGTGTCTTGGGAAAGATGAGATAAGCGTGACTGAATAGCCGGGATCACCTCCTGGACAACCTGCGTGATATAGCTGACCGATACCTCTGGACATAGCGGATAGTTGACTAGCGCCAACGTCAACCCAGCAGCATGCATGCGCTCTGCCAGAAATCGGAATTGAGACTTGTCTCTGGATTGCCAGTATCCCGCATGGAGGTAGACAACCACGGACTGAGTCGATGCAACGCTTGCACACAAGTCATATCGCTGGCGCTCATGCGGTCCATAAACCAGGTCCGTCTCAAACGGAAGACGCGACAACACTCGTTCATTTGCCTCTCCAAATGTTTCAAACAAAGTAGGAAAGGTTGGCCGCAGCTGCCCCGTCAGATAGGCGTTCTCAAAAGTGGCATCGGGTGTTGTTGTCATATCGCTTAGGACTGGCAAAAAATCATCTTGTGCTCTGGCACGCTATTTGCTTCACTTGCTACGCTGGTATTGCCAATTTCTCTGACAAGGAGTCGACATGATCTTATCCAGACTGAGACAGAAAGCCAAACTTTTTGCAGTAGCCCTCCTGGCAGGCCTAGGTATTTCAAGTGCAAGCCTCGCTCAGGAAGCCTATCCAAACAAGCCAATTCGGGTGGTCGTACCCTTTCCTGCCGGTGGTGCCACTGACATTCTGACCCGTGCGATCACGGAGGAAATGAGCAAGAAAATCGGCAAACCTATCATCGTGGACAACAAGCCAGGCGGGGGTGCCAATATTGGTGCAGCCTTTGTCGCCAAGGCTGAACCGGACGGCTATACCTTGCTCATGGGCTCGATCGGTTCGCATTCGATTGCCATGACTTACCATGACAACGTCGGCTACCAATTACAGAAAGATCTTGCGCCGATTTCCAAGGCAGGTATGCTTGGCAATGCGGTGTTTGTGGCCCCTGACTTTCCAGCCAACAATCTCAAGGAGCTTGTTGACTTGGTCAAGGCCAATCCTGGCAAATACACTTGCGGCTCATCTGGCACGGGCGGCCTGATTCATCTCACTTGCGAGTTGTTCAAGTCCGCAGCGGGTCTTCAGGTGTTGCACGTCCCTTACAAGGGAACCTCGCTGATGATCCCCGACTTGCTGACTGGTCGCGTCTCCATGACGCTGGACACCATTCCACCCTATCTCTCCCTGCTCAAGTCTGGCAAGGTCAAGGTGCTTGCAGTGACAACGGCTAGTCGATCCCCGCTGTTGCCCAACGTGCCCACCATTGCAGAGTCAGGCTACCCAGGATTTGAATCGGTAGCTGCCTACGGTTTTTTTGCACCGACAGGCACGCCCGCACCCATCATCGATCAGCTAAACAAGGTGATCGTCGAGGTGCTAAAGGATCCCGCGTTGAAGGCCAAGCTGCTTGAGTCTGGCATCGAGGTGGGCGGAAGCACGCCTGCCGAGCTGCAATCCTTTGTCAATGGTGAAGTCAACAAGTGGGCCAAAGTCATCAAGGATGGAAACCTCAAGCCGCAGTGATGGTGGAGTCAATCAATAGACAGAACGCTATTTTGTGATGGGGCGCTACCTTCAAGCTAGGCATTGAAGTAGCGCCCTTTGCGATGATTGACGGCAATCACCAGATTTAAGGCGATAGCCCCCACGATCGATAGCCCGACCTTTACTGGGCTTAGCATCCAAAGACCGCCTATGAGGATCAGTACGTCAATTGCCATCTGCACCCAGCCGGCAGGCCATTGCCGTGTCTTTTGCAGATAGATCGCCATCACGGTCACCCCGCCCAGACTAGACTCGTGGCGAATCAGGATCAAGATCCCAGTCCCGATCAACAATCCTCCCATCACAGCAGCAAACATGGGGTGAATGTCACCCACCTTGATCACACTTGGCAGCAATTCAATGTAGACAGATAGCAGGGTGACAGACGCAAACGTCTTGAGCGTGAATGACAGCCCAATGGCTTGAAAGCCAAAATAATAAAAGGGTGCGTTGATCAGGAACAGCAATAGACCATAGTTCCAATCTGACGCGTAGTACAACAAAAACGCCAACCCCACTGCACCACCGGTAAGCAACCCTGCAGACTTGATGAAATACACACCAAGCGCGACAAACAGCGTGCCCGTGAGTAATCCTTGAATGTCTTCAAATAGCGTGTGTCTGGGCGGATGGCTTGTCATCGATCGCATGGTCGATGCATTTTATTTGCAATCTGCTAGTTGAGTGATGTGCTTTAAGTTGACCGAGTTTTCAGCCAACTGTTTATTGCAGAGACAAAATCAGTGAAGTCAACAAGCCGCTCAGTCACAATGTGATACACCACGTCCCAGTTGATGACCTCGTAGTTGTGTACCGCAATGTTGCGGAATCCGACAGCTTTCTTGAGGCGAGCGGCCAATCCAGCTTCAATCACACCAAGTTGATTGAGCAATTCGAAACTTTCACCCATTGTCGCGGGTGCAGGGTTGGGCGTGTCAGCTGCGATATGCGATCCGATGTCTACTGTGAGCTGAACTGCACGCGTGAGATTCAAGGTAACAATATCTTGCGCATCGATGTTTTTTTGCAGTTCCACCAACGTGTTTGGGCAGCTGGACTTGACGCGCTGAATACATCTAACAAGCGAGTCAAGCTTTTGTGTGATCACTTCGAGATCCATGCCTCTCGTCGCTCCTTGAGAATGCGCTGTTGCAACGGCACAAAATCTGCTTGATCCATGATGTTGCGGAAAATCAAATTGGCCATCTTTTCGTCTTTACCGATGATACGACGGCCATGCTTGATGATTTGATTCAGCACGGGCTGTCCTGCTGTTTTCAGGTCAATCAAGTCAACCGGACGTCCCAGCGCCATCGCCAAGGCATCAATCAGGTCAATTCTTTGCGTGACATTCAGCGGCAGCCTGCCCTGGATTGCAATATCGAGATCGCTATCTGGCTTTTCAGCGCCTTTCGCGACCGAACCGAATACGATGGCCAGCTCGATGAAGTCGAACGAAGCCAAGGCCTGTCTAACCCGATCAAAGTTGGCCTGAATCAATACCGAATCGACGTCTTGTGCCTCGGTCATGAATGAGAACTTAATCTAGATTCAAAAATGGTTAACCCACGATTGCATCTTATCGCATTAACAATCAAAACCATCACTTCCCACCATATGACCTAGCCATCTCCATCGTCAGCAGCCCAACCTTTTCTCGCAGCCCAGCAGGTCCAATCACCTTAACATCTGCGCCTTGTTTAAGGATGTCCTGGATCAGCTCCCAGTCCTCGCCATATGGCACATCCAGCTGGTAGCTGCAGTCAGGCAGCAAGGTGCTGACCTGCTCGGGATGCCAGCGCTTACGATATGTCGCCTGCTTTATGGCATGAGAATCGTATGGCATTTCTCTGCGATGGATTGCTATCACTAACCCAAACAATTAAACTAGTCATCTGACTAGTCATAATCAAGGAGAGCATCTATGCTTAACACTTGGCCCGTCCAGGACGCAAAGGCACGCTTCAGCGAAGTTCTCGATGCCTGCGAGACCAAAGGACCACAGCTAGTGACTCGCCGAGGCGTTGAGACTGCTGTGATTGTCACGGTGGCTGAATGGCGCCGGCTCAACGCGTCTGCCCGTCCATCACTGAAGTCATTACTACTCAGTCCGACAGAGTATGACCTGAATATCCCAGTGCGTGGAAAGGCCAAGCGCCGTAAACTATTGGCGTTTTAAGGGCTGCGGAATAAGATGTTCTTACTCGATACCAACGTCGTTTCTGAGCTGCGTCGTATTCGTCCGCATGGTGGCGTAGTGTCCTGGATCCAGTCGATTGACGATAACGATTTGCATCTCAGCGCAGTCACCCTGGGTGAAATTCAATCCGGCATTGAAAACACAAGGCGACAAGATCCGGTGAAAGCGCAGGCCCTTGAAGAATGGGCCAACTTGGTCTCACAAACCTACAATATATTGCCCATGGATGCACAAACATTCAGACTTTGGGCCAAACTGATGCACAGACAATCTGACACCGTCTATGAAGACGCCATGATTGCCGCAACCGCTATCTCAAACCGACTCACCGTGGTGACACGCAATGTGGGAGACTTCAAGCGGTTTGATATCGATGTGCTGGATCCATTCAAAGTCAATCAGACCTGACAAGGTGCTCGAACTCAGCCTTTAACCATCCCGCCATCGACCACCAGATTTTGTCCGCTCACGGCACGCGCCCAGGGGGAGAGAAAGAACAGGACGGTATCCGCAAGCTCATCAGGCGTGGTGACACTGCGCAATGGCGTGCTCTGTTCGACCAGATCAAAGACAAACGGCGGTGTTGCAGCGCTGGCATCGGTGGTTTTCAGCAGTCCGCCCGACACCATGTTGACGGTGATGCCATCTGGTCCGAGCTCATGCGCTGCCGTGCGAGTAAAAGACAACAATGCTGCTTTGGATGCGATGTAGTCATGATAGGGCGCGACAGGATTCTGGAAAAGATTGGTGCCAATATTGACGATGCGCCCAAACTTTAACGCCCGCATGCCCGGCAGGGTTGCCTGAACGGTATGGAGAGACCCGGCGAGCGCACCCCGCATTTGTTGGTCAAAATTCGACCACTGAATAGTGTCAATCTTGGGACGGTCGTCGCCATTGAATTGAAACGACGCCAACGCGTTATTGACCACCCCTGTGATGCGTCCACCAAAATGACTTTCCACTTCAAGTACCATGCGCTCCACCGCACGGGGATCGGTGACATCCGCCTGCGCAATACAGACACGATCACCGAGGGTATCTCGCAACTCCTCGGCCTGGCGCTGGCTGGTCAGGTAGTTGATCGCCACCCTCGCACCCTCACGGTGCAGGGCCTTGACGATGGATCGACCAAGACCACGCGCGCCCCCGGTCACCAGAACAATCTGATCTTGAAGTTTCATGTTTGGACTCCTGAATGATTCAATCCATACAAGGCATGGCCTTGGGACGATACCTTGCAAAGGTGGTTATCCGTTATTGATCCGTGTCGAGGTCAAAGGCATTAGACCATACCGAAAGGTGCCAATTGTATTGGCTCATGGCGCGTTACAAACAGGGCGAGGTCATTCATCCACAAACCTGATTCTGCAAGCGCAGCAAAGAGCTTGGTCGCCATGAACACCTTTCCTGCCTTGGTGCTCGGTTTACCCACAAACCCAACGGTAATGATGAGCGCGCACTTGATGTTGTCTTTGTTTAGATGATCAGCCACGCAGTTAATATTTGCTTCTTATGTGGTGATTCGCACACCTGCCTTGAGTTGAACTAGCGAAATATCAGCTACCAAATCAAAGGCCAGGTAGTACGCCCAGCAGATGTGGCGCGAGCGGTCTCAGTGCCAGCGCCAACCAGCCGGTCAGTGCGATCGCGTTGGCCACTTGGAACCAGGCTTCCGGGCTCATGGGTCAACCGATAGGTAAACAGGGGGCTGAACACGAGCCGGACCGAATCAGAGATGATTGAGGTGTGCTTTCTATCCCCATTGCCTCCGAT
>Ga0255183_1000963_pt1 | contig 10034 bp, 27 predicted proteins | sample Atl_UVDOM_RepB_8_FD_183638 | JGI IMG/M metagenome (GOLD analysis project Ga0255183, IMG submission 183638) | Freshwater microbial communities from Altamaha River, Georgia, United States - Atl_UVDOM_RepB_8d | ecosystem: Environmental > Aquatic > Freshwater > River | place: USA: Georgia...
ATCTCAAAAATAAGGGACGTAATCCGTTATAAAAGAGAAATAGCTAAATTGATAGAGTACCCACCCAAAGGGGAAGCTAAAGGTACTACCTTAATATATAAAAATCCAGTACATGAAAATTCCTGGCTCCATACGTGAAAGGGTTAGGCGTGGGTCTTGCTGCTTCACTTGCTCCTAGTTCCAAGTAATTCGGTCCCCCCTATACTATGCAACCTGTATGTATGCTATATTCCCTGTGTATGTGCATATACTCCATACTATATACTCATGCAACCTGTATGCATACTACATTCTAGCGGGAGTATATACACTATATACTATATACATGTCCGGTGGGGGTATTATATTTGCTATTTTCTTTTTAGCTAATGTCCAGCTATCTATTTAAGGTCTTTATATACCAGCTTCCAGTATATACTATATCCAGATAGTATGAATATGGTCCAGCTTATAGTAGGGAGTAGTATATTATCACCATATACCGTATATAGGAACACCCCACCAGAGCTTAGGAAGGTCAGAATTAATTGCCAGATTTTCATTTTAAATGATAGCTATATAACGTACCACAATCATCATCATCTATATCGTATTCATAGACCTCCACACCAGCGGGTTCCAATAGTGTTTGTAGTATATGTGTATTAACACGTCTCCAATATCCGAATCGGAGTGCTATGGTCTCTTTACCATATAGGGGTTTAGTGATTTGAAAGTCACCGAATTCATTTTTAATTGCTGTAAGAATGTTTAAATCAAGATTCATATATAAGGGGGTTAAGTTATTTATTTAGCTTTTCCAAACACTTACTACATACATTAGCTGGGGATTCTTTGTGTAGCTCAGTAAAGTGTTTGATATTGGTAACGAATGTACCTTTTGAGTTTCTTTGTAGGCCTCTACCACATTCGGTTCTTGACGGGTGGTATTTACCATTACCCATATTTTGAAATAGATGTGCTTTATAATCCATATTAAAGCTTGATATATTTTTCAGTAAATTCAATTCGGTTAGTGATGTGGGTAGGTAGACCCATTTGTTTAGCCATCTCTAAGGTATCTTCGTAGTAGTACCCATCCCATATACCACACAATTGGTTATATAGGGGAGTGAACCAATTCTCACATCTATTCAAGTGATAGAACTCTACCAAGCGGATAGTTTCGGAGTGGAACTCTACCATCTTATCGGAGAACAATTGGTGGCGGTCAAATCGGAGAATATTCATATCTTTATCTTTTTATTACATAGTAAAGGTAAGTAATATCTAGCTAAAAGTCAAGAGGTTTGTGAAATATTTTTGACGATTTGTGTCAAAATAAAAAACCCCGAAAGTAGAAACAATCGGGGGAAATATTAAATTATGAATAACAAAAAACAAACAATCTCTTTATCCTATATAGGGTGCGAACCAACCACGTATCACTTTGTGGGTCAGTCCATCTATATACTGCTCAGGCCTAATAGATATACAATCATCCAATAGAGCTTGAGCATCTTCTCTATGTATTGCACACAGCGCATGTACTTTAGCTTGTATAGCTTTTTCGTATCTCATACCACTTTCCCATACTGAATGTGAATCACTCATCATATAGGAATAGTCATGCTTTTGGACCATACTCAATAGGTCACTCTTTATTTGTTCACTTACTGTCATATAAGAATAATATTTAGATGTCATATATAGTAATTTAAGGGGTTTATATTAATAAGAATATGCTTTCGTACTACCTTCTTCCATTTCAGCGAGGTATGCTTTACCACTAGCCGTACCCCAATATGATTTAGGTACGTCTTTTGAATAGGGGTCTTTACGAGCTATCCTTTCAACTTCAACAGCTTCCAACTCATTACTCATTAGGAAAGCATCCACTAACTTACACAATAGGGTGTCATCATTATTACCCGTAGTCTTATTGTACATACGAGCGGCGATAATCAATTGTTTCAACTCTTTGTTTGTGAAGGAAGTCACAAGCTTTTCGGTAGTAGTCAGATTCATATTACTTACGTTTAATATAGGTTTGATAAAAAGCGGTTACAAATGCATATCCTACGATTGATACTAAGCTGATTAGGATAAACTCAGCGATTGAAATGTGCGTACCCATAGTGATTATTTTAAAATGAATTTAGAAATAGTACCGAAACCAGCGGCCTGAAGGTCACTCTTAATTTCAGAATGGAACTTCTTAGGGAACTTACCCATACTCACAGGGTACTCACAAAGAATCTTATTCAACTTAGCGGCTTCCGCTTTGAATATACTAAGGAATTCCCTAGCTTCGTTTAACGCCTTACGGCTCTTACATTCGATACGGTGGGTGTTACCCAAAATATCCGTATATTGAACCGAAACGGAAAATCGGTTGTTTTCACTCAATTTACTAGCGGAGAAATTTTTGAACTCTGTCATATCTATCATTTTTATTACATAATAAAGATAGTAAGGATTCTTGAGACTACCAAATATTTTACCACTTTTTTTAAAAATTCTTTATTGATAATCAATGAGTTATGAATATTATCTAATTCACATGCGTATAGTGTTGAAAATCAACTAATTAGAAAAGGGGGGTAAAACCTTTGAATAAGTTATTCCCCCTTGTGTAGGGCATTTGAAGACGGGCCGGGACCTACACAGTTTAACCTGAAAGATAGGGGACAGTAAACAGTTATTTTCGGGCTTATATTCACTAACGTGTTAGTTAGCTAGTAAAATACAATCCAAAGAGGAGAGCTGGAACATCTGGTACGAGTGGTACTTCTGGTACTTCGGGGTGGGACAAGTGGGACGAGCATAAAAAAAGGATACCCAAAGGTATCCTTAATATACGAACTGTTAGAAGGGTGCTAATTACTTAACCACGCTATCTACAACAGGCGCTACAGCTGCGGTAGTATCAACAGATACTGCAGTTGTATCAACAGCAACAGCTGTTGAATCAGTAGTAGCTTCAGTAGAAGCGTTACCACCACAAGCTACCAATGTAGCTGCGATTGCGAAAATTGCGATTACTTTTTTCATTTTGCTTTTTTTATTTTAGTTTAATTGTTTACTCTTTAATGTAACGTTTATAAGTATTGGTTTGCTTAAAAAATGGGACCGGTTGGGCTTTACCACCGGTCCCTATTTAGTTCAGTTAAGATTAACCAATCCACTCATTACGAAGAGTCTTAGCAGCTTTCAAGCTGTTAGTGTACTGAGAGTACATAGTACCATCTTCAGTTACTCTTACACGATAAGATACAGTTCCAGAAGGACGTGTAATCTTTTGGATGTTGTTAGAAACAGTTTCATAAATGTTTCCACGCTTAGCGGCTTTACGATTCTTAGCCATAGTTGATTGTACGGTTGACCTCATACACCGGAAGGTTTTGTTAATATAAGTGAGCCCGTTAGTTAGGGTGGTGCTCTTTTACCCTATATCATTTAAGAATACCAAAGATACGAAATATTTTTGATATTACCAAATTTATTTTTAGATACTATCCACATTAAGCGGAACGATACCAGCTGCATCCATTTCTTTGAGGACCGATTTAGCACCTTTAGCTATTACCTTCTCACTATCCAACGCTTCGATAGCGGTGATAGCGTAGGTAGTATTCGCATAACGTTTACCCACAATGTCCTTAGCCCAAGCCGGTCCTGCGGACACGAATACCATATCAGGTAGGGATTCCGTACCAATAGGTTCAAGGGTGACGCGTTTATGTTTAAACGCTTTAACCTTAGTAATAGCTTCAGCTTTCTTAGTTACTTTCTTAGTGGCCTTTTTCTTAGGGGTGGCCTTACCACGTAATTTTCTAGCTCCTACTTTCATATATAAGGGGTTTAATTAGAATTTAAGTCTAGCGAACTCCATTCCTTTACGGAAGGCATTGATTTCTTTTTGAAATGATTTGTTCAATTGGATACGTTGACAAACGATAGTACCATTCAGAGCACCCATATACATTTCAACGGATGTACGATTGATACCTTTGAAGCCGATTAATTCCAATTGCTCTAAGATGTCATCAACCTGCCAATCTTCGAAGGGGATACCATTTTCTACTTCGTCACTAAAACGAAGTGCGGTTAAAGCAAACAATGTCTTTGTCTGAATAGTGTATTGAGAATTACGTTCCCAACCAATCTGTGTAATGTTCTGTTTCATATTATCTTATTAAGGGGTTTAAAAAATTATTTAACAATATCAACACGTTTCCATCTACCATCCCAACTTTCACCATTCAGGAACCATTCCCAGTTCTTTTGATTGATGCGTACATTAGGTAATCCATTCAAACGTTCTTTTGTAGTGTTGGATGCCCAACCTGCGTTACTGATACTTAGGACACCTAATCTATCAATGATAGCGATAGTGTTACCATGCAGCTTTAACTTTGTGAATTCCGTATCCACTTCAACACTCATATTACCTTTGTTGAACTTACGGCCCGCTAGGAAGGCGGTGATTGACTCTTTAGTGATTTTTCTCATATTATCTTATCTTTTATTACATAGTAAAGATACGAAGGATTCCTGAGAATTCCAAATAATTTTTACAATTTTTTTGTAAAAAAACGTAACCCATTGATTATCAACGAGTTACATATTCATCAATCTGGTCCACCGCTGTAGCGTACCCATCGGACCAGCTTAGTTCCTTTTCCCATTCTATTGCTTGGATTAACTGCTCCTGCTGGGACTCCGTTAAGTTAAGTGATAAGATTAGCTGTTCTGTTTCTATTTCAAAATTTTCCATTGTATATAAGGGGTTTAAATTATTTAACAATCTTAGCGTGACCGCCGGACGAAGTATCGGTAGTAAACCAATCCCAATTCTCATCTGAATAGAATCTATCCCAATTCGGACCTTTAACCAATTCTTTACCTTCGTAAGCAATGACACCAATATCTTTTAGGTTACTCTTAATCCTATTGTAATAACCATACACATTAATAGTATTAATATCAGAACCTTCTCTTTCAAACATTAAACGAATAACTCGGACCCAACTCTTAGAACCGATCTGGGTATAATCGTAATCGTACCATTCGGTAACCGATTCGTAAAGGGCATCGTAAACCCTACACATCATTTTCTTATTAGCAAAATCGTACCCTACCTTAGACTCAAATAAATCTCTATTAATCATATTCATATTTTTTATTACATACCAAAGGTACGAAAACTTCTTGATATATCCAAATATTTTATCGAAAAGTTTTCCACATTTCATAAGCCGTTGGCGCTCAACGCCTTACGTCCCGCGCCGCCGGGCCCCTATTTAACATAATATCTTATATAAGACTTTTGGGGTTTTTGGAGCTGGAACTCGTTGATTCTCAATGAGTGACGTATTTAACATAATATACGTTATATGACATTCCTAAAGCGTTGATAATCAATCGCTTGTGCCGTCCTACCCTAAAGGACTTACCCCGCCCTCCACTCCCTAAAGTTACGAAAAATATTTGAGATTACCAAATTTTTAACCGATTATTTTTTAGCTCTATAATCCGTTGGAAATCAATTCGTTGTAAGCCATCTCTAAGCAATCTAACCAATCTGCTGTGTCTCCATCGGCAGATAGCTGGCGTTGAATTTGTTTAGCATAACTGATTAGCTCTTCGTCCATTCCTAATTGAACGGCTCTTTGTACCATTTCGGACTCGGTGAGTTGAAGCATATATAAGATTTATTCGTCTGTTTCGGACCAATCCTTTATCCCTTCTAAGCAACGTTGGAGCTTGGACAGCTCAATCGTAGCTGTAGATATTATGTCTTGTTGAATCTTTATTTTATGCTCTAATAGAAACGTAGCAGCATATTTTCTACCCCACTGTTTTGGATAATGAAAACGATTACCCAGTGGTAAGTACTCACCCCTTACTAGAGTAGGTACATCCAATCTATCCACTACCGGATAATACTCACCTTCCGGATTTTCAAAAAGTTGCATATTACAATGCATAGCCTTATTCGTAGCTACTTGCTCACCCGGCGCTACCCTTTTGCCCGGACCACCTTTACGGCGCGGTTTATTTTGTTCTTCGTTTGTATGCACGTTTAACTAATTTTTCGTTCTCTCTAGCTTCTATTTCGTAGGGATTATTTTTATATCCATAGTGTAAATCATAATGTTTCCACCAGCGGTAACTTTGTTGTGCATGTGTCCATTCGTGTAAGATAGTTTTTTGGACCGTTACCATTCTTTTACATTCTGCTAAGTTTATCCAAATTGTATTTTTCCAATCATAATAACCCATTTCGGCATCCTCAGAATATTTCCAATAAAATGCGATAGCTTGACACTTAGAATCACCTAACTTTTCGTGAGCCCAATTCCAAAGCTTATTACAATCAAATCGCATACCTAGCTTTTTATTACTTACTCTCATAAATATTGTTTGGGTTTATAAATAGACTTTCTGATATACAAATATACGAAAAATTCCTGAGCTTTCCAAATCTTTTTTCGATATGTGGATAAACGAATATACGAATGTACAAATGTGTGTAAAAATACCTCGGGAAAAATTTTGCTCAAAGCTAAAGAATCCGTATATGGTCACATTTTGATATTCTATATTAACGTTTGACACCCATTGTATATAGGTTGTGGTAAAAAGTGGGTGAAAGTGGTAAAGTTTGGGAACGTTGACACTTAGGGGTTATGGATTACTACCCTGTATCAAAATATAAATGTATCCGAATAGTCGTGTATTTAGGTAGTATTCGTAATTAAATTTTAAAGGTATCAAATTATAAAATAAAGTACGGCAGATATCAATCCAACCCACCATACCCAACGGGCTAATTCAAAGTAAGGTTTTGGATTTCTCATTTCGGACCTTCTCTTTTTGTAATTCTTTTTCATAACACTTTATTTGATATTGGATACTCCTTGAAATACCCCACTCACCCAGCCTCTTAGCTTCCCAATCTAGCTTTCTTAATCCCTCAATCTTTCCTTTGTATTTCATAAAGTAGTGAATCAATTATGGCGGAGTTTTCGTATTTCAATTCCACCTCTTCGTCTAATTGGATGTTTAGATTTTTTGTTTCAACCCAAAGCCCAATAGCAAGGAGTGTTATAAAGACCGCATATACTTTGAGTAGGTTATTATTCGATTTCATTTGTTGAATTATTAGTAGCTAAGAGCTCGTACTTTTGTGAAATGATACGTTTGATTTGTGAACATAGCTCGTATTCCTCTAATCCTATACATTCGGTTAATAACCATTCTAATCTTTGTATCTTTGATTGTAATTCGATACGTTCTCTATTCCCTAAATTGTGTGAGTGAGTAGTATCCATAATAGTACGATTGTAGCAGTGATTAGTATGAGCTCGGACCCTTCACCCACCCTCAGCTTCCTTTGTATCTTTTGTTTTAATCCCATTCGTTCCCCCTCTTTAATACCCTTTTATCTTTTGGGGTTTTGTATTCCTTTATATATACCCAATTCATACATACGATATATACGATTAATCCCAGCCCTATTTCAGGAGTGTATTCCATTGAAGTGTTTTTTATTTACCTTAGTTTTTAGGGGTTATCTATATCCTCGTGATTAGTGTTTATATACCTATCCACTATATACTGACCTATTATGTATCCTATGAACATTCCCCCTATTATGATTCCTATTAACATTCTATGCTGTATTATTTGTATTCGTTCTGTCCGGCTACGAGCCATTCGTTATGAGTCCATTCCCGCCGTTCCGAACACTACCGAACCCGTACCTTCATTCTCAATCCTTTCAACCCATTCCCCATTGTGAAGGAGTATCCCTTCGATTCGGGTATCCCCATCCCCCAATCGGATACTCAAACCTTCCTTCACTCCTTTACTTACGGCGATTAAATCCGTATCCCCTACATAATCGGCTTTAGTGTGATTACGGAACTCCGATTCCCAATCCCCAATTTGCTCTTCAAAATAACGGCCTTCTGCTGCCTGTGCCATTTCGGAATTGTATAGCCACCATTTACGGATTATCGCTCTTAATTGCTCTTTTGTTTTCATATCGTTTACGCTTGTTTAGTTTACTATACGCTCTATAATAAGGATAGCTCGTTTACTCTTATATATATTAACTATCAAGAAAATTTCCTCATCGACCCGATTTCCGATTCACCGATACGATAGTACTGAAGGTATATTAAGGTAACCAATGTTGCAATAGTAATTTATTTATATTATCAATTAGTGCGTCCATATTCCTTAATTTGTATTTATTTAGGTTTATGTAGTTCTGTCCGAGCTTCATTTCGTATAACTTCATTCGGTTACCTATACTAACCCCTTCCCTATTCAAACGTACTATTAAGTAATTATTTCGGTTTGCTAATTCAATGTGATAAAAATGTGAGCTTGGTTCGTTACTAAATAATAGGTCTACGGCTTGTATTTTATCTACATAGTATCCCGTTTTACCAATTACCTTACCCTTTAATCTTTCGTAGTTTTCTATTGTTAGCATATCTTTTGGATTAAGTCCTCAATAATTTTATTCCATCCATCCGCACTATCCATAACTAACCGATTGAATTCATTTAAGATAATCACTCTTTGTTCGTTTGTTAATTGTACTTCTAAATGGTTTTCTATTCCTTTGATGTCCTCAATCGTTACATTATTTTTCATTTTGATATTGCTTTACTAATTATGTCCACAATTCTATTGATTCGCCACTCACTCTTTTTTTCCTTTACCGTTTTCGGTTCGTCATCCGTATTGTTATATACCCTTACCGATGTATTGTATTGATAGGTTAAGGCTTGATAATACAAAGAATGTAAGTTATGCGGTATGTTATTAAAATCCGCCACTATCTTAATTGGTAATTCAGTTCCAGTTCCATAAATCTTTATAGAAGTATTAATTGTAACCAAACCGCTACCCTTCATTGTTAATCTGCCATTGTCCGGCGTTATGTTTATGCTACCCATTTACTAATTGTTTTATTTGTTCTATTAATACTTCAGGTGTTTTTAATTTAGTTTTATCCAACATTCTGCGTAGTGGGACCGAATTAGGATGTGGTGAATTACTTTGATAGCTATCCCAACACCATAATTCATATTGTACACCTATTGGATTACGTTCTAAATTAATTTGTATTCGTTGTCCAACGGGATTCATCAATGTTAATAGATATACGGTATTTAACGTTTCTACTTTACCGATACGCCAAATACCAACATCCATTTTATACAACTTTGTTATGTTTTCTATTGAGAGCATATCAAAAATTCAAATACCATTTAGTTAAGTTTCTTAATACAATATAAATTCCGGCTATCATTAACATTGGCATAGTTACAAACCAACCAATTGAAAATGCCAAATACGCATCCGAATTACTATCCCAATCGTCATAGTAATCCTCATGTGGTGGGTCATAATCAAATCCAATTCGTTTACCAAAGTATTTGTAAAAAGTTAGTGTTAGTAAAAATCCTATTGGATATATTAACATTAAAGTTGCTGATGTTATATTCATTTTTAATTCTTAAAAAAGTTTCTTTTAATTTCGGGTTCAATTGATTCTAAATAATCTTGCAACATAACAATAAAGTTATTGTAATTTGTCAAGTCCTTAATATCAATGTAATTGGTAGCTTCTATTAAATTGTTTTCAAATCGGTAACCATTCTCTTTATCATCTTTATGTCTGTCCAACCAAATCACTAATGGTACATCCCCTAATCCAATATCAAAATCAAATGTGTAACTATTCCTACCCAATATCAATTGGTCATTCACCTCTTCTGCTTTGATACATTGTATAGTTTTATCATCAAAGTTCCAATAGGTTTTCTCAATTCGTTTTATGTTTTGTATTGTAATCATTCCCAAGTTACTGATGTGTCAATTATTGCTTCTATTTTTTTAAGGAATAGGTTTACATCCTTAATAGTTTCTAAGTCAAAATATATTGTGGTCTTATTGAAAGTATTGTATAGTTCATAAAGTGGATTAGCTTCCTTTATCAATTGAATTGTTTGTGTAAATGGTGTTTG
>Ga0255183_1000967_pt1 | contig 10017 bp, 7 predicted proteins | sample Atl_UVDOM_RepB_8_FD_183638 | JGI IMG/M metagenome (GOLD analysis project Ga0255183, IMG submission 183638) | Freshwater microbial communities from Altamaha River, Georgia, United States - Atl_UVDOM_RepB_8d | ecosystem: Environmental > Aquatic > Freshwater > River | place: USA: Georgia | collected...
CTGAGCGGAATCCTGGTGGCAGCACTTTGTGTTGGTGGCACCTTTGTTGCAGTGACCCTCATTGCCATGCAGCATGCCCAAGCGGTCCTGGGCTCTGAGGCACCCGCCATGATGGTCAAGCTGACAACCGCCTACGCGACTGGACAGATACTGGGACCGATTTTCATCAGCCTGCTGAATGGCAACATGAACCTGGCGCTATGGATCGGCACCGTCGCATTGATTTTTTCGTCCTGGATGCTATCCAGGCTCCCCATGGATGCCCCAGGCTGAGCCTTGCATGTGGGACTTTACAATTTCACTTATTGTCGTCACGCCTCAGACCACACCACTGAAGGAGCTTGTTTGCCCAAGTCACTAAGCATGGATGACGCATGGACTTGCGAATCCATTCGCAGTCGTGAAATGTCATGGGGGCCCATGGAGGATCACCAGGCACTGGCATCCGCCATGCGGATGGACGGCCTGACCTCACAAATCATCGTCCGGGCGAGACAGCTCGGTCAGTCGATTGGCCTTGCATCAGGCATGCACCAATTGCGCCGTGCAGGACTGATTGCACTGGCACTGGTGTTGATTGCCGCCTTGACGGCGGGAGCAAGCGCTGCCCTGTCTGCTCTCGGGGATAGCAGGCAGCCCGTCAACATTGTCTGGGCGCTTCTCGGCTTAGTTGGCATCAATGCCATCAGCCTGCTGGCATGGCTGATAAGCCTTGGCCTCACAGGAAAACAAGGCAGCTGGATCGCTGACGGGTGGCAATGGCTGACGGGCAAGCTCGTCAAAGGCCCTGCCAGCTCGCTGGCGATGCAGTCGTGGTGGTCGATGTGGCAACGCTCAGGTGGGCATCGCTGGATGCTGGGAAGCCTCACTCATGCAGCATGGGCACTTGCCACCCTATCTGCCATCGTCGTCTTGTTGGTGTCTTTGGCAACGAGGCACTATACCTTTGTGTGGGAGACCACATTGCTGGCTCCTGGCGTATTCACCAAGCTGACGGCGTCCCTGGGATGGCTGCCAGCCAAGCTCGGCTTCCCCGTCCCGGACATGGAAACGATTCGCACGAGCAGCCATACTGCATCCACGCTCCCCGATGCACAGCTTGACTGGTCTGGCTGGCTGATCGGGTGCATCACTGTCTATGGACTGTTGCCCAGGGCGGCGTTGTGCCTGCTTTCGTTGGTCATGCTTTACCGTGCCCAACGCAAGATTTCGATCGACTTGTCCGACCCTTATTACATGCAGCTTGTCCAGCGATTGCAACCGCTCGCACTGCCTCCCGCCGGGCACGCGCCTTCCGCGCGGGTCATGGGGGTCATGGGAGACCTGCATGCAGCGCCATCGTCACTCGAGGATGCCATCGTGCTCACTGCCATTGAGCCTGGAGAGGACACCCCTTGGCCACCCTCAGGTCTTGGCAACAAGATTCAAGCGATTGCGCCTATTGACTCAAGGGAGTCGCGCCATGCCGTGACACAGCTTCTGGGAGCGCGCGCCCCCCGGGGACTGGTCATCGCAATTGACGCTCGCCATACGCCTGATCGCGGGACGCTTCGCTTGGTGCTTGAACTGTCTTCACACGCCGGCCAGACATTGGCGTGGCTGCGACACGGACTCGATCCGCAAGCTCGCAACAGTCTTTGGCAATCCAGGCTGGCAGCATGCCCGGGCGTGCAGGTATTGGTCACTGAACAGGTCAGTGACATTGTGAATTGGCTTGAGTCATGCTGAACATCGCTGTTGTCGGACATACCAACACGGGCAAAACATCCTTGCTGAGAACCTTGACCCGGGATACTTCGTTTGGCGAGGTGGCTGATGCACCTGGCACGACCAGACAGGTCCAACAAACGCGGGTGATGCTCACTGGAAAGCCTGTCCTTGCCTTGTTCGATACCCCAGGAATCGAAGACAGCATGGGTCTGATGGACTACCTGGAGCGCCTGGGTCGGCCAGGCGCTCGCATGGATGGACCCGACAGGATCATGGCTTTTCTGCAGAGCCCCGAAGCGACAGGGCATTATGAGCAAGAGGCCAGAGTGCTGCGCCAGCTTCTCGACTCTGATGCAGGCCTTTATGTGGTGGATGCGCGCGACCCTGTCCTGGCTAAACACCGTGATGAGCTGATCATTCTGGGCAGCTGTGGCAAGCCATTGTTGCCAGTGCTGAACTTCGTTGCCAGCCCTCAGGCCAACATTGAGGCCTGGCGTCATGCCCTTGGGCGAGCAGGTCTTCACTCACTGGTTCAGTTCGATAGCGTCAGCCCCGCCGTCGATGGCGAAGACACCCTATGGACCCATCTTTCCATGTTGCTGTCCCGACATGCACCAACCTTTGAGTCCTTGATCCATCAGGCCAAACAGGATCGCCTAGCCCGGCATGCAGCAGGACTGGAACTGGTGGCATCGTTGCTGATTGACGCAGCAGCCATGCGAACCACTTCGGAGTCTGATGATGAAGCCGTGCGGCGAGCCCTTGCCTCACAACAAAACGAACTTCGACTTCGTGAGGAGCGTTGCGTTCACGCCATGCTGTCTCTATTTCAGTTTCGCCAAGGGGATGTCCTTCCTGCTGGCCTGCCCATGGCAAACGGGCGATGGGAGCACGACCTCTTTGCCCCCGAAGCGCTCAAAGAGATGGGACTGCACTTGGGCAAGGGCATGGCAGCCGGAGCCATCGCGGGTGCTACCGTGGATGTGTTGTCAGCAGGCTTGAGCCTGGGGACGGGCGCTCTCATTGGTGCGGCAGCCGGTGGCGCCTGGCAAGGAATCGAGCGCTGGGGAAGCCGACTCATCGGACAACTGACAGGCAAAAGGGAATTAAGCGTGGATGACAACATTCTGGCGTTGTTGCTCACCAGACAGCTTTACCTGCTGGCGGCGCTGGAGCGTCGAGGACACGCCGCCACAGCTCCGCTGCGGATAGATGATCTGCTACAGGAGCAATCAAAGGACGATCAGGTGAATGCCATCCTTCGTACCGCACGCGCCCATCCTGAATGGTCAACCCTCAACCCTGGGTACCGCCATCAGTCGAGTCGACAAGACTGCGTTGATCAGCTGGCAGATCGGTTACAATTCATATCAGGTCACAACGTTCCAGTCCTCGTGACCCGTTAAGCCCGCATCCTTGGGCGCTCGCCTTCCTGGCGTTTCATTTCCTGTTCGTCTGCCCTGATTGGAGCCCACTGTTTGACTTGGGCCGGCATGGCGATGGAGTTTTCTTTTGTCTTCTTCCGTTCAGTTTGCCGACCTCGGGTTGGCCGATCCCCTCTTGCGCGCGATTGCCGATGCCGGCTACAGCACGCCCACGCCGATTCAGGCACAAGCCATCCCTCATGTACTGTCAGGCAAGGACCTTCTGGCAGCGGCCCAAACCGGTACCGGCAAGACTGCCGGCTTTACCCTGCCGATCCTTCACCTGTTGCTGAGCGAGCCTGCCGCACTGCGCAAGCCGGGCCGTCCGCGCTGCTTGATTCTGACGCCCACACGCGAGCTGACTGCGCAGGTGGAAGAGTCTGTCAAAACATATGGCCGTCACACCCGCATTCAGTCCATGGTGATGTTCGGCGGAGTCAACATCAACCCTCAAATCACGGCGCTGCGCAAGCCAGTTGACATCCTGGTGGCCACGCCTGGCCGCCTGTTGGATCATTGCTCCCAAAAAACGGTTGATCTCTCGGGCGTCGAAATCCTGGTGCTTGACGAAGCTGACCGCATGCTTGACATGGGCTTTATCCGGGACATCCGCAAAATCCTTGCCCTCCTGCCCAAGCAGCGCCAGAACCTGCTGTTCTCCGCCACGTTTTCGGACGAAATCCGGGAGCTCGCCAAAGGCGTGCTGCACAATGCTACCGAGGTTTCCGTCGCAGCGCGCAACACCACCGCCGAACGTGTGGAACAATCCGTTCACCTGGTCCCACAGTCACACAAGCGGGATGTGCTTTCACACATCATCCGCGAAAGTGGCTGGCATCAGGTGCTGGTATTCACACGAACCAAACACGGTGCCAACCGGCTCGCGGAAAAGCTTGTCAAAGATGGGCTTTCCGCAGCAGCCATCCATGGCAACAAGAGCCAGGCTGCACGCACGCGCGCGCTCGAAGGGTTCAAGCAAGGCAAAGTCTCCGTCCTCGTGGCAACAGATATTGCCGCGCGCGGCTTGGACATCGACCAACTGCCACAGGTCGTCAATTTTGAATTGCCCAATGTGCCAGAGGATTACGTTCACCGAATTGGCCGAACTGGCAGGGCCGGTGCTGCTGGCTCCGCCATCTCACTGGTTGACCAGGAGGAAATCAAGTACCTCCGCGCCATTGAACGGCTGATCAAGCGCCCAATTCCTCAGCTTCCCGCTCCCACGGGTTGGACGCCCAGTCCCGCCTCGTCTGCTTCAGAGGATCGGCCCAGACAAGAGCGACCGCGTCAGGACAGGACCAGGCGCGACGGCGCATCCACACGACAGGCACCCCGCACAGGCGCGGCGCCTGCCAGGACTGAATCCAAAGCCAGTCCTCGGTCAGCTTCAAGGGCTGCACCGAGTGCCACTACGCGTACGTCACCTCGTCCCGCAAGACGACAGCCACGTGCGACACAAATGTAAAATCCTCCGCCATGAGCATTCAAACCGAAGTGGCGCGGCGCCGCACATTCGCAATCATTTCCCACCCTGATGCGGGCAAAACCACGCTGACGGAAAAGCTGCTGCTGTTTGCAGGTGCCATCCAGATCGCTGGCAGTGTCAAGGCCCGCAAGGCCTCACGGCATGCCTCTTCTGACTGGATGGAGATCGAAAAGCAACGTGGCATTTCAGTGGCATCCTCCGTCATGCAAATGGAGTATCGCGACTGCGTCATCAACCTGTTGGATACGCCGGGTCACCAGGATTTTTCTGAGGATACCTATCGTGTCTTGACGGCGGTTGATGCTGCCTTGATGGTGATCGACGCTGCCAACGGCGTGGAACCCCAAACGATCCGCCTGTTGCAGGTCTGCCGTGCGCGCAACACGCCAATCATCACGTTCATCAACAAAATGGACCGTGAGGTGCGTGAACCGCTTGAACTTCTGTCTGAAATCGAGCAACACCTTGGCATGGATGCCGTGCCTTTTTCATGGCCGGTCGGGATGGGCAAAGCGTTTGGTGGTGTCTTTGACATTCGTCGCGACCGCATGCGCCTGTTCAAGTCAGGCCAAGAGCGTCGCAACGATGAGGACGAGTTCATCAACGGACTCAACAATCCAGAAATCGCCCAACGCTTTGGCAGTGCGTTTGAGCAAGCCAGCGGGGAGATCGAGCTGATCCAAGCTGCTGCGCCCGCGTTTGATCAGCAAGCCTTCCTGGGTGGTCGCCAGACCCCCGTATTCTTTGGCTCTGCCATCAACAACTTTGGCGTTCAGGAAGTTCTCGACGCTCTTGTCGAGCTTGCGCCACCGCCTGGTGCACGACAGGCGCTCGAGCGCATGATCCAGCCTGACGAGCCCAAGTTTTCTGGCGTAGTGTTCAAGGTGCAGGCCAACATGGATCCGGCCCATCGCGACCGCGTGGCATTTGTCCGCGTGAGCTCTGGCCGCTTTGAGCGCGGGATGCGACTGAAGGTCTCTCGCAACGGCAAAGACATCCGTCCCAACAACGTAGTGTCTTTTTTGTCCCAACGGCGTGACCTGGTCGATGAGGCCTACGCAGGTGACGTGATCGGGATTCCCAACCACGGCATGTTGCATCTCGGTGATGTGTTGACCGAGGGTGAGTCACTCCACTTCACAGGCTTGCCTTTTTTCGCTCCTGAGCTTTTTCAGGCTGTCGAGGTCAAAGATCCACTGCGCACCAAGCAGCTTCGTACCGGACTGACACAGCTTGGCGAAGAGGGTGCCATCCAGGTGTTCAAGCCCATCGCTGCAGGAGGCGCCTTGTTGCTCGGCGCAGTCGGACAGCTTCAGTTTGAAGTGGTCGCCCATCGCCTCAAGACCGAATATGGTGTCGATGCCAGGCTGATGCCCTCACGCTACAGCATGGCACGATGGATCACGTCCGATGACCCCAAGGAGTTGAGCAAGTTCATCGATGCCAATGCCGCAAACATCGCTTACGATGTCGTGGATGCTCCTGCGTTTCTTGCGTCCTCTGCTGCACAATTGCGAGTTGCAGAGGAACGGTCTCCTGCCATACGATTCCACGCGATGCGTGAGCATGGTGGCCAGGTGTTTGCCGAAAAGGCGGCCTGACCTCTCACCAGCACCTTTGAAGCGATCTTGCCCAACACTATGTCCTGGCGTGCACTGATTCTCTTTTTGATTGTGATTGTCTTTGGCGCAAGCGTTGGCGGCATCATGCTGGGCGAATGGCTGGTCGAGAGCTCGCCCACGGTGGTCAGCCGGTCGGTCACTGCTGGCGCCAAAGATCCTGAGCCTGTTCTTGACGCAGACGGCAAGCCGTTTGCGGCTCAGCCGCCTCAGCCCCTGGTGGATGGCACGCTCGGCGTGCCCAAGACGAGGACAGAAACAGAATGGAAGATTTCTGAAGCCGCTGTGGTCGATGTCCAGGATGGTGCTTTGCGTCAGCTGGATACGGTATCAGGCTTGCCACCTGGTCCGGCAGATGTTGGCACCGTTGATGTGTCAAACACAAGCGCTTCCAGCGTGCCAACAACAGGCAGTGCATCCACTCCCCCGCCTGCCCCGCCAAGCAGACCGGCGACAACACCCACTCAGCCCGCACCGTCTTCTGCTTCCTGGCTGCAGTCCCTGCGCAAGGAAATGGCTCAGTGCGAGTCATTGGGATTTTTCCAGCGCCCATCCTGTATCCAAAATGCGCGAAACCGCTATTGCAATCCCAACAATGCCTGGGGCAAGGTTACTGAGTGTCCCGCACGCACGTTTGACCAGCCTGGTGCCTAACCCTGTCCAGACTGCGATTTGCGAAGAGGCGCAGTCGGTATCCTGAGAAGTTCCCGGTACTTGGCCACGGTCCTGCGCGCAATCTCAATGCCCTCTTTTTCCAGCAAACTGACAAGCTGGCTGTCCGAAAGCGGTGCCGCTCGGTCTTCCTGCTTGATCATTGCCTGAATACGGTTTTGTATCGCAGTGGCCGAGGTGCTCTCTCCCGATGCTGATGCTGTCAATCCAACACTGAAAAACCGCTTGAGCTCAACGGTGCCAAATGGCGTCAGCATGAATTTCTGGCTGGTTGCGCGCGAAACAGTTGACTCGTGCATGCCGATGTCATTGGCGATGTCTTTCAAGGTCATCGGCAGCAGCGCGCCCCATCCCTGGCTGAAAAAGCCTTGCTGGTGAATGGCGATAGCCTGGGACACCTTGAGGATGGTTTCAAACCGCTGGGCGACATTGCGAATCAATAGTCGCGCTTCCTGGAGCTGACCGTGCAGCGCACTATCAGCTCCCGTGCGGGCCGAACCCAGTGCCTGGGCATAGAGTGCGTGGATGCAAAGCTTTGGGACAACGGCATCGTTGAGCTGCACCACCCACTTTTTCCCAGACTTTCGAACCACCACATCGGGAATCGCGGCCTCGGCGGCGGGCACATTCCAGGCGCTGCCCGGCCTGGGATTCAACTTGAGGATCAATGCATGTGCCTGCCTCAATTCGTCCTGAGTGCAGCCCAGGATGTCACGCAACTTGGTGAGGTTGCCCTGACCCAATACGGCCAGATGGCTTTGGCAAATCACTCGAGCCAGTGCAATGCTTTGACTCGTCGAGAGGCCAGGAAATCGCGCAACATCCAGATACTGAAGCTGAAGATCCAGGCACTCAGACAGGCTGCGCGCACCCACACCTGCTGGATCAAGTGACTGCAGCAAGCGCAAGGCTGCTCTCCACTCGTCGGCCGAAATGTCCAGTGATGGATCAAACCAGGTTTGGATTTCCTCAAGAGGGGAGGCTAAATAACCCGCATCATCCAGCTCATCTATCAGCGTGGCCACCAACGAGAGGTCGCGATCGCTTGCTCGGGTGGTATGCAGTTGCTGCAGCAAATATGCCCGCAATGAGACCGACTGGGCTGACTCCGGCCGATCGTCACGCTCATCATCGCCTGAGCGTGAGCCTGTAGAGAAGTCGAGCCCCTCACCCATCGCGTCCGATACATCCTGGCCAGCATCCTCAGGACCCTCCGAGCTTGCTGGTTCTAACACCCCCTCCTGCATCGTGTCATCCGCCCTTTCGTTTTCGAGAAGCGGATTCTCTTCGAGCGCCCTGGCAATCTCCACCTCCAGGTCGAGTGCCGACAGCTGCAACAACTTGATCGATTGTTGCAGCGCAGGCGTCAATGCCAGATGTTGGCTGGCGCGAAGTTCCAGAGTGGGTCGAGTCATAGGTACAATATTTTGCATGATCGCATCAAATTCAAATTCAAGCTTCTCTCAGGACACACGCCTGCTGGCTACCACCCTATGGCGCTTGGCAATGCCGCGTGTCATCACGCGCATCGCCGTGCTGGCCGTGGTGGTCGCGATCTGGCTCTGGATCAGCAATACGGTGATCACACTGGGAAAAAAGGTTCGGTATGATGGGTTTGAGGCTTTTGGCCAACAAGTGGTGGATTTTCTGACGCGGATCAACCCCTATATCTGGTGGGGCGTGGTGCTAATCCTGACCCTAATGGTGTTGGCAGGCCTGCGCAACTGGTTGCGCCACAGCTTCAAGTACGGCAAGCAAGCCATCGTCCCGCTGTCTGTGGTCCAGGAACTCAGCCACCGTCTTTCCCCCGAGGTGATTGAGGTGCTGCGTTGGGTATGGACAGACACCGAGGTTCCGGTGACGGTCGGAGACCTGCAGCAAACCCTGCGTGAGACTCGCAGTGGCCGCGTCCGCAAGCTTGCCCTTGCCCGTGCACAGCTCTCTGCCCTCCAGTCACCCGGTCAAGCCCCACCTGAGCCATCCATACAGTTGAAATAGGAGCGGGGTGTCGGCGGGAAGCGGTGTCAATGGCGCGGTATGAATGGCGTGGTAGCATTGTCTGAGGATCAGTGTTGTAAGCGTGCAAGTTTTTGGCTTTTCGCCGCCTCAACACCCCCTTAAGCTTGCAAGTTAGACTGTTTTATGTTTGACTAGAGCTCTATGAACGTCAAACACGCCTCTTCTTGTGCACCTCAGGCCCTGACCCATGCTGGTCAAAAGCCTGCGCTTGCCCATGTTTTGTCACCCAGCGACAGCCTGCTACTACCCCTACTACTAGCGATCGGTTGCCGGGCCTAGTGCCCCGTGGCAGTCCGGCAGCCCGCTTCGCCACCCATCCCTTTTTCGTACTCGCCGGTGTTCCGGCACAGGCCAACAGCCCAATATAGCCAGCGTCGATCACGCTATGGCTCGATCAAAGAGGTCCAACATGCTCAAGAACCCTGCAACCAAATACATCCCCTTCAAGCCTTTCGCGCGTGATTATGCAGAGCGCACCTGGCCAAGCAAAAAAATCACCCATCCTCCCATCTGGATGAGCACTGACCTGCGTGATGGCAACCAGTCACTCATCGAGCCGATGAGCGTGGAGCGCAAGCTGCGGTTTTTTGACATGCTCATCAAGATTGGCTTTAAGGAAATCGAGGTGGGGTTTCCCTCAGCATCACAGACTGATTTTGATTTTGTGCGCAAGCTTGTCGATGAAAACCGCATTCCGGATGGTGTCAAAATCATCGCCCTGACCCAATCCCGGCCAGAGCTGATTGAGCGGACGGTTGAAGCCTGCGCAGGCGCCAAGCAGGCCATGATTCACCTCTATAACGCCTGTGCTCCAGCGTTTCGCAAGATCGTGTTCAACATGACCCGTGAAGAGGTCAAGAAGGTTGCCACGGACGGCACGCGCTGGGTCATGGAAAACATGGCCAAACATCCCGAGACCGAATGGTTTTACGAATACTCACCCGAGGTGTTCAGCACCACCGAGCCAGATTTTGCCCTTGAAGTCTGCAATGCCGTGACCGAAGTTTGGCAGCCCACCCCACAAAAGAAAATCATCTACAACTTGCCTGCCACGATTGAGGCCACCACACCAAACATGTATGCCGAC
>Ga0255183_1000968_pt1 | contig 10006 bp, 10 predicted proteins | sample Atl_UVDOM_RepB_8_FD_183638 | JGI IMG/M metagenome (GOLD analysis project Ga0255183, IMG submission 183638) | Freshwater microbial communities from Altamaha River, Georgia, United States - Atl_UVDOM_RepB_8d | ecosystem: Environmental > Aquatic > Freshwater > River | place: USA: Georgia...
AAAAAAACCTCCTGCAAGCGCTCGATCAAAGCCTCACGGTTCTGATTCCGAAGACCGTTGGTCTTGAAACGAGGATCATCAGTCATCTCAGGACAGCCGATGGCAGGGCAAAACTCACGCCAGAGTTTTTCGCTGCCAACTGCCAGCGCAAGATCCCTAGTCTGAGTGCGGAAAGTCTGATAGGGCAGCAAAGCCTTGTAGGACGTCCCCATCGGCACGGGTACCTCTCCAGTGGAGAAGTACTGTCCGATCATGACATTCAGCAAGGACAACTGCCCCTCCAGCATGGAAACATCGATCGACTGACCCCGTCCGGTCATGCTGCGTGAATGCACTGCCGCCAGAATGCCAAACGCAGCATTCATCCCAGCCGTCAAGTCTGCGATGGAAACACCCGCCCGGACTCCCCTGCCCCCAGGCTCGCCTGTGCCGCTGATCATTCCGCTTTCGGCTTGGACGATGAGATCTAGCGCAGGACGGTCACGGTAAGGCCCGTCTTGGCCAAAACCTGATATCGAACAGTAAATGATTTGGGGATTGCGCTTTTTGGCCTGCTCGTAGTCCAGGCCCAAGCGTTCGAGCGTCCCAATGCGAAAGTTTTCCAGCACGACATCACAACGCTCGACCAAGTCAAAGAACAGCGACTTGCCTTTGGGACTTTTCAAGTCAATGGTCACACTTTGCTTGTTGCGGTGAAGACCAACAAAGTAATCTGTTTCACCTGGTGCCAGGGGAACCCCCCAGGCACGTGCAATATCTCCGCTTCCTGGTGGCTCAACTTTGATGACTTGCGCCCCATAATCCGCCAGCATGGTTGAGCAATAGGGACCGGCCAAGGCGTGGCTCAAGTCAAGCACACGCAAGCCTTCAAGTGGCATAGTCATAAAACATTCCAAAGACGCATCAGATGATAAATTTTAGCGGGATTCACCTGGAACATGCCTGAATCACACGCTCACAATGGCTGAGGGCGACCCAACAGATAGCCCTGCGCCTTGTTGATGTCCAGTGCAAGCAACACTGCTAGCTCAGACTTGGTTTCCACACCTTCGGCCACGACGATGCAATCTGTCTGTTCGGCAAACCGGACGATGGCCGCAGCCAGCGCCCTGCTGCCAGGATCCTTGTCGATCTGATGAATCAGGCTCGCATCCAACTTGATGATGTCGGGCTTCAGCCTAAGGATATGTCTGAAGCTGGCATATCCCGAACCGGCATCATCCACTGCAACACGCACCCCTAATGAGCGCAGTGGCTCCAACATGCGACTAATCATGTCATAGTCGCCGACCGAGGCATGCTCGGTCACTTCCAGCACAATGCGATGATGAGGGACACCGACAAAATGGTTTTGAATATCACCCCGCAGGATTGTCTCTGGTGAAATGTTGATTGACACATAAGTGCCAGAGGGGAAACGGTGCAGGTCAGCCAAAATTCGCCGAATGACTGCCAATTCGAGCTGCACATTGAGCCCGATATCAATGGCTTCATCAAACCATTGATCTGGTGAACGAACTGGCTCGGCCATAAACCTGGTCAAGGCCTCGTGACCAACCAACTCGTGATCTTGAATACGGAAAATGGGTTGGTAGTGTATGGTGAACCTAGCATCATCAATCACGGACTGAATGCGCTGTCTCAGATTTTGACGTTCACGCGCAAGATGCACGCGAGGCTCAAGAATTTTTCCGACAAAGTCAGAAAACAATCTCAATATGGCAAGATCCTTGTCCGCCAAGGTGTCAACAATCTGGTTGCTGAAGCAGCAAAGGGTGCCATACACCTCGCCTTGGCTAAACCGTATCGGAACACTCAGGTGCGCCACGACCGGCAGAGAGGTGGTGGCAGGAATCGTCAGCGCAATCGGATTGAGCCTGGCATCCCGCATCAACTCCGGAAGCTCTCCGTCGACGATTCGTGAGCAGTAGCTTTCGCCCAGTGGATCGCCATCACCAACATCAATTGGCCGAAAATCCTCATCGGCATCCACATAGCGAAACATTCGCTTTTTCTGAGCAAACTCAGAAATAAAACTCACCTTCATGTTCAGGGCCAAACGCAGCCCATGCAACATGTCCTGAATCAGTGAGTCAACCGCCTCCGACTGGTCGGTCATCCGGTTGCTGCTTGGATGTGAATCTTTGACCATAGATGAAGCGTATCACTTCATCCATCATCAAATCAAACTCAATCCCCCAGGGGTGGTGCCTCAGGAATGGTGGAGAAATGATGCGCGCGGATTTTCCAGTCATCCTTGTCGCGACAGATGACCAGTGTGGTGCGCAGACGCGAGTGTGTCGACTTGTTCCCGGAAAGTACAAAGTCAAACTCTCCAAAGCCCTGCGCCATGATGCAGTCTTCGTTGATCATCAGGACATGCTGTTCGACTAACTTCAGATGCGCCGAAATAATCACGCCATGGTAGGAATCAAAATAGGCTGTGATCTCGGCAGCCCCAACTGAGTGTCCAGGACGACCACCAAAAAACAAGGCATCGTCGGTGTAGAGACTGCTCAGCTTTTGAGCGCCCCAGTTGCCCGCCTCACGGTTCCAGGCTTGCAGCACATTATGAAGAATGGTTTTAGGCTGAATGTTCATCGGATAAATCTCTTGACGTAGTCCGACCCAAGACCAATTTTCTCGTAGTGTTGCCTGGCGCGTTCGATTTTGGAAAACACATCCTCGGAGCCAACGACGTTGCCCTTCTCATCCATGTAGGCATAAGACCCTGTCGCATGGAAAAGGGTGATCATCTCAGGCACATCCTCTGGAACATAAAGCGTGTGAATTTCGCCGGGTGCCTCAAAGACATAACCTCCAGCCTGCACTTCCCAGTCGTGCTCGAGGTAGTACCAACGACCCTTGAGCACAAATCCATGAACAGGACCGCTGTGTTGATGCACTGAAACGACACCGCTTTGTCGAACGCGAAGGAGATTGACGAAATAGCCCGCACCTGTGTTGAACAGCACAGGCTTGAAAGAGACTCGATCAGACTGCGGAACCCACAAATTGTCATCATTGAGCCAATCGGTCATGACCCCGGCATGAACCAACTCCGGCACCATTCCAAACGGTTGATCTCCCAAAAAGCCTTTTGGGCTTGAAGCGTCTCGCATGCTCCCCTCACTATTCGTTGTTTTAATCGTAAGGGGTTTATAGCACTGATGACACAAGCCATCAACGACAACACCTTCACAACATAAACACATCAAACAATTTGCTGGATTGCATTTTTATCGTACGATCAGCAACAGCAGCAAAATCAATTCACTCAAACGACAATAAATCAAGGAGCAAACGTGGGAAAAGTCTACATGATCGGCACCATCACTATCACCAATCCAGATGGCTATAAAGCCTATGCCGCGGAGGCACCCAAGACAGTGGCCGCAGCGGGAGGCAAATATCTGGTGCGCGGTGGCGCAGCCACCCTGCTCGAGGGGAAGAAGCTTGGCGAGCGTCATGTTGTGGTCGAGTTTCCAAGCCGTGAAGCCGCTGAAGGCTGGTACAACAGCCCCGCCTATCAAGCCATCCTGCCACATCGTAAAAACAATTCAGCAGGAACACTTGAGTTTGTTGAAGGCTTTGAACCTGCGTAATGTTGAAGGCTTTGAACCTGCGTAAGTTTTTTTATGTCAGGCCGCCCAGAATCAAAAGGCCCTAATTCATAAACTGGGACTCTCAACGAAATAAGGTAAATCCTTGCATGAAAGACAGCATGAAGGCGGTCTACCTCGATGGGCACGGTGGCAACGAGGTGGTCAAAATCGGTATTCGACCTCTTCCCGTGCCAGGGCCAGGAGAGGCTTTGATTCGTTTGCGGGCTGCAACACTCAATCGAGTTGACCTTTACATGCGTGACAGTGGGGCCGGCATCACGCATGCGCTACCTCAGATCATGGGAATTGATGGCGCTGGTGAAATCGTCAAAGTCAATTCAACTGATGCAAGGCTGTTGGTTGGCCAACAAGTTGTCATTCATCCAGGCATTTCATGCAACCATTGCGAGTATTGCGTCAGAGGCGACACAGCACTTTGCACTGCGATTCAATTTTTGGGCGAACATCGAGACGGCACAATTGCAGAGTATGTCAGCGTGCCAATCCGCAACATCTTCCCGATGCCAGCCGGATTAAGTTTTGCCGAGGCTGCGGCGCTTGGTGTCAACCATCTGACAGCTTGGCGAATGTTATTTACTAAGGCGCAGATCAAACCAGAGGAAACAGCCCTGATTTTTGGTATTGGAGGAGGCGTCTCCCTGGCTGCACTGCAATTAGTCAAGCAGATAGGTGCACGTGCAATTGTGACCTCCCGGGATGACAAAAAATTGTCCCGTGCATTGGACTTAGGGGCTGACTTTGCGATCAACGGTGCAAACGAAGATATTTCTCGCCAAACCTTGGCAATCACTGGCGGAAGAGGTGTTGACGTCGTGATTGAGAACGTTGGCCAGGCAGTATGGCCACATGCGCTGAAGTCTTTGGCCCGGGGAGGTAGATTGGCGATATGTGGAGCTACAAGCGGAGATGCACCTTCGGCAGACTTAAGGCGTCTGTTTGTGCGTCAACTTCAAATTTTTGGTTCCAGCCTAGGATCGCTTGACGAGTATCATCGAATGTTGACCTTCGTCCAGCACAATGGATTGAAACCTGTCATTGATGCCAAATATGCCATGGAAGATATCCACTCAGCACTGGATCATCTGGAGTCAGGCAGGCAGTTTGGGAAAATTGCAATTGAGCTTCCGTGACAACGGCAAATTAAAATCCGTGAGCACGGCGATCGGATAACAAAAAGGGCTTACACGTTTAATCGTCTAAGCCCTTGATTTTGATGGTGGCGCATCCCTGATTCGAACAGGGGACCTGCGGATTATGATTCCGTCGCTCTAACCGGCTGAGCTAATGCGCCAAGTGCAAAAAATGTCTTAAAAGATGAATATCTAAAATAAGACTGTTTTTAAGCAACGCCCATTAATATACCATTTTTTAATCCAGAAATCATGCATTAAACATACCGAGCACTGACCTTCACTGCCGAATCAGTCGGTTGCATCAGTATGTTTTATAGGGCAAAAACTTGCCAGACAGCACCACCCTCACCCGGTCACCCTTGGGATCTGGCTCGCGCTTGATATCCATGGAGAAATCAATCGCACTCATGATGCCATCGCCGAACTCCTCATGAATGAGCTCCTTGATGGTGACACCATAGACACTGACGATTTCGTACCAGCGATAAATCAGTGGATCGGTCGGGACAGCTGTCGGCAGCGAACCCTTGTATGGGACAACCTGTAGCAACTTGACCGCCTCAGCCGGCAAGCCAAATATTTTCCCGACAATCATAGCCTGCTCCTTGGTCAGGGTCATTTGTCCCAGGCAGGCGGCAGTCGTCCATTCCTTGGATAGCTTGAGCTTGGCGGCAACATCCGCCCACTTGATCCCCTTTTGAACCTTGGCGGAATAAATCAGGTCCGTGACATCTTCGCGTGTCATGGGCTTGGAAGGCATGGTGTTTTTAGTGACGGGCATGGTGACTCCTTGTCAATGAATCATGAATCAGTGGGTCGAATAGGTCTTGGAACGGTGAACGAGGAAATCGATCAAGTGATTGCGCACCTCGTAGTACTTGGGATCATGGTGCATGGACGCGCGCGTCCTGTCGCGAGGCAAGGGATTGGCCACGATTTCAGCAAGCTGCGCACGCGGCCCATTGCTCATGAGAAAAATCTTGTCTGACAACAGGATGGCTTCGTCAACGTCGTGGGTGATCATGAAAACGGTCTGACGGGTCTGTTGCATGATGGTCAACAGCTCATCCTGGATATTTCCCCTTGTGAGCGCGTCAAGCGCACCAAAAGGCTCATCGAGCAACAGCATTTTGGGTTGAATCGAGAACGCACGGGCAATCCCGACCCGCTGCTTCATGCCTCCCGAGAGCTGGGAGGGTTTTTTGTTTTCAGAGCCTTGCAGATGCACCATATCGATGAATTGTTGAACATGAGATTGAACCTGATGCTCAGTCCAGTCAGGCCATTTAGATCGGACGGCAAACGCAATGTTTTGCCTAACCGTCATCCAAGGCATCAAGGCATGGGACTGAAACACCACTCCACGATCCAGGCTAGGTCCGGATACTTCGCGCCCATCGACAAATGCGTGTCCATCGGTGGGCTGCTCCAGGCCAGCAAGCACATTCAGAATGGTGGTCTTGCCACATCCAGAATGACCAATGATGCACACAAACTCTCCCTTGTCGATATCAAAGCTGATGTCTTCGAACACCACCAGCTCACCTGTCTTTCCAGTCGCGGGATAGGCCTTTTTCAAACCTTGAACTTGTAAAAAATGCGTCATGGCAATTAGTCCCGATAAGTGACTGCTTTTTGCAGTCGAGCAAACATCATGTCCAGCATCATCCCGATCACACCGATCAAAAACACAGCCACCAGGATGTTCGCGATCGACAGGTTGTTCCATTCGTTCCAAACGAAATAGCCAATTCCGGTTCCTCCAACCAGCATCTCAGCCGCCACAATCACCAGCCAGGCAATCCCAATCGAGATGCGCATTCCTGTCATGATGGTAGGTGCGGCAGCCGGCAACACCACCAGAAATGCCTTGCGCAGTGGATTGACCTCCAGGGTACGAGACACATCCATCCATTCCTTTCTTACCGATGCCACACCAAACGCCGTGTTGATTAGCATCGGCCAGACCGAACAGATAAAGATCACAAAGATCGCGGAAATGTTGGAGTCCTTAAGCGTGAACAACGCCAGCGGCATCCAGGCCAGAGGAGAGATGGGTTTGAGGACCTGAATGAAGGGATCCAGTGCCTTGAACACCACTCTGGACATCCCGATCACAAATCCTAGCGGTATCGCCACGACAGCAGCCAACAAGAAACCCAACCCTACCCTCGAGATCGACCACGCCAGCTGAATCCCGATCCCCTTGTCATTGGGCCCGCGGTCGTAAAACGGATCCGACAGTTGCTCGACCAGTTTTTTCCCCACATCCAAGGGGGTCGGAAAGGCAGATTTCTGGCCTGTGGCGGCTTGCGCCCCCACCAGCTTGGCGTACTCCTCGTCCACGACCTGTGCGCCCGTAGTGGGGATCGTGGCGATGTGCCAAGCCAAAAGCAGCACTACCAGGATCAGGACACTCAAGACCAAGGATCTGAGGCTATCGCGTGCAGGCATGCGTCAGCTCCTTTTGATCTTGAAGCTGTCAAGATAGGCCTGTGGCGCTGACGGGTCAAACGTTTTACCCATCATGACAAAGGTTTTGGTCGACGCTGTCGGCGGGGTCATGCCGGCCTCTGCCATCAACCGCTTGGCATCCGTTGCCAAAAAGACATCATTGGCGATCTTTTGGTAATCCACACTGCCTTTGATCTGGCCCCAGCGCTGCATCTGAGTGAGGATCCAGACCGCAAAGGACTCCCAGGGGAATGGGTCGAAGCCAATCCGATCAGGTACTTTTTTCACGCCACCCAATCCATCGGCATACGTACCCGTCAAGACCTGCTCCACTACGGTGACAGGTTGGTTCAAATAGTTGGGCGTGGCAATCGCTGCGGCGATTTCCTTGCGGTTCTCCGGTTTTTGCGCATAGGCCGTCGCATGCACGATGGCACGCAACAGAGCGCCGTAGGTGTTGGGGTTGGCCGTGATGAATTCTTTGCTGGCAGCAAATGCACAGCAAGGATGACCATCCCACAGGTCACGGGAAAGCAGATGGATGAAACCCACACCATCGTAGACAGCACGCTGGTTCACTGGGTCGGGTGCCAAAAATCCGTCCAGATTGTCTGCCCTGAGATTGGCGACCATTTCCGGTGGAGGCACCACACGGATCTGCACATCTCGATCTGGGTCAATGCCGTGTTCAGCCAAGTAGTAGCGCAACAGATAGTTGTGCATCGAGTACTCAAAGGGAACAGCAAATTTGAAACCCTTCCAGTTCTTGGGATCGCGGTTGTTTTTGTGTTTCATCGCCAGGGTGATGGCCTGACCGTTAATATTTTCGATTGCGGGAGCGGTGTACGGCGTCGCGGTTGAGCCCACGCCAAGTGTCAAGGCAATCGGCATCGGTGACAGCATATGCGCAGCGTCATACTCTTTGTTGAGTGTCTTGTCCCGGATGACAGCCCATCCTGCTGTCTTGACGACCTCGACATTGAGTCCTTGTTTTTTATAAAAGCCCATCGGGTCAGCCATGATGATGGGTGTCGCGCAGGTAATGGGGATGAAGCCGACCTTCAGGTTTGGCTTTTCCAATTGGCCTGTTCCCTGCGCAAAGGCCTCCCTCGCCAGCGCCATGGGAAAAATGGATGAGACTGCAGCGATGGCAGTCGGCGCTCCAACAGCCTTGAGAAACCGCCTACGCATCGTGTCAGATGGGAAAAGCGCCCGCATGACGCCCTGCTCCACCACGTTGTTCACCAAGGACTCGTGGTTCTTATCACTGAAACGTCCTTTTTCTGCCTGATGCTCGGCCTCGCTCGCGTGCTGACCGCAAGAGCAACGCAGGCGAATATTGGAATCAAAGGGATTGGAGAAGATTGACATGGCAGGTAACTCCCATCAAAAGAGGTCACCAGACACAAAGCAATATCCATGCCAGCCCATGACATGGGAAAACCATTCCCAATGCACCAACTGTGCAACATGAAGCCATACGGCATCAAACGCCAGCAAAACGAAAGGAAAACAAAAATCCAATCAGGCGATTTGCATCTACGATCCACCAACATGGTGCACAACCGATGCACCATCAAGTGACGGGGTCATTTGCAGGCTTGAGCCTGGCGCAAGCTTGAAACTGCCCACTTCAAGGAGTCGGATCAGTCACTCAACTCAAGCAACACCGGCTGATGGTCCGAGACCTTGGTGTCCTGATTGACTGCGACACGAGTGACGCGATGGCTCAGTGACTCACTGACAAAGAAAAAGTCACAGGCGACTGGCTCAGGGCCATAGGTGCGGTCATAGAGTCGGAAGGTGGCAGGGTAGGACTTGCCTGGATGCAGACAGTCCCAGGTATGGATCCAGGGATGTGATCCGGGCTCAACTGTCGAGGCATACTCTGGACTGTCTGATTCAAAATTGAAATCACCGCAAAGGATCGCATCTGTCGTATAAGGCTTGGCCTGGTAAGGCCCTTGCAGCTCGGCTCGAGGGGGCCTTAAAGCCAACTCATTGAATTGCCGATGCAAGGCTCGCAGGGCACGGGCCTGCTCATGACGAATCGCCTGGCTGTAGTACTCAAGGTGTGTGGTCATGATGCGGACCGGTCCCCAAGGGGCTTTGACAGTGCAGACGGTCACCATCCTGGGCATGCTCAACCCTGGTGTTTCCATGACAGGATTGGGATATGGCAATGGTATGTGTTGCACCTGCAATGCTGGCAGGCGGGTCGCAATGAGATTGCCAAACCGCTGACGGTAAGTCCCGCAAGGCGAGAGTTCATCAATCGCCGCCCCAAAAAAGACCTGAAACCCTGGCAACAGGGACTGAAGCTTGGCAGGCTGGTCAGGATCGGTCTCAAGCGTCAGGCTGGGATAATGAGATGCCACCTCTTGGAGGCACAACACGTCAAAATCTGCCATATCGCGCGCATCACTTACGATACGCGAGACATCTACCACCTCATCGAGGCCCTTGAACCACTGCGTGTTCCAAGTGATGATTTTCATTTTCATGTACTCCAAACACGCTGGTTCATCTCAAGAAACATTCTCGCCCGGTAGACTTTGATCCATCCATCAGCCATTCAAAGCTTACTTGATACCAGCACGCATGAACGATTGAACAAACTGACGCTGGAAAATTAGAAATCCAATCAGCAAGGGACCGGAAGTCAGTAGCGTTGCAGCAGTAATGATGGACCAGTCGATCCCTTGGTCGGTCGAAGCGAAAACCTGCAAGCCAACCGTCAGGGGCCTGGATTCGACCGAGTTGGTGACCACCAACGGCCAGAGAAAGTTGTTC
>Ga0255183_1000970_pt1 | contig 10004 bp, 10 predicted proteins | sample Atl_UVDOM_RepB_8_FD_183638 | JGI IMG/M metagenome (GOLD analysis project Ga0255183, IMG submission 183638) | Freshwater microbial communities from Altamaha River, Georgia, United States - Atl_UVDOM_RepB_8d | ecosystem: Environmental > Aquatic > Freshwater > River | place: USA: Georgia...
CAGATTTATTGCAAGCCACGAAGCGCAAGTTGAAACAGCTTATAAAGAAGCGATTATAAAAGCCTCACCAGAAGACATTGTTATGACTACACGGGTTTCCGGCACACCTGCTGCAGTTATTAAAACGCCGTATATTGAAAAAATTGGTTTAGATTTACCTTGGTATTTTCAAATCACCAAAAACAACAAACACCTCAAAAAATATGTAACAGGATTAATTCACTATTTGGGATCTAAAAGTTTAGAACAAGCTGCCGTGGGCCCCACATGGAAAACCGTCTGGAGCGCAGGTCAAAGCGTTGGTCTGATCGAAGAAATTTTAACTTGTGAGCAAATAATAAAAAAGCTTGTTGATGAATATCAACAAGCTCTCAACAACACACCGGGAATATCCCAATTATAAATTTATAGAGGTGAATTAATACTCAGTTTGGATCGCGTTTAACGAGTGTTCGATATCCGAACAACGAGGTAAATTGAATTTACATTCTTTGATTAAGCGAATTGCTTCAGCTTGCTTGAGTTTACCAGCAACCATAAGTTGCGAAAGTTTAAGCTCTACCGGATCAGAATGTTGATAAACTGATTTATGCTGCGGCCATAAGTTTTCAGGATCGTTAGCACCGCCAATACTCAACGGAATAAAATGATCAATTTTAAAATCAGCACGATTCATTGAACTAATCGTATAACCTAAACGATTATCATATTCCTTGATGACAAACTTTTTGAGATCCGTACTGACGTTTCTTTCACAGTAATCTATATTTTCAGCATATCTTTTTTCTGTAGGAGTTGTGCAAAGACGACCTGGAGTAAGTTCAGCATCTGGAGCTGTTGGGTATTTAGCACTTACACTAGCTTCAAAATCATCGTGAGCTCGCGCTGTATTTGATATTAATGCACTTGAAAGAATAATTGCGGCTGCTAAAATATTAAACAGTCTAGTCGGTGCAAAAAACTTCATTCATCCCCCATAGTAAAGCGTTACGGCGCTTTGTAGAAACGTTAGCCCAATCGCTAACTTATATTTGGTCGCTGTTGTTCTTTGACAAAAACCTTTTTTCGACAGACTTGCAACTAAAAAACCACGCATGTTGCATTTTGTTAAAGTTTATCAGCTCGATGCCACACTTGTGTGCGCCCAATTAAACTAAAACCGATAAAACCACGTACTTTCAGCTTCTTCCCTTGTTCGATCAATTCTAGTTTAGCCTTATAAGTTTTACCATTCTTAGGGTCTAATATCTCACCTCCAACGTACTCATTTCCATCTTTTTTTAGTCCCCACAAAATTTCCATATCTACAATAGGCTTATCTTTTTTATCGCCTGGGCATAGTTCGCAAGTGCTTTTATCACCAGGCTTTGAAAATGTTTTACGAATTATCCCTTTAAACGAACCATCAATATCCTGGATTTCAACAATGGCTTTAGGCTCCCCCGTTACATCGTCAATTGTTTTCCAAAAACCGACAGGCGTAATCGATTCTAAGTCTTGCGCTAAAGCGACAGCATGAAAGCTCATAAACAAAAAATGCACCTTAAAAACAAGCTTTAAAATTCGTAAAAAAACACGTTGCATACGATACCCCTTTTTAAACATCTGGTCTGTATTTTATCCCATTATAAGACATAAGTAGTTATTGATTTCAAAATAAGATATAATTTATAGATATGGGGCGTTATCTCATCATAGACACAGAAGAAAAATCAATCGAGCTGATTAAAGAAAATCTAGGGATGATTGATGCTCAGTCTATACTTGAGACGTTTACAAGCCTAACCTCATTGAAACAAGTTCTCCAAAACAAAACATCTGAAGAACAAAAACTTTTTTGGACATTTAATTTAATTATTCTCGACTATACAATGTTAGAACCTAAAATATGGACCGAGGAAATTGAGAACATAAAAAAACAAAACACCCAAGATTTTGTATTTCTATTTACTGGATACGATGATCCAGGCTTATCTTTTAAACATGTTCGATCTTTAGGGGCTTATAATTTTTTATTTAAGCCCTATGATCCTTTGATACTAAAAGAATCACTTAATATCGCGACTCAAATCGGAAAACGAGTTCAATCCATAGAAATGAAGCCACAAGAGGCTTCGGCTTTCGTAGGTTTGCTGAAAGAGGTCGACTTGCAATCAATTTCAGAACTCGGATTTGTTACTCTGAGTGATGGTGAGTTACCACTGAACACCATCTCAAAATATTTTTCTCCAATTTTTTTACTGGATAAAAAACAAAGCGTTTGGGCGCAGTGTTTGGTTAGCCTACCCCACCCACAAAAACCAGGCACTTTCATCAATAAATTTCAATTCATTGCTACAGATTTAAATTTCCTTAATCACATTAGGCGTTTTGTTCAAAATCATAAACAGGCGGAAACATCAAGTGCTCTTTGGAACTTTAACCAACCACAGAGCACTGTCATAATCAAGGTCGCAATCGTTGCTCTTGAAAATGATGATACCCATCTATTCACACAAGCCGTTCATGATCATTTCGAGAATGTTCAAGCTGAAATAATCAAACTCGATCCAAACAAAAAAAATGCAGCTGAAATCCTCGATCATGACATTGTCATCAATATGACGGATATTAAATTTGATAACATCAAATCCTATTTTAAAGAGAATGCCCAGTTCTTTCTTGTTAGCCCAAGCACTTTAAAAGAAGATGACTTAAAAATCTTATCAAGTCAGTATCGCGACATGTACTCACAACCTTTTGATCGCTATTATTTATTTAAAAAAATGAAGATCCACACTCACGATCTCAGACAAAAAGAACCCACTCACTTAATCAACGTGAGCACTCGCGAAAAAATGAAAGCAGCACTTAAAGTTAAAATTTCCGATATCTGTGAAGTCTCAGTTAACTTTATATACAATCGAGAACTACCACTCAGAACATTTCGTGAATTTATTTTTCTAACAGATGATGAAACTAAATTGACTGAATTACGCGGCATCTGTCATTACACTGAGAAAGCGCAATCAACGGAACCCGGAGCAGGTCCAAGTTTTTTCCACCAATATATGTTTTATGGGATGACAGATCATTATTTAAAACAAATCCGCATTTGGCTTTTGCAAAACTACATCGTCACCCATCAAAAAAACGAATAATAAAGCGAAAAAATGAGAAGTCCCAATTTCTATTTAATTTTGACTGAAAGACATAACACCAAATTTTTCACGTGCCGGAACTGTCGTTTTTGGCAAAACAGCCGAATTTGGTAACACAGTCGCCTTTTCCTCAATAGTCACGCCACCTAAAAGTTTAGCACCTAATCCTATCATAGCACCTTTTTTAAGATGAAGTTTATCGATAATCAGATAACCCTTCATACCATAATGTGCCATCATATAAACTGATCCACCAATGGTGACATAATCCTCAATAACAATTAAACACGGATCTGAAATATTAGATGTATTAATCACAACACCTTTACCAATTTTCATTCCCATCATTCTGAAAAATAATATATTTAACGGCGAAGGTGTTAAAAAATCTAAAATCGTGTATCGCACAAGATAAGTCAGTGCATTGTGATAATACCATGGAATAGATTCAAGAGAAAACCAAGCTCCTCGGTATGGCTTCACAAAAGGACGTAGTGGCAAATTAAATAGTGGCACAATAAAAATTAATGCTAAAATAAAGAAAATGACACCGATACCAACTAAAAAACCAATCACCAGCGCTTTATAAAAAATCGAAATTTGCTCTAAATAATGACTTGTGAATAAATACAGATATAAGCCTGGAAACAAAGCCAGTCCAATGCACAATACATATATGATGATCAGTGGTAACAAGCACAATAAAAAAGCTACATTTTGAAATTGTCTAATGACTGTCTCTAAAGCCCCACCAATCCCTTTTTTGTGAGAGCGTGTAGAATTTATATCAACAACATCTTCGTTTTTATTCATATCCTATATCATCGTTCTTGATATTTCAGATGTAAACTGAAAAATTAAAACCTACTCTTTATTTGGACCATATGTTACTGATTTTTCATGGAAAAAACAGTTTGCCCATTTTGCCAAAAAAGTAAAAATCTTCAATCTTGCGAAGCCTGTCATGAAATCGTTTGTAAAAACTGCGCTCAATTTGTTTCTGAAGCAACTTTTAAACTTTCTCAAACGTTACTCCAAAAAAAATTTCATCAAGTTTACTGCCCTACATGTTTCAATAACGAAGTCGCTGATCATGTCAATCAATACGAAAACACAGTCGAAAAAGCAAAAGAGATTGCTGTTTTTGATATTTCACAATCAAAAGAAACTCGCTTAATCAAAAGACTGGAAAAAGCCTTTAAACTTGAAAATGAAACTGACGAAGAAGATGCCATCATGAAATTAGCTTATTTAGCAGCTGAAAAGGGATTTAACGCCATTATTGATGTCGATATAAAGCCAACAAAGGTCCGCGATGGGTCATATCAAACGACAATCTACACTTGCACAGCAATACCTGCCCAAGTTACTGATCGCAAACTCATCAAAGATAGATCTTTGCGTTCTTACCCTAACTAAGGCTTTCTTTCGGTGTTAGAAATTTTATTTAAAAAACCCAGATCAATACTATCATTCTGGTACAAACCAAATCCAAAACGTAATCGCGTTCCACGAAAATCAGTTAAAATATAGTTTTGTTTTAACATTTTAAAGATTGATTCTGTGTGTTCCACCGTGTCCAACTCAAAAGAATAAAAATGAGCATTCATTATCAAATTATGTCTCGATTCATGATTGACGATACGGCTTTCATTAAGACTCTGATGATGAACTTTATTCAACTCAGACTTAAAATTATGTTGCAGTTTTTGCACATGCTGATGAATATCAACGACGCTTATATTCTCTGCCTCTAGTAAATCCATTACAGCATTGAGACGATAAAGTGCCGTATAATCCATTGTACTGCCAGCAAAACGAAAACCAGAATCACTATACGATATTAAATTATTTTTATCTTGAAGCGTTTTAAAACTAGCAAACCAACCCGTATTGATAGGCTTTAATTGACATTGGTGTGGAACATATAAGAAACAACACCCTTCTCCACCTTGCGCATATTTATATGATCCTGCCATGTAAAAAACGCGATTTTCGACTTCTGATAAATCCGTCGGTATTGCCATAAACCCATGGTAACCATCAATGGCAACAACAACTTGCGCTGGCAAAGATTGAATAAGACCTGTCAGATTTTGAACAACATATCCTGAATTAAAAAAAACATGACTGAAAAAAACTAAATCGTAATCTTTTTCTTGAGATTGATGAATAAACCTTTGCTCAAATGAATTAAAATCCTCAGTTTTAACATAGTCAACTTCTGCCAAATCATGAGCAATTAACGCTTTGATCTGACGATCAAAACTGTAAAATTCAGAATCTGTGGTTAAAATTTTAATTTTTTTCTGACTCGAAAAACAACTTAAAATTCGCACAACAAACTCATGCGTATTGGCTGCAAAAACAATTTGTTCAGGATGCTTAACATTTAAATGATTTGCTATATGTCGCTGAGCTTGTGGTATTTTTTGTGTAAAAAAATAGTCCCACTTTTGATCGGTATAATAGGCTGAATCTTCCCAGTACTGAATAACAGCATCACGCGTAACATCAGGCCAAAAATGATGACTATGAGCCGCATAGTGTTGCCATGCTTTATTTTTATCCCGAAAAATTTTATAATGCTGTTTGAAATCTTTCATTTCAGACCACACTTAAAGACTTGCATAGAAATTGAGTTGTTTTTTAACTGAATTAGGAAGTCTTGGCAAACGACTACGTGGAATTAAATATGTCGATAAATTAAATAAATCGACAAAAACTCTATTATTGTCAGCAGCCCTTTTCAAATACTGATGACCTGATGAACCACCAGTTCCAATTTTAGTTCCAAGCATTCTTTGCGCTAATAAAGCATGTCTATAGCGCCAAGCTGTGAAGTTTTCATCAATATCCATCAATATCGTTATGATTTGATGTGGCATCGCCAGTAACGGTTCATCACGATAAAGAAGTATAAATAGCGCATTGAGTATAGCCTTTTGAGATAGTTTTCTTTGTCCTTCGGACACTAACTTTTGATGAGCTTCCAAATCAAAAAGACTGGCAAAAGTAGCACGCGTTGTTTTTAAATTCTCAATTTGAGCTTTTTGTTCAAGCTCAGACAAATGAGCTAAATTATTTTGAATTGTCAGTTCGTCTTCAGATAAAATTGAATGTATCGATTTTTGATATTCATCCCAAAAGTTAAAATCAACATGCTCTGTATAAGGCGTTCTCTCGAGCCACGTTGATAATAGTTTTAACAATGAAGGCGAGTTTTCTAGGGAGGTTAATCGCTCACGGTCATTTTGATTTAAACGTCCTAGAAAAAACTCACGATCAATTGACTGACGATCAATAGTTCCCAAACCAAGTTTAATTTCAATTTCACGAAATTGAGTGCTCTGAAAACCAGATGCTGGTATCAGCAAATTTCGAAATTCAAGAAAATCCATAGGGGTCATTGTCTCCAGAATTTCTAAATGCGTTCCAAATAACGATTGCACTTTACGAATACGATCTAGTTTTTGAACAATAGAACTTAACTGATCATCGGCTATTTTCTCTTGAGCAAAACAACTTAAAACGTAATTTAAATCGTGTAGAATTTGTTTAAACCACAATTCGTAGGCTTGGTGAACAACTATAAACAATGTTTCATCATGGGCTTCTGGATTATCGACACTTGCATACTGCCGACTTTTGGGATTCTGACAATTTAAGAAATCGTTTAATTTCAAATAATCACCGTAATAAACAGGCCCTTGATTTTTATGCATACATACTCTCCTCATTGCCACTGAATCAGTTTATTATGGACCAAATCTTTAATCATCGACAAGCGCTAATTGTGATTTTGTTAAACCCTTAAGCTGATCGATTTTTTTGGCTGTGAAATACAATAAATTTTTACGCACCTCTAAACTACAACTTGAACAGATTAAGTGTGCTGCAGCCAATCGTCCCGTAACAAAAGCAGTTGATTGTGATGTCCCAGACAAATAATCCATCGAATTTTGCGGAGTTGCAGATAAAATACGATTTCCAGGCGCGGCGATATCAACAGTTTGCGCACCGAAATTACTAAAGCGTGATAATCGTGTGTCAGAATCAATCGATGCAACTCTTATAATATTATCGTGTGTGTAACTTGCAGGAAAGAATTTTTCGACATCAGAATTCTTGTGATTGTTCCCGGCAGCCGCAACAAATAGTATTTGTGCAAGCTGTGCCTTGAGTATAGCCTGACTTTCACGCGGATCAGCTGATACCCCACCCCCTGAATAATTTAAAATATCAACTTTCATTTTAATCGCATACTCAATCGCTTTAACACCATTAGCAATAATTTTATCTGCGGTTAACTTAGAACTATAAAATCGCAATGGCATAATTTTTAACTGCCCACCTTTGATAAAATTATTTTTATTAAATTGCTGTTGAATTATCCCAGCCACATGAGTTCCGTGGCCACTATCATCTATTATTTTATTATTATTATCGACAAAATTCCATCCATTAACATCATCAATATAACCATTACCATCATCATCGATTCCATTCGTTTGTTTATTTTGACCGCAATCATCCAAACCTGTTTCTCCCACATTAATCCAAACCGATTCTTTTAAAAGTCTGTGCTGCAAATCAAGACCTGTGTCAATAACACCAACGACAACAGTTTGATCTGACAGGTTGTTTAAAATTGGTTTTTCACTTGCACGAACTTTTGCAAAATAACCAATCAAAAGCAGTGGAAATAATTTAGAGAATTTCTCAACCGTTACTAACTGAAAAATCATGAAAACCCCTTTCATTTCATTGTGTAGAAAGAGGCTTAGCAAACTCAAAACCAATGCTTAAAAGTGATTTAATTTCAAAAGAGGACACTTCAGACTGTAACGTGTCTATAAAACAATTGACACTGTAAACTTTTAGACAGCCTTAAAATGAATACAATGATCAAAAATTCATGCCTAAATTGGCTTTTGTTAAGCCACCCGTGGCTCTTTGATATTGTTTTTCGCAACGGTATACTGATTGCGTCCCGAATTCTTAGATTGATAAAGCGCTGTATCGGCCCGCTTAACCCACTCAGAGGCCGTTTCATTTTCGATGAGCTGTGAAATTCCCATCGAGACTGTAAAGCGAATTTTAAGATTTCCCTGCACAAAGGCTTCTGATCTTATACGTCTTTGCAACTCATCAGCCCGCACAATAGCATCTTCTAGCTGATGCCCAGGCAGAATAATCGCGAATTCTTCGCCACCTATTCGAGATACTATTTCACCTTCGTGATAAAAAATCGATTTCATGATGCGTACACACTCGACTAATATAAAATCGCCGATGTCATGCCCATATGTATCATTAATTTTTTTAAAATAATCGATATCCAAAATAATTAAAGTCACATCCGTTGGGTTTAAATTATTTAATTGGACATATTTTTTGATTTGCTCATCAAAGCATTTTCGATTGTATGCTGTCGTCAAATGGTCAGTGTTTAAAGTGCTGTTTGCTTCGAGAAGCTGTTTTTTTACTGTATCAAGATTTTTCTTAACATGTGTGATACGTTTTTGCCTACGTTCATTTTTTTGCTGTTGGTGTTCAATATACTTATTTAAAAATTCTCGAGATCTAACCCTTAACGTTTCAAGCGAATTTGATTCAACAGCTTCTTTTAACCCCTGTAAATGTTCGTTCAAATTTTTATCCTTTTGACTATCGGTTTGAAACTCATCACTAAACTGTTCTGCCAAATCCCAGACTATACGTTTAAAATCATCAAAAGAATTTTGCACATAAGAACATTCATCAATCCGATAGCTCGAGAAAAACTGTCTAATTTCAGAGAGTACTTTTTCAGTCTGGGCTGAGTCTCCCTCGACAGCGACAAGTTGTTTAGCCATATGATCTAACTTATCTCTGACTTTACGAATTGAGTGCTTTTCAACCTCAAAAAGATGCTTATTGTAAAGGTCCATAAGGAAAATTAATGTGGCTTTATCCTCATTTATCGATGGTATCTTCTTAGTTGGGGCAGACTCAACTTTAAAACTTGAATCCGTAAAAGACATATCAAGCTGCTGTAATAACTTAATTACCCATTGCTTCATGCCAGAAACCTCCTGTCACAACCGAACCATTACTTTTCGGCTACATTAGATACCGACTTAACAACTGCGAATGACTCAGCTCTCGACAACAAAGCGTCTAATAAGTCACATAAAATCTTAAATTGAAACATCTTTGTTTTAAAAATAAATGAATTTTACGATTAAAATAACCTGACAAATCTCAATAAGGTTTTTAACATTACAAAGGATGAAACAATATCAGCAAAACCAATCTTCTTGGGTGTTTTCACAACAAGAAGACTTATGGGTCTTTATAGGACCTCTTATCCTAGCGTACTCATTATTAGCAATTATGCATTTCACAGGAATGAGCATATTTGCAGATGGGCCCGATTTTTTTTATTATTATGTAGCTTTATTTGTTGATGGATCTCATGGGATCACAACTTTCGTTCGTCTTTCGCAAAAACAGGATATTTCCAAAGAGCAAAAGATATTTTTCTTTTTATTACCCGCAATCATTTGGTTATTGATATTGTCACTCATACAAATGCAGTTTTCTTATATTGAAATTATGATTTCGTATTTTGCCATATACCATTTCATTAAACAACAATACGGATGGCTGCGCATTACCAGCGTTAAGACGCAGTCATTGACTCAGACAGAAGAATTTCTTGATAAAATGATGATTTACAATGTCACACTGTTTCCTATATTCTATTGGTCGTTTATAAAAACAAATTTTGGCTGGTACGGACCGAACGATATTATCAAATTCTATGATCATGCTTGGATGAAACCTGTCTTAGTCATTATACACATTACTCTATCTTTG
>Ga0255183_1000971_pt1 | contig 10004 bp, 10 predicted proteins | sample Atl_UVDOM_RepB_8_FD_183638 | JGI IMG/M metagenome (GOLD analysis project Ga0255183, IMG submission 183638) | Freshwater microbial communities from Altamaha River, Georgia, United States - Atl_UVDOM_RepB_8d | ecosystem: Environmental > Aquatic > Freshwater > River | place: USA: Georgia...
CGTCATCCCGATGCGCAGAACTTTCTCTTGTGCAGCGACGGGTGCGGTGAAAGCAACGGCCAGCGCACTGCATAGTGCCAGTGTGCGCAGCGGTGTGAGAACGGAACGGGTGCTGCGATAAGCTGATTTCATGGGATCTCCAACCAAAACAAACTTCACCTGAATGATCTCTGCATCAGCCCGAGAGGGCGGGCTGCACAGAGGGCTAAACAACGTGCATGACATTAAGCAAAAGTCATGCCAGTGCGAAACGCCCAGTCCTAAACGCGATCCGAGCTGGCTTTTTTAACCGGGCAAATTGTCATGTCCTTGCAAAACCTTGCCAATGCAATGGAAAAAAGGGAGACTCTGCCTCAAGACAACCGAACCAGTAAGGTACGATTTCCATCATTTTTTCCAATTTCACCAACGTGGTGCAGTATGCCAAAAATGGAGCGTTTTCCAACATGAAAATTCTCGTTATTAACCCTAATACGTCTCTTCCCATGACTGAGTCCATTGGCGAGGCCGCTCGTGCGGTTGCTGCCCCAGGAACCTTGATCAGAGCGGTTTCGCCGAGTTTTGGTCCGCTTTCAATTGAAGGTTTTTATGATGAATCCATCGCTGGTGCTGGCGTGGCTGAGCAGGTCAGGGTTAACCATGATTGGGGTCCAAATGCGGTGATCTTGGCTTGCTTTGGAGATCCTGGCTTGGATGCAGCCCGGGAGGCAAGCACTGGCCCCGTGCTGGGGATCGCAGAGGCGGCGTTTCATGCTGCCTCGATGGTATCGACAGGGTTCTCCGTTGTCACCACCATGACGCGTACATGCATCATTGCAGAGCATCTTGTGCACAAATATGGTTTCGAGCGCACATGCCGGGGCATTCACGGAACAGATATCCCGGTGTTGGATCTCGAAGGCTGCAGTGGACCTGTTTTTGATCAGATCGAGGCTGCTTCCAGAGAAGCGATCGCCCGGGATCGAAGTGGTGCCATTGTATTGGGCTGTGCTGGAATGGCACCAGTTTGCAAGGCCTTGCAACAGCGATTGGGTGTACCGGTGATCGATGGCGTGGCCGCTGCCGTGAAGTTTGCAGAATCTCTGGTGAGCTTGGGTCTTGGCACCTCCAAGCACGGCGACTATGCCAGGCCATTGCCAAAAACCTATCTTGGTTGGGCCAAGCCGCTTGGTTGGGATTGAGCGACACAAACCTGCGTTCTATTTTCGTTTCGCCTTTGCAAAGCCGGTTCATTGTCGAATCGGCTTTTTTCATTTTTATCGTCTGGCTGCAAAACAAAAACACAATGGCATGACCCTGGCATGGTTATTGCTTGAGTGGGAGGTCGTGGCGCACTGCACCATAGGCCATGACCAATCCCCGACGCGGTGCTGCCGCGCAGACCATGAATCCAGGAGCTTACGTATGAAACGCAGACTCATTCTCAAGCAGTTAACGGTAGCCAGCGCACTGGCCATGTCAGGGTGGTTGCCTCAGGCATACGCACAAGACACGATCAAGGTTGGCATCCTGCATTCACTTTCTGGAACGATGGCGATCTCTGAAACTTCCCTCAAGGATGTGGCCTTGATGACCATCGATGAAATCAATGCCAAGGGTGGCGTGATGGGCAAGAAGCTCGAGGCGGTCGTGGTCGACCCGGCCTCCAACTGGCCCCTCTTTGCCGAAAAAGCACGACAACTCATCTCTCAGGACAAAGTGGCGGTCGTGTTTGGCTGTTGGACATCCGTCTCACGCAAATCTGTATTGCCTGTCTTCAAGGAACTCAACAGTCTTTTGTTTTACCCGGTTCAGTATGAGGGCGAAGAACTGGAGAAAAACGTGTTCTATACAGGCGCTGCACCCAACCAACAGGCGATCCCTGCTGTCGAATATCTGATGAGCGAGGAAGGTGGCGGTGCCAAGCGATTTGTCCTGCTTGGCACGGACTATGTCTACCCACGCACCACCAACAAGATCTTGCGCTCTTTTCTGAATTCCAAGGGTGTCAAGGACTCGGATATTGAAGAGATCTACACCCCGTTTGGTCATTCTGATTATCAGACGATTGTTGCCAACATCAAGAAGTTCTCTCAAGGTGGCAAGACGGCAGTGGTCTCCACCATCAACGGTGACTCGAACGTGCCGTTTTACAAGGAACTGGGCAACGCCGGCCTGAAGGCGACCGATGTTCCTGTGGTGGCTTTCTCGGTGGGTGAGGAAGAGTTGCGTGGTGTGGACACCAAGCCATTGGTCGGACACCTAGCCGCCTGGAACTACTTTGAGTCACTGAACAATCCGGTCAACAAAGAGTTTGTTGCCAAATGGAAGGCCTACGCCAAGGCGAAAAATCTGCCTAACAACAGCACTGCCGTGACTAACGACCCAATGGAAGCGACCTACATCGGCATCCATATGTGGAAGCAGGCTGTGGAAAAAGCGCAGACCACCAACGTCGACAAAGTGATTGATGCCATGGCTGGCCAGCAGTTCAACGCACCGGACGGCTACACGATCATGATGGACAAGACGAATCATCATCTGCACAAGCCCGTCTACATCGGTGAAATTCAGCCCAATGGGCAGTTCAGCATCGTCTGGCAGAGCAAGGGTCCCATCCGTGCACAGCCCTGGAGTCCCTACATTCCCGGCAACGAAAGTAAACAGGGTCTTTGACGACAGGCGTTGATCGTTTCATGAAACAGCACTCAAAGATGTGCAAGCTGTTCCTCTCAGGCATGCTGCTGGCGTGCTGGCATGCCTGGGTCTTTGCTGCGGCATGGGTGGATCCGTCCACCTTGCAGCGCCTGGCGGGCGATAGCAGCAATGATCGCCTCCAGGCGATCCAGGCGCTGGGACAAAGTGACATGCCGGGTGCAGCCACCTTGCTGGCTGCGCTGGGTGAAGGCAAGGTCAGGTTGTCAGGCGATGGCCGTGTGCTGGTGTTGCTGGAGGGCAGTGCGGCCATCGATGCCACCACTGGTGACAAGGTGTCCCTGTCTGGCAACGAGCAGCCCTTCATGCTTAACAATCGCTTGCGTCGCGCCATTCAGCTCGCGCAGGCGACAGTGGCACTGTTTGCCCCAGAGTCATCTGTCAGGCTTAATGCGGCGATCCGCATGCAAAAAGAGGTGGATCCTGCGCACATTCCAGTCATGGAGCGTGCCTTGCAGCGTGAAAAGGACGACCGCGTGAAAAGCGCCATGCAGATTGCGCTGGCAGGCATGCAGCTGAAAAGTACGGATCCTGAAGTTCGTTTGGCTGCGGTGAAGACACTGGGTGCAAGCGGCATTGGTGCTTACCAGCCAGCCTTGAATGCCTTGCTGGAAAAAAATCAGGCTGGTCAGCCTACGGAGCCCGATGCGCGGGTTCGTCATGCGGCGCTCTCAGCGATCCATCAAATCGACCGCCACCAGGCGCTACTGTCCTGGGCTGGCAACATTTTTTTCGGAATCAGTCTGGGGAGCGTGTTGTTGCTGGCCGCGTTGGGCCTGGCCATCACCTTCGGACTCATGGGTGTCATCAACATGGCCCATGGCGAGCTGCTCATGATTGGTGCCTACGCAACCTATATGGTGCAGGCCTTGTTCAAGTCCTGGTTTCCTGCTTGGATGAACTGGTATGTGATCGCTGCGCTACCCGTGGCCTTTATTGTCACAGCTTTGGTGGGCATGGCATTGGAGAGGACAGTCATTCGCTGGCTGTATGGTCGTCCATTGGAGACCCTGCTCGCAACCTGGGGGATCAGCCTGATTCTGATGCAGGCCGTGCGCTCCATCTTTGGTGCGCAGAACGTGGAAGTGGCCAACCCCTCCTGGATGTCAGGAGGCTGGACAGTGATGGGTGGCCTGGTCCTAAGCTACAACCGCATCGCCATCATCATTTTCTCCATGCTAGTCGTCCTGATGGTCTGGTTGATGTTGAACTACACGCGCTTGGGCTTGTTTGTGCGAGCTATTACGCAAAACAGAAGGATGGCTGATTGTGTCGGTGTGCCCACCGGAAAAGTTGACATGCTGGCATTCGGGTTGGGTGCCGGTATCGCGGGCCTAGGTGGCGTAGCGTTATCCCAGCTGGGCAACGTCGGGCCAGACTTGGGGCGCAGCTACATTGTGGATTCCTTCATGGTGGTGGTGCTCGGAGGGGTGGGGCAGTTGGCAGGAACGGTCGTGGCCGCGCTCGGCCTGGGCGCCATCAACAAGATCATCGAGCCATTCTGGGGTGCTGTCATTGCCAAAATCGCCATCCTGTTTTTTATCGTTTTGTTTGTTCAAAAGCGACCCCAGGGGCTGTTTGCGCCCAAAGGCAGGAGCGCAGAATGAATCCACACCACTTGGACCGCGCACCACTTTATAGCGCTCGCGCATGGCTGGCGATCGTTGGCGTGACGGCGCTGTTTGCATTGTTGCCTTTGCTCAACCTGATTTTCCCGGCTGGCCATGGCTTGCACATTTCCTCTTACGCAGTCGGCCTGATCGGCAAGTTCATTTGCTATGCCTTAGCCGCGCTGGCACTGGATCTGGTCTGGGGCTACGCAGGCATCTTGTCGCTTGGGCACGGCCTGTTTTTCGCACTGGGTGGCTATGCTCACGGCATGTACCTCATGCGCGCGGGTAAGTCTTCTGCCGACATGCTCCCGGATTTCATGACTTTTTTGTCCTGGAAATCCTTTCCCTGGTTTTGGTCCTTCACCGAGCACTTCTGGTACGCGATGCTGTTGGTCGTGCTGGTTCCGGGTATCTTGGCGTTTTTATTTGGCTACTTCGCCTTTCGCTCACGCATCAAGGGCGTATATTTTTCCATCATTACCCAGGCGCTGACCTTTGCGGCCATGCTCCTGTTTTTCAGAAATGAGACCGGGTTTGGCGGCAATAACGGATTTACAGACTTCAAGAACATCCTAGGCTTTGATATCACCGCGCCAGAGACACGAGCTGTGATGTACTGGGTCAGTCTGGGGGCGCTGTTGCTTGCCTTGATCTTGTCTCGCGCGATCACACAGTCTCGATTGGGCCGGGTGCTGACGGCAATCCGGGATGCGGAAAGCCGCGTGCGGTTCATTGGTTACGAGCCGCTGGGATTCAAGCTGTTTATCTGGACGTTTTCAGCCGTGTTGTGTGCGATTGCCGGCGCCTTGTATGTCCCTCAGGTGGGTATCATCAACCCAGGCGAAATGTCCACGGAAAACTCGATCGAGATGGTGATCTGGGTCGCCACAGGTGGACGCGGGACCTTGATCGGACCGATCATTGGCGCGGGCAGCATCAATGGGCTCAAGACCTGGTTCACCAGCGTTTTCCCTGAGTTTTGGCTCTACGCGCTTGGGCTGATTTTTGTCCTGGTGACGCTGTTCTTGCCGCAGGGTTTGGTCGGCCTGGCTCGCCGCCTGTTTAACACCAAGGAGGCGCGGCCATGATCATGCCGGTGTTTGATGACGATGCGCCAATCTCGGTGCTGCAGGAAGGCGCCAATGGCGAGGCGACCTATGGGCGGGTTGCCAAGGCAGGTTTGGATACTACGCATGGTGCCATCCTCTACCTGGAGTCCATCAGTGTGGTGTTCGATGGATTCAAGGCATTGAACAACTTGAACCTCGACATTGGCGTGGGGGAGTTGCGTTGCATCATCGGTCCGAATGGGGCCGGCAAAACCACCATGATGGATGTCATCACCGGTAAAACGCGTCCCACCTCGGGCACCGCGTATTTTGGCCAGTCGATTGACCTGACCACCTTGTCCGAGTCTCAAATTGCCACCGCTGGCATCGGGCGCAAATTTCAGCGCCCAACGGTTTTTGAGCATCACACGGTGTTTGAAAACCTGGAACTCGCCATGAAAGCCAACAAGGGCGTGCGCTCGACCTTGTTTGCACGACTGACCGGTGCGCAGCGTGATCGGATCGACGAGACGCTGACTCTGCTGCGCCTGGCCAGTGAGGCACAACGTTTGGCAGGCTTGCTCTCGCATGGGCAAAAGCAATGGCTGGAAATCGGCATGTTGCTGATGCAGGATCCGCAGCTATTGTTGCTGGATGAGCCGGTCGCCGGCATGACCGACGCAGAGACGGAGCGGACCGCCGAGCTTTTCAATGCGCTTCGCGGCAAGCACTCTCTGGTGGTGGTGGAGCATGACATGGATTTTGTCAGCGAGATCGCCAGAGACGGCAAAGTGACCGTGCTGTGCGAAGGATCCGTGCTCGCGGAGGGAACCATGCAGCACGTGCAGTCTGATCCGCGAGTCATTGAAGTTTACCTGGGACGATGAGTGTGATGCTTCAAGTTCGCGCGATCCAACAATACTATGGCAGCAGCCACACGCTGCGAAACGTCAGCTTGTCTGTCAACCAAGGCGAATGCCTGGCCTTGTTGGGAAGAAACGGGGTGGGCAAGACCACCTTGCTGAAATGCTTGATGGGTGTGCAGTCTGTTGCTTCGGGCACGGTTGCACTCGATGGACGGGACATCACCTCGCTGGCGCCGCACGCCAGGGCCGCTCTTGGGATGGCCTATGTGCCGCAGGGTCGTGAAATCTTTGCCAGACTGACGGTGGAAGAAAACCTGCTGATGGGCATGGCCACTAAGCCGGCTGCGCGCGCGCGCCAGGTCAAGCAGGAAATCTTTGACCTGTTTCCAGTCTTGAAGACCATGTTGGGCAGGCGTGGAGGGGATTTGTCGGGTGGGCAGCAGCAACAACTTGCCATCGCGCGGGCATTGCTTGCCGAGCCAAAGCTAATCATCTTTGACGAGCCGACCGAAGGGATCCAACCTTCGATCATCAAAGATATTGGTCGTGTCATCCGCATGTTGCGCGATCGTGGTGACATGGCGATCGTCCTGTGTGAGCAATATTTCGACTTTGCCCATGAGTTGGCAGACCGATTTATGGTGCTCTCCCGCGGCGAGGTGGTGGCCTCGGGTGACCAGTCTGAGATGAACTCACCCGACGTCCGTCGTTTTCTGGCCGTATGACGAACTCGCATCACACCTGGCACGCCGAGCTGGAGCTCGAGTTTTCCTGTCCGGAAAGCAAGACTTTGTTGTCCAGGCGCAAGCATCATGGTCCGTTGATGGTGCAAAAGGCACTCTATCCGGAGGGTCAGGATGTCTGTCATGCGGTGATCCTTCACCCTCCAGCGGGCATTGCGGGTGGTGATCACCTGAATATTTCTTCCCGAAGCTGGGATGGAACCAAGGCCTTGCTGACCACGCCAGGCGCGACCAAGTGGTACAAGTCAAACGGAAAGCCAGCGAGCCAGACAGTCAGGCTGCAGGTGATGAAACATGCACACCTGGATTATCTGCCACAGGAAAATATATTCTTTGATGGGGTGACCGCCCACTCCAGGCTGGTCATCCACCAGGAGGCGGGATCGAGTGCGATTGCCTGGGAGATCCATCAGCTGGGTCGGCAGGCCTCAGGCGAATCGTGGAAAGCGGCGTCGATTGCGCTTGCAACAGAATGGCACCTCAATGACAGACTGGTTTGGGTGGAATCCTCTGAACTCGATTCGCTGAGTCCGATCAGAGAGGCCGCCTACGGGCTGGATGGGTTTTCCGTGTTTGGCACGATGTGGCTGAGCGCTGTCCATCTACAGCGTGAGCAGGTAGAGGAGGTCGCCTCTACCTTGCCATGGTCAGACAAGATCAGGGCGGGTGTGACCTATCTCGAGCTGGAGCAGGGTCACGGGTTGATGGTGCTGCGTGCGTTGGCCGCAGAGGTCGAGGATATCAAACGACTGTTCATCGAGAAGTGGATGGGTCTCAGGGAGCCGGCCAGCGGACTGCCTGCCCAGTATTTGCGGTTGTGGAACACATAAGGAATGGATCCTTTGATCAGGGAAGCATAGACAACATGGAACTGACACCCAGAGAGAAAGACAAGCTTCTGATTTTCACCGCCGCGCTGTTAGCCGAACGGCGTCGTCTTCGGGGACTGTTGCTCAACTATCCGGAGGCCGTCGCCTTCATTTCGGCTGCCATCATGGAAGGTGCAAGGGATGGGCGTTCGGTCGCAGAACTGATGCACTACGGCACCACCTTGCTGACCAAAAAGGATGTCATGGAGGGTGTGCCTGAGCTGATCCCGGAAATCCAGGTGGAGGCAACGTTTCCGGATGGAACCAAGCTAGTCACCGTTCACCAACCCATTCAATGAGGATAGATCATGTTGAGCAAAAAAAAATCTTTGATGGCCGCGCTGATGACCTTGCTGCTGACAGCTGGCTTTGCTGCCTCAGCCCACGAAGGGCATGGTGATCTTGCGTTTTCATCGTTACACACGCATATCAGCTGGGAATGGTTGTTGGTCATGGTCGTGGTCGGGATCTTGGCCATCGTGGCACGCAAGTCTTAGGAGATCAGCAATGATTCCTGGACAAATCGATATTCAAGGCGACGATATCATCATCAATGCGGACCGTGAGACGGTAGTGATCTCTGTTTCCAACACGGGTGACCGTCCGGTGCAAATTGGTTCACATTTTCATTTTTACGAGGTCAATGAGGCCCTGCAGTTTGACCGATCCAAGGCCAGAGGCTTTCGTCTGAACATCGCTGCGGGCACCGCAGTGCGATTTGAGCCCGGGCAGAAAAAAACGGTGGAGCTGGTTGCGCTCTCGGGATCCAGAAAGGTGTATGGGTTCAACGCCAACGTCATGGGGTCACTCGATGAATAAGATATCCAGGCGCGCATATGTCGAAATGTTTGGGCCCACCACAGGAGATCGCGTCCGCTTAGCGGATACCGATCTCTGGGTGCAGGTGGAAAAGGATTTCACGATCTATGGTGAAGAGGTCAAGTTCGGCGGAGGCAAGGTTATTCGCGACGGCATGGGACAAAGTCAGCGGCTGACGGCGGATTGTGTCGATACCGTCGTGACCAACGCGTTGATCATCGACCACTGGGGGATTGTCAAGGCGGACATTGGCATCAAGAATGGATTGATTTTCAAGATTGGCAAGGCTGGCAATCCAGACATCCAACCGGGGGTGGACATTGTGGTGGGGCCTGGGACCGAGGTGATCGCGGGCGAAGGCATGATCGTGACGCCAGGTGGCATCGACTCGCACATTCATTTCATCTGTCCACAGCAGATCGAAGAGGCGCTCATGAGTGGCGTGACCACGATGCTGGGCGGTGGAACCGGACCGGCAACGGGTACCTTTGCGACTACCTGCACCCCAGGACCCTGGCATATCCACAGCATGCTCAAGGCTGTGGAGTCCTTTCCCATGAATATCGGTTTGCTGGGAAAGGGTAATGCCAGCTTGCCTGGTGCCTTGGTGGAGCAGGTCGAGGCTGGCGTCGTTGGGCTCAAGCTGCACGAGGACTGGGGAACTACCCCTGCGGCGATTGACTGCTGTCTGGGCGTGGCCGAGGACATGGACGTCCAGGTGGCCATTCACACCGATACCTTGAATGAGTCAGGTTTTGTCGAGGCCACCATCAAGGCGTTCAAGGGACGGACTATCCATACCTTTCATACCGAGGGAGCCGGTGGCGGGCACGCGCCAGACATCATCCGCGCAGCCGGATTGCCCAACGTGCTGCCCTCATCGACCAACCCTACCATGCCCTATACTGTCAATACGGTCGATGAACATCTGGACATGTTGATGGTTTGCCATCATCTGGATCCATCCATCACCGAGGACATCGCGTTTGCAGAAAGTCGCATTCGCCGAGAGACGATCGCGGCCGAGGACATTCTGCACGACTTGGGCGCGTTTTCCATGATGAGCTCGGATAGTCAGGCGATGGGTCGGGTGGGGGAGGTGATCATCCGCACGTGGCAAGCCGCGCACAAAATGAAGGTGCAGCGAGGCAGCCTGCCGGGCGATGGCGTCGCGGACAATCATCGCGTCAAGCGATATATCGCTAAGTACTGCATCAACCCAGCCATCACGCATGGGATTGGTCATGTGGTCGGCTCGATCGAGGTGGGCAAGCTTGCTGACCTGGTGATGTGGAAGCCTGCCTTTTTTGGGGTCAAGCCGAGCCTGATCCTTAAGGGTGGGATGATTGCG
>Ga0255183_1000983_pt1 | contig 9927 bp, 8 predicted proteins | sample Atl_UVDOM_RepB_8_FD_183638 | JGI IMG/M metagenome (GOLD analysis project Ga0255183, IMG submission 183638) | Freshwater microbial communities from Altamaha River, Georgia, United States - Atl_UVDOM_RepB_8d | ecosystem: Environmental > Aquatic > Freshwater > River | place: USA: Georgia | collected...
GCGGTTGAATATTGATTTATTACCGGGAGGAGGAATTCGCAGCGATAACGTACAGCGTTATTGGGAATTGGGATTAGGTTGGGTTCATAGCGCCTCGGGAAATAGGGAAGACGGTATATTTCGTATGAGTAAATCAGAGTTGTTTATTTTGTTGTCTACTAGAGGATATGGGAGTTTATAACCCTTGTATGAAAGATTTTTTTGTCGGCATTCGTGCGTCATGGCGGCGATGCATCTTTTTATTGGGATTGTTTTTGTTGGTTTGCAATTGTTTCGGTCAAGAATCCAAGAACAAATTGGGAATCTTGCAACCTTCTGGTAGGAATGAAAATTTTATTGAACAGGATGGATCCTACCGTCAATTTCGAATTGATGCATGGAAGCTACAATTGTTGAATGGAAAGGCGGCGGACAGCACCGATGCTGGCTTGTTGCAGCATGGGGATATTCGGGTTTCCCATACTCCCAGTATCAACGATTTGTTTTGCGAACACTCGGTAACGGGTTGCACGGATGTATGCAAGAAAATAGAATGGTATTCTTGGAAATATTCGGCCTTGATTTTCTCATCGGCCAAAGAGGCATCTACAAAAAAACATTGGATCATGGAGTTGCGTCAATGGGAGGGTGCGGAGATATCGGTTTTTATCAATGGTAATTTAATAGAAGAAACGTATCAACCGTTTGCGTCGTCGTTTGCACAAAAAATGCTGGTATTGGATCCTTTTTTACGAAGGGATGGACAGGATAGCATTGTAATTCTTTTTCAGGCACCCACTCCTCTGGCCAAACAGATTGGGTATAAATCGGGGATGGTGTTTCCGGCCGATAACGAAGGCCCTGTGATGGAAGTTAAAGCGTCTCCATGGTTGCGCAAACCCATCGTACAATACGGATGGGATATTGCTCCTAGAAGAGTTTTGGTGGGCCTAGGCGAAGGGGTTTGGGTTACTGGATGGAACGAAGCGTATATAAAACAAATGCAGGTGTTGGTAGACTCTGTCCAACTGTCAAAAGGAACTGCAACCTCGGTGGCCAGTGAATCTTCGGTCCCAGGTCAAGGCAAATTTGCAGCAGGACGGGCGAGACTGATTTACCTTAAAGATGTCTTTTTGCCCGATATATCCGTGGTGAAGTCGGTGAAAATGATTCATTGCCTCGATTCAATGGCTACTGAACGTTGGATCTGGGAAACCGGATCGGATCAATTTAGGACCTTTTTTGTTGATGAAAAGAGCGGTATAGAGTTCACGATGTTGGAGTTGCCATTTCATGTGGACAATCCATACTTGTGGAATCCCAAGCGGATCGAATTAAAATCAAAGGGAAATAGACGGAAATACTCTTCGAAATACCAGCGAGAAGTTGAACGAATAACCATGGACTACCGGGCCATTTTACCGGTGATGTATGAAATTGGGGTTCATCTTCATATTAAAGACGGCAATGGAGTGAATAAAATCGTTGAGAGCAAAACGCGATCGGGCATTCGGTCAATTTTCTGGGATACCGCTGGGGGTAAATTTGCTTTTGAGGTAAACAACAAACCTATATTTGTTCAAGGTGCCAATGTGGTTTGGGCCCGGCATTTTCAACACCACAGTCCCTATCCCGATGTGGTTATGCACCGTTGGTTTGATTTATGGTCGAACAGCGGTTTAAATGCTGTAAGAATATGGGGCGGCGGAGCTTATCCCAGTGAGCGTTTTTATGAGCTCTGCGATTCGTTTGGTATTTTGGTCTGGCAAGATTTTATGTTTTCAGGCACTACTTACCCCAACGATCCTATTTTTTTAAATGCGGTGGAAATTGAAGTACACAATACGGTGAATCAATTGGCCTCGCATCCGTCATTAATGATTTGGTGTGGTAACAATGAAGTTGAAGTGGCGTGGAGAAATTGGGGTTGGCAACAGAAATATTCCTTGCATGGCAAAGACAGTGTGGATCATTGGAATAATTATCTATTCATGTTTGATACACTTATACCTGGAATCGTAAAGGAATGGAGTCCAACGGTGCCCTACTTACGGAGCAGTCCGGTAGGGAATTGGGGAAATTTGCAACAAATGAAGCGCGGCGATAACCACGATTGGGGGGTATGGCATGGGGAACGGGGTTTTAATCATTTGGATTCAGTAAAAACGCCGTTTTGCAGCGAATACGGATTCCCAAGTGCCTGCCGAGAATTGCTAAAACATGTCAATTCCACGGAGGAATTATCGAAATACATGCTAAGTTATAAGGGCATGAAACTGCTGCAACAATACGTCATCAATCCCAATCAACCTTCCTCTGCATCGCTGAATCGAAGCAACAAAGATGTTGGAGAAAACCGGAAAGATGGGGTGAAAGAGATCGAATCGAATGCTGTTTCTTATTTCATTTATCAGACTTGGGCAAGGCAAAACGAATTTTTGGAGAAAGCTTACAAACAGCACCGATTGCAAATGCCCCGTTGCATGGGGAGTTTATTTTGGCAATGGAACGATATATGGCCTGGAATTACATGGAGTGTTATGGAAATGAATGGAGATATTAAGCCGTCTGCACTGGGGATACTGCAACAAATGTCGGCTGCAGAACTATCCAAATAATGCGTAGAGTTTTATGGGTATAAGGAATTGGATTTCAATACCTCGTTGGTGTTTTCGTTTTTAACGGCATAGGTAAATCCAGGTTGCAAGGAGAAGGCCCCTATTTCGCCGTGTATATTGATGGCGATGAAACCAATTTGAACGTCGTTCCATTTTTTGCCTCGTTTTTCTAGTTTTTTAGCGATGTCTTTGATGGCAATTTCGCATGCCTTTTGAGGGTTTAAGCCATTTCGCATTTCCATCACCACTCTATGGGAGCCCACCACTCGGATTACTTCTTCGCCATGTCCTGTGGCAGTGCAAGCGCCTACTTCTCCGTCTACGAACAAACCGGCGCCGATGATGGGTGAATCCCCTATTCTTCCTCTCATTTTAAAGGCCATTCCGCTGGTGGAGCATCCACCGCCCAGTTTCCCATTTTTATCGAGGCCTATCATTCCAATGGTGTCGTGGTTTTCGATATTCACAGTGGGCTTATACTCCGATTTTTTCAACCATTCTTGCCATTCGCGATACGAATCGGGGACCATTAAATCTTGTTTTTTAAATCCTTGACTTACAGCAAATTCTGTGGCACCCTCGGCTGCTAACATTACGTGTGGCGTTTTATCCATGACTTTTCTAGCAACAGAGATGGGGGTGGCAATGTGTTCCATGGCAACCACGGAGCCGATATTTCCAAGTTCATCCATGATGCAAGCGTCCAAGGTGACATGTCCGTCCCTGTCCGGACGACCTCCCAGTCCAACGCTTCGTTCGGTTGGATCTAATTCGGTGAAGTTGATGCCTTTTTCAATGGCATCTAGAATATATCCGCGATTGTACAGCGTTTCCCAGGCAGCATTATTGGCCAATTGTCCGAAATTCCAAGTAGTAACTAAAATAGGTTTGGCGGTTTCCAATCTTGGTTTTTTGGTCGATTGTTGGTGTTCGGATTTTGATGATCCGCGGCTATTTTCCAACGATTTGCCCCACAGGTTGGTTGTTCCTATAGAGGCCGAAGCTCCAAGTATGCTGAGTTTTCTTAAAAATTGTCTTCTTTTTTGCATTCGAATCTGGGTATGTATCGAGGGAATACTAATGTTCGTTTTCGGTGGGATATCCCATGCCGTGCATGCCCCATCGTTCAATGCCAAAATATCCCCATAAGGTTGTGTGTAATTTTATACGTTGTTGAAAATTGGCAAATTCTTTTCTGTTTCCAGGAAGCCAAAGGCCTTCCCCAAGTGCTTGCATACGGGGAGTGATCATGTATTGTACGTGGTCCCAAGAATTCATGTATTCGGTCCAAACGTTTCCTTGAGCGCCTAAGATGAATGGGGAAATGGTGTCGTTTAATTGTTCTAACTCTGATGCGTATTGACTGGGTTTGGGGTTGTAGTTGTACACGGCATCTACTGGATTAAATCCACCAATGGCATGTGGTTCTGTGCTATCCTTGGATTGATAATGATCGAAATACAAGGGTTTTCCTGGGGTCATGATGGCATTGTGTTTCTGCTGTGCAGCGGCAATTCCTCCTAGTTCGCCTCTCCAACTCATCACGGTAGCATCTGGAGCCAAACCTCCTTCTAATATTTCGTCCCATCCAATGATTTTTTTACCTTTGGATTGAACAAATTTTTCCATTCTTCGAATGAAATAGGATTGCAATTCGTGCTCATCGCGCAAGTTTTCCGATTTTATTCGCGCTTGGCATTTGGGGCAGGATTTCCATCGTGTTTTAGGGCATTCGTCGCCACCGATGTGTATGTATGGCGAAGTAGGAAATAGATCAATAACATCGGTCAGTACCTTTTCAAGGAATTTAAAGGTTTCCTCGTTTCCTGCACAAAAAACATCGTCAAAAACACCCCAACCTTTGGCAACTTCAAAGGGAATAATGGAATCTATTTTTGAAGGGGATGTGGATTTGTTTTGACCCTTTGCAGTTGTTTGTTGGTCTGAAAGAGTTGTTGGTCCTTGATGATGTTGCAGTACTCCGCCGTTGCAACTTAAATTCGGGTAAGCGGCTAATGCGGCCATGGCATGCCCTGGCATTTCAATTTCTGGAATTATGATAATCCCCAATTCGGTTGCTTTTTTGACGAGATATTTGATGTTATTTCTAGTAAGAAAACCACCGTATTTTAGGGTGTCGAATTCTTGGTTTTTATAAGGTCCGATTTGAGATCCATTTCGGTAAGCGGCTGTGTATTGGAGTTTGGGTAAGGATGGTATTTCTATGCGCCAGCCCTGGTCATCGGTGAGATGCAGATGAAGAACATTGAACTTGTAAATGGCCATCATGTCCAGCAGTTGTGAAATGTGCTCTTGCCGAAAATAGTGTCGAACGATATCTAAGTGCATTCCACGGTAAGCATTTTCTGGGTAGTCTTTGATCGACATGCATTCCAAGGGGTATGTTGTTTGATCTGGGAACAAGAAGGGGGCGATATCGGTGTAATAGTACAGCCATTGTTGTAGGTTCCCCAATAAATGAAAAGCGGCAGGAGTTCCACCCAGGTAGAGGGTGATTTTTTTCTTTTCGATGGACAGGGAATAGTATTGTTGTTCAATGGTGGGAAGTGATGGATGGTTGGGGTCTGGATAGTTGGCGGGGCCATATACTACGAGTTGGGCCTTTTTAGGGTTGTAGGTTTCTACAAACGTAATGCTGTTGGAGGAAGTGTAACTGAGCATCTCATCGAACGCTTCCATCAGTAAGGTGATGGCACGTTGAGATTGGTTCTGAAGTTTGGGGTCTGCATACCACAATAATTTCCTTGGTGCTTGAAAGGTGCCAGGCATTTTTGTTAAATGTCGTGGAGCAGGTACCTGAATGCTCATGGGATTGCTGTAAACATAAGGGTTAAGCCCTTGGAATTGAGCATTCGCTTGCCACGATGTGCCGAGTAATAAGGCGATACATAACGCATTGTAAATTCGCTTGGTTAAGTAAGGTGTTTTTATCAACTGGTGCATTGTTTCAACCATGTTGCTAAGATAATCATTCATTCAAGTGCAAGGAAGAAATTTATTAATTGTTTGAGATTCATAGTATATTGCGTGGATGCCAAATCGTAATGCACTTCACCACACCATTCCTGTAGGTTCTCGGGAATGGGTAGTCTTGAATCTCGTTTTTTGGACGTTGTTTTTTTGGACGCTTATCATTTCTCGAGGATGGACGGAAAAACGAAGAAATTTATTGGGTAGAGGTCTAGGTTGGGTGGCTTTGCTGAATTTTGCGGTAAGCCAATGCTGGCAATTGTACGAAGGTACGTGGTCGGTGGAAAGTAGTTTGCCTTTGCAGTTGTGTTCGTTGTCTCAACTGTTGGTGGTCTATACCATGTTCACCCGAAAGCAGCTGGGGTATGAGTTCTTGCTATGTTGGGGAGCCGGTGCTGTTCACGCATTTTTAACTCCAGAAATCACAACTGGTAGTAGTGTTTTTAGTCATATCGATTATACCGTTTCTCATGGAATTATTGTACTGGCTTCCATATATGCTACGTTGCGGATGGGGTTTGAGCCAACCCAAGGTTCTTGGTTGAAGGTGTTTTGGTATACTCAGTTGGTTTTACCTGTTATTGGTGGTGTCAATTGGTTGTTAGGTTCCAATTACATGTATTTGGCTCAAAAGCCGGATGCTGAAAACCCTTTGGTTTTCGGTGACTGGCCCTATTATATTTTTGGTCTTGAATTTGTTGTGTTCGCCCACTTTTTTGTGTTCTATCGAATGCATAGAACTTTGTCTACTTGGGGGCCAAAAAAGGAAGAGAGTTAGCTATTGGATTTCCGATTTTTGGAAATGTAATGAAGCAATACCAATACCGTAAAAAATGTATTGGAATTTAACAAACCTATGAGCAAGTTGTAGGATTCTGAAATAATTTCCGATGGAAAAATCAATCGAATTGCTGCTAAGAGTATGGTGAGAATGTCGAGGACAAGCGTGAGGTATAGCAGCAATTTGATTTGAGACTTTATACCGTTGATGTTAAGTGCCAAATAGCTGAGCAGATAAAACAACCAAATGCCCACTTCTCTGATAATCATGCGAACGAAGATGTTGTCGAAAGGTGGACGATGCGGATGTTGAGGGTCTCCGGTAAGGATGAAATTGTCGTTAAACCAATAATAAGCAACATTCAATACTGAAAGTACAAGGACTGTTGCAAGCAGTTTGATTATTGCTTTGTTGCTGATTTTGCTAGATATAGCAACCATATTGCAAAGATGACGACATACATAAATATTTGGAAGATGCTGTGATGAAATGCATCAAACCAATCGGGTATTGATTTTGCGATGAAAAACAATCCCACAATCCTCAGAATGTTGATGATAAAAACCAATAAAAAGCCCGACAGTGACCACCACAATTTAGTTTTCCATGTTCGGTTGGGGATGGCAAAAATGAAGGCAATCAGCATGAAGTATAAAACTTTTCCGTTGCACTGTTTACCAATGAGTAGGGAAGCTCTGTAATCTTTCATTACGAAAATACAGGTTTCTGGTTTCTCAAAGGCTGAAGGTGTAGTTCCAGTAATAAAGCCAATGGTGTGTCGAGTGCTGTGCAAAAGAGTTTCCGATAACCACAGATCCAATGATTCCCAAAAATGGAAAAAAGGCCAGACCAATACGCAGATTAGTGTGACCTTAATGAAATGCCATTGATCGGGACTTAAATTCAGAGAGGAAATAATTTCCTTGAATTTACTCAAGCCCTTCACAAACGGTGATGTTCTTGATTATTTGTTGTTCTTGTTGCGCATGCGGTAAACGCCATAAGCAACAGCGGAGCCAACCACGGTGAAAATACCGCCGTCTACGGGTACCTGAATATCTGGATCATCGGGAACTCCCTGAGCCATCAAGGTGGTGAAACACAAAACAGACGCTACGGTCAAAAGAAGTTTAAGGTGCTTTTCCATAATTAACTAATTGCGAATTTATTGATTATACTTTATTTGTGCAACGATAATCGAAAAATTCGTGCCAAAAATGACAAATTCTTTGAAAATGTTAGGGTTTTGCAATTATTAATCAGGGAAATATTGAGATTTGTACTTTCATGAAGTATCTGTTGGTTATAGGGATGGGGTTATTGAGCAAATTTGGTTTTTCTCAGATTCGGGGGTGTACCGATCCATTGGCATCCAATTACAATGCCTCTGCCGTTCTAAACGACGGAAGTTGTCAATACTCGGCGACCACGATTAAACCCTACTCGTCGGTGAAATTGCAGAATCAGCTGTCGGAAATATCAGGATTGCTTCGGTATGAGAATGATTTATGGGGTCATAACGATAATTCGGATTGTCGTTTGTATCGGATCGATTCACAGACGGGTTTTGTTAAAGGGGCAATGAGAATGAAAATGGGTTTAAACCGGGATTGGGAAGATGTTAGTAGCGATGATTCTTTGATTTACGTGGGAGATTTTGGCAATAATTTCAAGGGAAATCGCAAAGATTTAACCATTTATCTGTGGAATAAATCATCCATTGGCGATTCGTTCAATGTTGCTGATTCTATTCGATTCTACTATCCAGAACAAACCGATTATTCAGAAAAGAGTCCCAACTCAACCAATTTCGATTGCGAGGCCATGGTTGTTGTTGGAGACAGCATTGTATTGTTTACTAAGGAATGGGGAACTAAAAATACCAGCATTTATCGGTTGTGGAAGCGTTCAGGTTCTCATAGAGCAGAGAAAATTGGGGTGTTGTCGGTGGATGGTTTGATAACAGGAGCCGCTTATAATCCGAAGTTTAATTCCTTTGTATTGCTGGGGTATAGCGACCTTTTGCAGCCCTTTGTCTATTTGATTTACGATTTGAAGGGATTGGATTTTCAGCGTTGCAACCAACGAAAAATTTTGTTGGATTTGCCGTTTTATCAAACCGAAGCTGTGGAATGGATGGATACGTATAAAATTGCTGTTGGCAATGAGCGATTCTCCAATTCTTTTATCAATACTGCTGAATCGCTGCAATTTTTTAATTTGAGTTTGTTGTTGGGTGAATTTTATGGAAGAAGCTTGAATTTGAATAATTTTGAAGAAGTTAGTAATATGAGGTTTGAGATTGCACAAAATCCAGGTACTTCCAACGGTGCTTCGCGGCTGATTGTGAGGGGATTGGATCGTTGTCTATTGGTGCAGCAACAAGTTTATATTATGAGTGAATCGGGGGTGAAATTGGAGACGCTTAGTATGCGTTCGAACTCGTTGGACCTGCCTTTATTGTCTCCCGGTGTTTATTTGGTTGGGAACGGCGAGTTGGGTTACGTGAAGTGGGTTGTACAATGACCTACTTTTTGTTGTCGTTGACGTAAATGATTACTTCTCGTTTAGCGGGTTTGCTTTGGGGTTCGATCTGGGATGCGTTGATGCCTTGCATGGCAGCATTCAAACCGGCATTCGTATTGTTGATGTCGCCATCGAGATTTACTCCTATGTTAGGGTTAGCCATGCTGAATCGCACGGTAGTTCTTCGATTTTGAGCGTGTTGGTAATCGTCGCATAAAACCATTTTCTTACCTCCGTTTCTGACTTGAATTTCATAGGGTTTGTAGTTCTCGTAGAAGCTTTTTTGTACAAATCCGCTGGCGTCCCTTTGCACAATTAGTTTTCTAGTTTTACCGTCGATAAAGTCGGTATAATGGGCGATGTTCTGACCTTCGCAAATGCAGCCGTTTAATATTTCTGCTTCTCCATAACCCTTAGGTTTGATTTGCGTTTTGGGAATATTCCAATAGGTTATTAAGTAGTGAACGGCGGAGTCGGCTCGTCGTTGTGCCAAATTGCGGTTGTAGGGAATTGTATTTCTGCAATCGGTATGCGATCCTATTTCCACAATTAAATCTGGGAATCGTCTTAACACATTGAGGGCAAAACTGTCGAGAACTTTGGCTGCATCGGGCCTAATTCGGGCCCTGTCTAAGTCGTAGAATATAGGCAATGCCCAGGTTTGATCGATGATGTCTTCGATGGTTGTAAACTCGTTAATTTCCTCAATCGAATGGGGTTTGTCGTCTTTTTTCTTTTCCACGGTTCCAACGTAGTGCATGTCGGTAGGTGGAGCACCACTTTCCTTGAGTTTGTCTTGCAGCAAACCTAACACATTGGTATCGGGAGGGATAGTGTCTTGAGGAATCGCTGTTTGTATGGTAATGTTTTTGTTGTTTTTTAGCGTTTCGGTAAGGTCTTCCAACTTTTTCTGGGATTCTGGAGTAATAACAGAATCTATAAAAATATGAATTTCCTTAAGTTTTGGTTTTAGAGTATCGTGCAGGGGTTTAACAGATTCAGGACATCCTCTGTTGAATAATGGACCTTTGA
>Ga0255183_1000984_pt1 | contig 9913 bp, 5 predicted proteins | sample Atl_UVDOM_RepB_8_FD_183638 | JGI IMG/M metagenome (GOLD analysis project Ga0255183, IMG submission 183638) | Freshwater microbial communities from Altamaha River, Georgia, United States - Atl_UVDOM_RepB_8d | ecosystem: Environmental > Aquatic > Freshwater > River | place: USA: Georgia | collected...
ACCTTGAGGACCGATTGAACCAGTAGAACCTTGAGGACCAATTTCACCGGTATGACCTTGAGGACCATCAATACCTTGTGGTCCTTGAATACCTTGAGGACCTTGAGGACCATTTACACCTTGAGGACCAATATGACCAGTCGAACCTTGAGGACCTTGAATACCTTGAGTTCCTTGAGGACCTTGAGAACCAGTAAAACCTTGAGGACCATCAATACCAGTGAAACCTTGAGGACCAGCAGACCCTTGAGGACCAATATCTCCTGTAGCACCTTGAGCTCCAGCGACACCTTGAGGACCAGCTGGACCTTGAGTTCCTTGAATACCTTGAGGACCTTGAGGACCAATATCACCAGTAGAACCTTGAGGACCAAAATCACCAGTCACACCTTGAGGACCAGCAGAACCTTGAGGACCAATATCTCCCGTAGCACCTTGAGCTCCAGCGACACCTTGAGGACCTACCGGACCAATAGCACCTTGAACACCTTGAGGACCTTGAGGACCAGCAGAACCTTGAGGACCAATATCACCAGTAGAACCAGCAGAACCGGTCACACCTTGAGGACCAGCAAAACCTTGAGGACCAATATCACCAGTAGCACCTTGATTTCCAGCGACACCTTGAGGACCTACAGGACCGACAGCACCTTGGAAACCTTGAGGACCAGTTAAACCAGTAAAACCAGCACCGAAAGCTGTACCATCAAGGTAAGGTCTATTTGTTCCACTTTGAATCCAGAAAATTCTTTGACCAGGAATAGGAGTAGGTTGTGAAGTTTGTGGTACAATTGAAATCCATGTAGGGTCAATTGGACCAGCCACAGTTAATTTACCAGCAATATATAATTCTCCCGCTCCACTTTCAGCATTGGGAAAATATCTTAAATTTGTAGTAGCTGTAGCACTTCCACTTCCATCTGAAAAAAATACATTTCCTTCATCTGTTTCTATTACAAAAGAAGATTGACCAGTTGGACCTTGAGGACCCGTTTCTCCTTGAATACCTTGTTCTCCTTGAGGACCTTGTTCTCCTTGAATACCTTGTTCTCCTTGAGGACCTTGTTCTCCTTGAGGACCTTGTTCTCCTTGAGGACCTTGTTCTCCTTGAGGACCCGTTGGACCAGTAAATCCAGTTCCACCTGTACTACTTCCAGGAGCTCCTTGAGGACCTTGAGGACCAGTAGCTCCAGTAAAACCTGTTCCACCAGAACCTGAACCAGCAGGACCTTGAGGACCAGTAAAACCTTGAGGACCTCTTGGACCAGGAGGACCTGGTGGTGGAGGACAAGGTGGAGGGGGACAGGGACGACAGTTATTTCTCTTACGAGAACAGTAAGAGCATCTTGAATCATGACAAATATAGTCATTATCACACTTACAACAATGTTCTGTTCTAGAGTGTTTACAGTTTGTCATTCTATATATATATACTCAATATAAAAAAAAATATATTTTATATTTATTTATTCATTTATTTATTATAAAAAAATAAATAATTACTATATAATTTATGATAGTCATTATAGTCATTATAGTTATTATATTTATTAATATATAATGATGAATAATTGTATAAAAAATGTTTTCTAATTTATCTTCTTTATTTAAAAAATATTTATTTGAATAAATTATTTTTCTTATGATTTATCATTATTTTTTTTGTTTAAAGTGACACCGTGACAATAAAGGAAATATAGTTATTATTTAAGAGAAAATCCAAAAATAAAAAATTCAAAAAATAAAAAATAAGTTTGAAATAAATAGATTTTTTATTTTATAAAAATATAAATATTTCATTTTATTATAATTAAAAATGGATGTTCCTAAAATATGTTTAAATATGATTGTAAAAAATGAATCCAGAATTATTCAACGTTGTTTAACTTCTGTTTTATCTTTATTAGATTATGTTGTGATTACTGATACGGGTTCAACTGATAATACAATTCAGTTAATTGAAGAATTTTTATCAAATCATAATATTCCTGGAAGAGTTTATCAAGAACCTTGGAGAAATTTTGGTTATAACAGAACCAATAGTATTGAAAATGCGAAATCATTTTTAACAGAAATCAATGCAAATATGCAAAATACTTTTTTATTTTTTATGGATGCTGATATGAAAATTATGATTGAACCTGATTTTTCCAAAGAAAGTTTAAAACATGTTCAAATTGGTCAAATTATTCAAAAAAATACTCAATTAAAATATTATAATACTCGTATTTGTCGTTCTGATATCCCTATTACTTGTACTGGTGTCACTCATGAATATTATTCTACTCCAAATTCATTTCATAATACAAAAATAAGTACGATTTGGATTGATGATATTGGTGATGGTGGTGCCAAAGCTGACAAATTCACTCGTGATATCGCTTTATTAGAAAAAGGTTTAGAAGATGACCCTCGTAATGAAAGATATCATTTTTATTTAGCTCAATCTTATAATTGTGTAGGACAACATGAGAAATCAATTGAATTTTATCAAAAAAGAATTGATTTAGGTGGATGGCATGAAGAAATCTATCATTCTCATTTATGTATTGGTAATATGTATAAAGATTGTTTAAAAAATTGGCCCAAAGCTCTCGAACATTATTTATTGTCTTTCCAAAAATCCGGTGGTAAAAGAGCTGAGGGTTTAATGAAAATTGTTGAATATTATAAAGATAATCGAGATTATCATTCCGCTCTTATCTTTTTAGAAAAATTATTTAAACTAAAATATCCCAAAGATGATGTTCTTTTTATTGATTATCATGTATATACTTACAAACCTTTTTATGAATTTTCTATTATTGCTTATTATTTAGGTTTGAAACATGAAGGATTATTAGTTTTACAAGACCTTATTTTTGGTAGGAAATCAGAATTACCTCCTCAATTAAAAGAAAATTGTAAAAATAATATGGCTTTCTATCTCAATAAATTACCTACCACTTCTATTCAAAGAATCGAAAATATTATATTATCTCAATATTATAACCCTTCCTCTTCATCATTTACTCTTATTGACCCCACTGAAAATATTAGTCAAGGTGTTTTCCGTACAGTAAATTATACTATTAATGATTCTGGACATTATTTATATCCTCCTCACCAAAATTACATTCATACCGAAAATTATTGGGTCTCCATGAAAGATAATCAAATTATATCTCAACAAAAAATTACTGTATCTCCTGATGTCATTTCTGATTATAAAAGAGAATATTATGGAATTCAAGGTTTAGAAGATGGTCGTCATATTGTTTATCAAGATGAAGTTTATACTTCTTATACTTCTTTTGAATATGGACGAGATGCTAAAGCTTCGATGGTATTATCTCATATGAATAAAGATACTTGTGAAATTGATAGAATTGTTTCTCTAAAATATGAAGAAGATAGAATTCAAAAAAATTGGGTGCCTTTTGAATATCAAGGTCAATTATGTTTTGTGTATTCTTATGAACCCTTTATTATTCTATCTGTAAATCCTGAAACTGGTGAATGTCAAAAAATAATGGAAAAAATATTTGATTCATACAATCTCTCTGAATTAAGAGGGTCCGCTCCTCCTATTTGGATTCCTCAACATGAATGTTATCTTATTATGACTCATGAAGTTATCTTCTCATCTACTCGTAAATATATCCATCGTTTCTTAATGTTAGATTCTGAATTTAATTTATTAAAAATGTCTGAACCATTCTATTTTGAACATCTTTTTATTGAATTTTCTTTATCTATTATGTATAACCCTCTATCTAATCAACTCACTATCCCTTATTCGTATAAAGATGGTCAATCTTTCATTTGTACTTTACCCTTTGATAATATCCCATGGTTGCCTGATAATATCCGTAAATATTTCGAAAATTTCCATGCTCTTGTATAATTTATTTTCCCCATTCATATTCTTTTTTTTATATCCAGTTATTTATAAAAATATTATGTTTTTATAAAAATATAAAAAATGATGTGTAAATTTCGTTTGTAATGATAATAAAAATTATATTCCATAGAATAGATTTTAAAAATGTCAAGAAAGGAAGTTGAATTAAATCATGAAACCTATCAAGTTTTACAAAATGAATTTTCATTTATGGAACATCAAGAGTATAATACATTAAAAATAATACCTGATTTAGGAATTTATGAAAGATATGTTGGTTTTATTCAAAATCTTACTTATTTATTTTCAGATGAAACTCCGATTGTTTTCTCATCTTATTATACAACTCATGGTGGTTATATTCCCATTGAATTAAGTAAAAAATATGATTATATGAAACCAGTTGATAAAATATATTGTATTAAAACATTAGAAAATCATAAACAAAATATTATTCAAAATTACGAAAGACTTACCAATCATCTTCATTCAAAAACGGAAATAGTATTTGATACAGTTTTTCCAAATAATACCAATTTCTTGTTTTCAACTTTTCCCATATCTACTCAAACATTATCTTCCTCTTTTGTAAATGAATCCATTTTATTTATACCTTACACACAAATTCATCAAAATCTATTAAAAGATACACATCATCGTTTCTCTTTCTTAAAAACACAATTGTGTATTTATATTCCACTTTCTATGTATGAAGCTTTTTTACAAAGATATTCTTATTGTATCAATTTATCTACTCATGAAATCAATTATGATAATTTAATACATTATACAATGATTATAAAAAATGGTGGTGACACTTTAGAACAAGTTTTAACTGAAAATTTACCTTATATTGATTCATGGACAATTTTAGATACTGGTAGTACGGATGGAACACAAGATGTGATTCGTAGAGTATTAGGAGTAAAACCTGGAAATTTATATGAAGAACCTTTTATTAATTTTAGAGAATCACGAAATCGTTGTTTAGAATTAGCACCCAATGATTGTAAATTTAAAATTATGTTAGATGATACCTATATTATGAAAGGTGATTTAAGACAATTTTTAACAGTTGTTCGTGGTGACCAATTTTCAAATTCATTTAGTTTAATTATTAAATCTCATGATAGTGAATATTATTCAAATCGTGTCATTAAAAGTAAAGATAATTTAAAATATATTTCAAAAATTCATGAAATTATTCAAGATAAAAATAATGTAAATGTGGTGATTCCACCTGAAGTATCTTTTATTCAAGATTTATCTACTGATTATATGGAAAAAAGAACAAAAAACAGAAAACAATTAGATTTACAACTATTGGCTGAAATGATTGAAGAAGAACCAGATAATCCTCGTCATTTATATTATGTAGCTCAAACTTATAAATGTTTAGAAGATTATGAAAAAGTAGCTGAATATTATTTAAAACGTATTGAACATCCAGTGGAAGGTTTTTTACAAGAAAAATTAGATGCTTGTTTTGAATTAGCTCGCACTTATAATTTCTTTTTAAATAAACCTTGGGAATTATCTGAAAAATATTATCAAATGGCTTATGATTTAGATAATACACGTCCCGAACCATTATACTTTTTAGGTATTCATTATTATTTATTAAAAGATGAAAATGAAAAAGAAAATAGGAAAAAAGCTTATGATTATTTTGTAAGAGCTTTTGCTTTAGGATATCCTGTTCATGCTCAATATTCATTAAAACCCACTTTAGTATATCATTTTTTACCTAAATTTTTATGTGAATTGTGTTGTGAATTTCAAAATTATGAATTAGGTGAAAAATCAGCCATACGATTTTTACAAAATAATAAATCAACAGATGCTTTTTATGAAACGATGAGTTCATGGTATGGATTATTTCATTATTATAATGAATCTATGAAAATGAAAAATAAAAGATTACAATATACATCTTTTCAATTACCTTCTATGTTTTCAAAACCATTATTTGTTTATGTTGCGGATGGAGGATATAAAGAATGGTCAGGTTCTGATTTATTAAAAAATGGTGTAGGTGGTTCTGAAACTTATGTAATTGAAATGTCACGACATATACAAACACATGGAGATTTCCAAATTATTGTTTTCTGTAAATGTTCTGAACCTGAAATATTTGAAAATGTTATTTATTTACCTCTTGACGATTACCCCGCTTTTGTAAATCAATATCAAATTCATACTTGTATGATTAGTCGTTTTACTCATTATTTATTATATTCATATCATGATAATATTAAACATTTATATTTAGTATTACATGATTTAGGACCGATTGGAAATGTGATTCCTGTAAAATCAAAATTAAAAAAAATATTCTGTTTAACTGAATGGCATAAAAATTATTTTAGTCAAAATTTCCCTAGTTTAGCTGATTTAGTAGAATCCTTCCATTATGGTATCGATATCAAAACATTCCAAAAATATGATAATCTCACTTTACATAAAAAACCTCAATCTTTTATTTATTCATCTTTCCCAAATCGTGGTTTAATTGTTATTTTACGATTATGGGATAGAATTAAACAACTTTTACCTCAAGCTTCTATCAAAATATTTAGTAATGTAAATCATTCATGGTGTATGGAAAATTACAAAGAAGAAATGGAAGAAATTCAACAAATATTACAAGATAAAAAAGATGACCCTTCCATTGAATATTATGGTTGGGTTGATAAAGAGACATTAACAAGAGCTTGGTGTGAAAGTGAATATTGGTTATATCCTTGTAAATTTGCGGAAACTTTCTGTTTAACTGCTTTAGAAGCTGCTTTATCTAAAACATGTGTGATTACTAATGATTTAGCTGCGTTACAAAATACAGTAGGTGATAGAGGATTTGTGATAGAAGGTAATAATGTTTTAGAAGAAGATTGGCAAAACCGTTTATTTGTTTTATTAGAAGATATACAAAATATGGAAATGGAAAAACAACGATTGATACAAAAGAATTATCAATGGGCTTTAGAACATACATGGAGTAAAAGAGCTCGTATATTCTCTAATTTATATTTACTCCCCAATTTATCGATTCAAAATACAACACCTATTACACGATTGTTACAAACGGAACATTTAAATGAAATGACAAATAAACCCGATTTTATATTTAATTACAAACATAAAATTTCGATTGAAAAATTATTATATATTGGTATTAATGATGGAGTTCGTACAATTCAATTATTAAAAAATAATCCTTATTTCCGAAATACAACAGTCACTGTATTAGAAAATGATATTTCTTCACAATCGAATTTTTATAGAAACATCTTTCAAGAAGGTTTTGTTCGTTGTTTTGAAATATCAAATCAATCTTTATATCATTTCATTCAACAACACAAAAAATATGATTGTATTATTTTATCTGATATTCATGAAATTCAACAAATTCAATCGATTTATTTATCCTATTTATTATGTCAATCTCAAAAATATATTGTTATTTATAAAAATCAAAATACTCTCCCACATATTCAATTATTCACTCAACAACTAACAAATCATATAGATATTATTGAAGAGAATGAACAACTTATTGTTTTACAAACCAAATAAAATACTTTATTTTTTATTTTTTTTATATCCAATTTTTTATAAAAATAATTATTTTTTATATAATTGATGGAAAATTTTGAGTGATTTTTTGAGTTTATCGGGTTGAGGTGAATATGCCCACATTAATAAATTGGTATGAATAATAGTAGGTATTCCATCTTTATCAAAAAGAGGTAGTTTCATTTTTTTTATTTGACCTAATTTTGCTTTGACTTGACTTTCTCTTTTTTTATCCCATGACACTCCTTCTGGTTTATCTTTTCGACAGGGTATTTTTGATAATTTTTTATTATCTCCTTTTACATCACGATACACTTCTAAAAATCCTTTATCTGACCATGTTGGTTTTTCTAATCCTCTTGCTTTTTTAGATACTCCATAATGTTCCGCAAATATTTCTAATTGATTTACTAATTTTAGTGGTAAATATGGATATTTTGACATTATATTTTCCCTTTCTTTTCTATTTATAATAAAGATAAAAAAGAAGAAATCTCCTGGTCATTTGAAAATCGAATCGCTTTTATTTTCATATTATTCATATAGGGTATTTTTCTAGATAATGAATCGATTTCCCATGTAATTGTTTCATTTTTTATATTTTCATAGAGAATAATATCTTTTTTTAATAAAAATGGGTCATGTAAAGATTCAAAAAGCAAGATATGACAAGTGACTAACTCTTCTAAAAAAGAAACAGAAGAATAAGATGAATAATATTGAATATTGTGCTGATAAACTTGTTTTGAAATACAAATGTCACTCATTTTTATATAATATTATGATAGAAAAAAATAAAATAAATCATACAAATTTGAACGTATCCCCTTATTTTATTAAACGTAAATCTTATACAAAAATTGAATATTATTATGATTTAGATTATTTTATATAAATGAATGAATATAAAAAAAAGTAAAAAATGGGAAAAGCCGTTATTCGAACTAAAATTGATTGTGAGATGTTATTATATCATTATGTATCGAATCGTGAATTACCTAAATATGATGGATTAATGAAACGATTTTTATTTGATTATTGTAAAAATGAAGAAGATAAAATGAGATTATTATGTATATATTATTATTATTTTATGAATGTTCAACCTGAAATCTCTATTTTTAGAAAAATCTTTTATCTACAAAATGCTGTTGAAGATAATCAGTGTATTGAATTTTTGATAGGAATATTTCAAATGAATCATGTATCTATGGAATATATTGGATGGTTAGAACAATTTTTGGAAGTGAAAAAGATATATGAAAGAGAGGAAATAATGAATAAGATTGATGAATAAGATGAAAAAGAAAAAATAAAAATAGAAATCATAAATAGATAGATTATATTTTATTTGATTTATAAAATGAATGATGAAGGAGTGAAAAGAAAACAAAATATTACCTATGAATTATTTTATCAATATGTAAAAAAAAATAAATCAATTACGTTTCAATATTTTATTTTTATATTATTGACATATATCTTAGAATCAATTGTATTACCTAGATATTCTGCTCAATTATTTGAAATATTTCAAGATAAAAAACATTTCCAAAAAGTAATTAAAGTATTTATTTATATTACAATTATATGGGTTATTATTCAAGGATGTATGGCTTATACAGGTCATATTGAAGCTAAATTATATCCGGATATATGGATATATTTAAGAAATCACATTATGAAGAATTTATATTATCGATATGAAACGGATTATCAAGAATTAGAATTAGGTAAAATCAATAATCAATTATCTATTATACCAGGTAATTTTACTGAATTTGTATCTGTTGTATTTGAATATATATTACCTCGTATTATTATTATAATATGTATTATTATTTATTTCTTTTTCATACATATTAAAATTGGTTTTGTATCTTTATTATTATTTGGAGGATTAGTATTATTTTATCAAATGAAAATGAGAACATGTGTTGATTTATCACATCAACGTCATAAAATGTTTCAAGATATTTCAGAAGATGTTCAAGACAAATTATCTAATTTAGCTACAATTTATACATCAGGTCAAGTAGATAATGAAATAGAATGGAATAAAAAGAGTCATCATAAATTTGGAGAAGTATATTATCAACAAAATGTATGTACGAATACTATAAAAACGTATGCTTATGTATTTAATACGGTATATTTTATTGTGTTAATATCATTAACATTATATTTATATAAAAAAGGTGAAATTACATCTACATCATTTATTGCTTTATTCATGACTACATTATATTTATTTACCTATTTAGTGCGTTTAACTACTAATTTTCCGAGTTTAGTATTAAAAATGGGTATTATTGAAAAAACGGATGATTTTTTGAAAGATATACATAAAGAAAATAAAAATCATCAATTACAAAAATTACATATTAAAAATGGAATGATTGTATATTCTCATATTGATTTTGGTTATGATAAAGAAAATAAAATATTAAATGA
>Ga0255183_1000987_pt1 | contig 9898 bp, 14 predicted proteins | sample Atl_UVDOM_RepB_8_FD_183638 | JGI IMG/M metagenome (GOLD analysis project Ga0255183, IMG submission 183638) | Freshwater microbial communities from Altamaha River, Georgia, United States - Atl_UVDOM_RepB_8d | ecosystem: Environmental > Aquatic > Freshwater > River | place: USA: Georgia | collected...
AGAGGAATTCTTCAAATGTGAAGACAATAATTTCTTACTATTCCAATTTTCATATCCTGGTGCTGGTCATGTTTTAGGTTACATTAAACTACAAGGTGAGTATTACAAAATTGAATCGTCTCTTAATGAATTTAGTCAACAATTTACAAAAACTGATCCAGCTCAAATCAGAGAATATATTTATACCATAGTAAATGATAAAAATATGTATAACATTGAGATCGGTTCATGTGCAGTTCCAGATAATGATGTTATTGAACACAATTTTACGATATTAAGAAACACACCAATATCAGACACAAATTTTGATACTCATAAAATATTATTAGAAAACACTAATTATAATTATTATGAAACTTAGCTCTCGAAATAACAAATACTATCTAACTATACCAACAGCTGATGTGGGCTCCCACTTACATTACCTGGACCGTGTTATACTTAGAACAGTATTTTTTATTAAATTTGAATACAGTTGTTTTATAATAATATTTCCTGTCGCATGCATTATTTTTCGTCTAATATATATCTTAAAACCATATGGTTTATTTCTTATAGACGACCATTATGACTTATTTGGAGATTTACATATTTTTCGACAACGTGAATATGTGTGTACATCATGTGATCATACAAATATTGAACTCAAGGTAGTCGACATACCACCGACAGATACAATAATTGACAACGCAAAAATACTAAGAAAGATATTGCCAACAGAAAAAACCAAAGATTTATACAATGACTTAACGAGTGATAAAAATTATATTTATTAGCACTATAATAGGATGAATTTATTCCAACAAAGTAGCTTTAATTTGTTCTATTCTTGCATAAATAACTTCATTTAATTGTTTTTTATCTTCATCAGTAGCATATTTCATCAAATCTTGAAGTGTACTAAGACCACTTCCACTCACACCATAACGATGTCTAACTCCAATATTTATAGGTGGTGTTGTGGTCTCATAAGTTTTCATATACTGAATAATAGTTGGTATTACCATCCAAAGATTTCCATGTAACTCATTAAGATCATTAACCTCGATATAAACATATTTAGTAAATCTTCTTGTATAAATTCTGCTGGTAATGGCCATAATTAGGAAATTAACATAATTATAAATCAAAAAATATATATATTTTATATATATTTTAATAAATAAATGACCTTATAGTTTTCATGATATTGTAAACTTGTGGACCATATGTTTTTATTACAGAATAACATTCTATCAAATCTAATTTAGATAAATCTCTTAATAATAAAGATATGATATCCCAATTTGTTGCCCAGATATTTTCATTATACATTTCTTTTATTGAATTTTCTATATAGAGCATTAATTCTTGATCTTCTGGTATATTATACCCTATGTTATTATACTTACATTTGCTTTTACAAAAAGTCACACGACCATTTCTTTTTCTATATAATGTTAATATGTTATTATGAAACTCTGCAAAATATACATTTTCTAACATTTTTAGCCTATTAAATTCGTCTGTAGTAATGAAGAAAAACTCTTTTTTCATCGGCATAAACTCAGTTCCCGTAATAATACTAGTATCATTTAGAGCGCTATTAATATATTGATCAGTATTTTTTATAAATACTGGTATAATAGGATACTCCGCATTATTATGCAATCGATACAACATTGCAGTATATTTATTTTGAGGCACATTATAAAGATAATTCATTACAAACTCTCTTGACACGATATCTAAAACAGATTGTATTATAATTTCAAATAATTCAGAATCTGAATTTGAATTTATACGAAACATATTAAACATCCATTTTATATGATCTTCCATTTCTAAATTAATGCTTTTTTCTTGCTCTTTGTTTGTATTTCCATACACTGTTTCACACGTATATTGGTTGTCAATTTCGTCATATTGAAATTTAACATATATATCAAATCTACCTCTTTTTTTATTATTATTAGAATAAAAAGAATAATTATTGCTATTTGATGGTACTTGATATTTCACAGGCGTTATATCCCAAATTACTTGCATTTAATAAAAATTATTAATATTAAAATAAAAAAATTTGATATTTATATATCTAAATTATCATGTTTATTACTACAGTAGAGGATATATTTAACCAAATCGTAAATCAACATCCTGATTATAAAAATATTACAAATGATGATCTTAATATATTTATGTTACAAATATTAAAAGATATTTTAAAAAATATATATAGAGGACCTAATAACCTACTTATTGTAGATAATGAACATAGCTGGTATTTTGATTGTATATGTACCAAAATAAAAAAATGTAGAATATGTGTTGAAGATGATATAATTTATAATGGGTTTGTAAATTATAATTCTAAAAAATATTATAATTATAATTTCCATATTTTTGATGAAGTGATCATACGATATAAAAGTATTGAAAATATGGGAATTAAGGTAGACTTAGATAAATTTAGTGATATACTTAATAATTTAATGGAATCCATATTAGTTGTATCTGGATTAATATCATCTAATAAATATATAGAAATAATTTTAACAGATATTGAAGAAAATTCTAATGGTATAATAAAAAAGATAGAATATTTTATACCAGATACTTTGTCCAATTTAACATTTAAAAATATATTAAATGGCCAAATATACAAATACAATAATTTATTATTAAGCAATGAATATAAATACATGATAAACAGTAAATCTAATAATTATTTATATAAATATTCAATTGTACATTTAAATAATGGAATACCAATATATTCATATGTAGAAACAAAAATTCCAAATATAAGAACTATTTTACCAGAATATGATTGGTATGGGTGTCATTCATCGCAATTTTATGTTAATATTTTTGACAATTGTATACCTGGATTTATTATTGACAGCGGTGGATTTAACAGCAGGCGTTTATATGATGGTGTTTTGTCTACTAATTTTGATCGCGATATTTATAATAAATATTTTGGATATTACAGATACAAAGATCTTGCTCTTGCTGAATTGTTTTATAGGATAGATACAATTTATAATGTTATTTATTTAAGATATGTTAAAAAGTTCCCTTTAGATAATATTTTTGATAGAGTATTAAACAATTTATATTTTAAAAATCCTTCTTATGCATATCAATTTTCGAGTATTAATATATATCCTAATGGACCCGATTATTACAGCGTTGATGATGATAATTATTATGATATAATTGATTATGATGAGGATAAATATGTTATTTATAAAGAAGATATTTTAAAATCATATATAATTAATCAGCATGCATATACATCTAATGAATTTAATAGTATAAAAAATATTAATGCTTCACATCAATCAGATCTTAAATTTATCAAAAATGAAATAGATAATTTAAAAAATGATTTTACTAATCATGAAAAATCAATAAATGATATAAAATCTTATTTTATTAAATTCGATACAAAAACTGATTTAATAAAATATAAACAAGATCTAGTAAAATGTCAACAAGATTTAATTAGATGTAAACAAAATATACGTATATTAGAAGAAAAATTATATATAAAAAATAAACCCACTGAATTATATTGGTTAATATTGATATTAATATTGATATTTAAATGTTGGGTGCCAACAATTCCAATAGTAATAATTTTAACTGTATTAATAATAATACATTCAATTTATAAAAATATCTAGTATATTTTTTATTAAATATAAAAAATTAATAATTAAATTCTACTTTTAACTGAAGGTTTAATGGGAGTATGAGTTGTTTGACTTCTTCAATTTCACCAACAATATTTGTTAAACTACTTGGTTTGTAACTAACACTGATAACAGATCCAATTATTTTTTCTACTACATCAGGTATGAGTACAACATCGGAATCTTGTTGTTTACCATAAGATATTTCCATACGTTTTTCACAAATATTAAAATAATATTTTGCACCTCCTGTACAATTATAATTGTCAGCACAATATTTACAATAATCAATTTCTACATTTCTTTGTCTAGTTACCATAATATATTTATGTTGATAAAGATATTTTGGATGTATCACAATATACTGTTTATATTGTTTTGGTGTTAAATCCAATAATGGACTATCAGAATTTGATATTTTTACATTATTTTTTATTGTGTTTGGTAAGTTAACGAATTCATCTTCTGGTGAAGATTTATATTTTAATACACTTACTGGTGGTAATGTACTGTCACGTAAATCAACTTTTTGATTTTGTGAATCATACTTAATGTAAAAATCACCAATAAACGGTTGAGCACTATATTGTATACTATTATGTGATTGTATGGTAAAATTACAATCTAATAATAGTTCGAATTGACTATTTTTCTGTAAATACATTACATTATAACATCGGGACATAGAATACAGCAACCCTGCATCAATATCACTCAATAATTTAGGTGTGTTATAATGTTTTGGGTGTTTATTACCTTCGAGTAAATATAATAAGTCTTTAGTAGATTGTTCTGTTAAACTTAGACATATTGGACTTGGTAAACTTAAATTTACAGGTTTATTATCAATATATGTTTGACCATTATTATAATAAGAACTACCTCCTTTAGTAAAATTAATTGTACAAAGTCCTCGATAATTATTATATGCACTAGTAGATATCCTGCTTACTGGATTACTACCTTTGTATTTTTCAAATATCGATAATGTTAGTTTAAGCATATCTGTAATTTGATCTATAGCATTTGACATATTTAAGAACTATGTTGAATTATAATCAAAAAAAAAATATTATGATTGCTTATCAGTTTATAAAGGAATTTATAAAATGCCTAAAGTGTGATTTAGATGGACCGCATCGAGTACGAATAATTCCATTTGTACCTACGCAATAATAATTATTATTTATGGGTGCATTTGAGGGTGCATTTGAGGGTGCATTTGAGGGTTGATTGTTATTAGACATAAATGATTCACAATGGGATGTGATAATAAGTGCCAATAATATGATATATTTCATTTTGTACTAATCCTATCTATTCAATAAAAAATAATTTTTTCATTATGGGCGATACGTGATTGATTTTAATATAGGTATAAAATATTTATTTTTGATTTTTTTATACCTTAATCTCAACAACCGTCATAACCATGAGTAAACAAGTTGAATATCAGATAGAAATATCAGAAGGTATGAACTGTGTTCTTATATTTAAAACTAGTTATGATCCAAAGAGAGGAAATAAAAATGGAAAGATAGAAAATGAAATTGTTCTTGAAAAGTTGATTGAAAAAAATATTAAAGATGGAAAATACACAGTTTCCATTAAGTCACGTACTTCAGCAGCTTATCTTGAAGTAAGAAGAAAATACAATATCACATTAACTACTGATGAAACACATAAAAAGCTTAAATATATATTAACACATAGTTGTATAGATAAAAACAGTCGTGTTGGTTGTGGGGGGACGGTAACAGAACCTATAATAAGATCATTTATTCCAACAATTCTACCTCCATTTATCCCACCACCCATAACAATCCCACTTTTTCCAATTGACATTCCAGATCCAACAATCTACGATATTGACACCTATAGGATAACCTAGTTTCCGAAAAGGAACAAAAGCGGATGTTATATAAATTGTAAAGTGATGTGAAACCGAGACCCGCGTAGGGAGAAGTAGTAGCTAGCAATACAATGAAGTATAACTGAAGTTTTTTTTATTATTTATAGACATATGATTATATAAAAAAATTGATTTTACATCGACTTATTTTAATCAAATGAATACTTACGATACTGTTTACGCAATGAGATATATATTAGGCTATAGAATTGTAGCAGTTATGGGAATGTTGCATTGTCAAGAGCAATTGGGTAATAATAAAAATGCTCATGTCCATGAATATTTAAATAATTACCCAGATTTATCAAAATTACCATATCATGAGTTAAAATACATAAGTGACTTATTACGAGGTGATGAAGATATTGAAATTCATCAAGTAATACTTAATGGGCTTCATGATTTATCAAAGAAATTACCCATAGATAATGAAATTGTTACTCAATTAGATGAGTATAAAAAATATCCATGGAAGGCAAGTATTCAAGATTTAGTAAAAATTAGTGAAATATTTGTTGAAATAGCAGGTCCAATGGATTAATAATCATATATTTTTTTATTTAATCATTATTTACTATAAAAAATGAAAAGAATAAAACCTGTTCAATGTTGTTGGAAGGTTTTAAACCAACCTTCAAAAGGTCATGATTATGAATTATTTAAATACTATCAATGTAATGATGATAAAGTATATAATTCTCCAAGTTATTTTGAAAAGGATAATCCAGCACCTGGGTGTAATATAGTTGAACGTCTTGTTAAGCGTCAAACAAAATAAAAATGATTTTTTAATATAATATTATTAGAATGCTCAAACGTGTGTTAAAAATGGTTAGATATGATGAATTTGTAGATTCATCAGATAAATTAGCTAATCTTGAAGATTATTATGAAGATAGCCAAATTTACTATATAGTGAATGAAGGTGTATGGATTATTACAAATTCAACATCTATAAATTATATGAATCATGCTATATTGCATACTAATGGTGAGTATATGGAACTAATTTTTCATGAAAAAAGTTGGTTTAATTCTGATTTCATGAAAAAGGTGCCTTCATGGTGTGAAAAAATATCTTACAGAAAAAGTAAAAAGGGTATAAGAGTACCAGTTTATTTTCAATCTAATTTTATTGAATTTCTTGATAAAAATCAAGATTGGATAAACAATGCTGCATCAATAAATTATGAAATTGACATGTAAAAAATTGATTTTTTATCATATTATTTTACATGTCAACAAACAAACTAATGTCATATCTGGACTATACATTTAGTCTAATGTGTGTCGCTCATTCAAAAAAGTTGAAAGATCTAAAAGATTATTTAAATTGTAGAATTTACTACATTGTAAATGAGGGGCACTGGATTATTAATAATAGATTATATTATACATCCCATATCAATTATGCATTGGTATATATAGTTAAAAAGAAATACAACAGAACAATAGTAAAGTTAATACTTCATCCAAATTGCATGCTCACTGATGATGACATACATCGTATTGAATTTCCATGTAAAGTAGTTAGAGGTGATAGATATACAAAAATCAAAACTGATCATGTAGATGCATTTATTGAATTTCTTGACAATAACAATGATTGGTTAAATGATGTTGCATCTCTAAACAATTTTATTGAATACTAAAATTAAATTGATTTATTTTTCTTTCATTTTCAAGATGTCTACTGAAATTGTTGTTGTACCTTTTACCATAATTTCTCAAGAAGATGGAGATTTTATGATGATAGCAAGGTACATCAAAAACAAAATGGGTGTTAGCTTAACAAAGGTTAAATACACTTATGACACATCAGTGCATGATAATGATGATATGGTTTATATTGTTAACAAACATGTATATCCATTCAGGAATAATGGTATTAAATGTTTACAACAAGCTATTAAAAGCGTAAAATGTCAAGGTGATAGATTTCAACGAGTGTATGCAGAAATTGCATTTATCACTCACTTATTAATAGTGCTTAATCGTGAAAAGAAAAACAAGAACAAACCTATATCCAAAATAATAAAATATGCAGTCACATTGTATGCTGAAGCAAGACCTGAAATGTACTCAATTTATTATAATTATGATGAATCTTTCAGACTTGAACAATCACACAGAGTTGTAATTTACTCATTATTATTTATCATAGTAGGATTAATATTCATTTCGGTGTTACTGTTTGTAGACTTAATGTTAGTTTACAACCAAGTAATATAATTTTTTTGATTAATGACATTATCATATTATGTATCACACAGCATTTATCGATGAAAATAATGATGTATATGTATTTGGTAATAATCATTATGGACAATGCATACCCAATTCAGACCAAGAATTTATAGCTAACCCTACAAAATTGGACATAAAAGCAATTTCAGTTGCATGTTCATCTAAATATACTATAATAGTAACCACTGATGGTGAAGTATATCATTATGGAAAAATACAATTTTCTACTGATCAAGTTAAAAAAATTAAAATATGTAAAAAAGTTGTATCAGCATACTGTTCTGATACTAATGTATTATTGGTAACAGAAGATAATGAAGTATATGGTTATGGTAGTAATTCATTTTACCAACTTAGTGACAAAAAAGATTATTGTTATCAAGATAATCCATTTAAATTAGAAATAATAGATCCTATATCAATTGGTTGTGGTAGTGGTTTTATAGTATACATTAATATGGATCAAGATGTATTTGTTATGGGTAATCAACATGGATGTCCATCTACTGATCCCATAATGAAACTTCAGATGAAAGCTGCAAGAGTATTATGTGGTGAAAATGATTCCGTGTTATTTACCAAAGAAAATGATGTATACTTACGGTGTAAAAGAGGATTAGCTTATATAAAACACCCATTTAAAGCTATTCATGCTTCATTTTGTCGGAATTATGTAGTATTTATATTGGAAAATTTTGATCTATATGGAATGGGTCATAATGAACATGTTACAAATATTATTTACAAACAAGAACATATCACAGGTACTAATTATTATTTTACTCCATATAAAGCAATTTATACTATTTCTGGTACAAATCATTTAATCATAGTTAATGAAAATGAAGAAATATTTGTTGGTGGATCCAATGATCTTCATCAATTAGAATTTAATAAATCTCATGGACTTAATAAATTACCAATTGATGTAAAAATGTTAATACCTAAAAAACGTGTTTCAACTAAATCTGCTCGCAATATGATATAATTTTTTATTCCAATATTCCTGCATTAAGAAAAATGGAAGATAGTAAAAAAGAAGATAATCCTCAACCACTTGTAGTTGACCTAGAAAATCCAAAAGTAGAAATCCGTGTATCACCTCCATTAACAAGATTTCAACAATTACAAGATTTAATAAATGAACGATTTTATTATACACAACCTCAACAAGGTCCAAAGCTTTTACGTACTAAAAAGTAAACAATTAATATTTTTTTATTCCAATATTGTTAATATATTATTAACAATGACAACTTTATTATTTGTATTAAGATATGGTAATAATGTCCATATAATTGATGAAATATGTGGAGGTCTTGAACATATACACTCTTTAACATTTAATGTAAAATTTGAATGTCTGAAGGAAGAGGATGATGGTTACCTAATAGGTTTAGCACATGATATTTCTAAAAATGATACATTCAAAAATTTAAAAATAGACAAATTAAGAATTTGTGATCCAAGACTCGCATTCTATTTAAGAAGAAATCTTGGAAATGTTAAAGAACTTGTTATTTGTTCACAATATCATTTTACTGTATATGAAAAAAATGATATGGACAAGCTTGGTATTAATTTTAGATATTGGAAAACAAATACAAAAGATAAGGTATATTTAAAAAGTAAATATGATAAAATTTCATCACTTGATGATATTAAATGTATTAATATTAATGCAACTACATATTCAGGTTTTGAGCCAGATCAAATAAAAACATTTCTTAGTGGAAATATTAATAAACTTACAATAAAAATAGATGATGATAATAATGGTATATTAGATGTTATATGTAATACATCTGCAACTAGAATAAAAATAATAGGTAGATTTATTACAATTGACGAAGTAAAACGTTTAGTACAAATGGATGGTATTACAGAATTAAAACTAGTAAAAGAACAAGCGATATGTTCTTATGGTGATAAAAACTTAAATGAATTAGAAGAAATACTAAATTGGAATCATACTATAACAAACTTAGTATTATATATGTCAAGATTGACACCAGAAATAAAAAATATACTCGAAAGAAACAAACAATTATTATAT
>Ga0255183_1000990_pt1 | contig 9878 bp, 5 predicted proteins | sample Atl_UVDOM_RepB_8_FD_183638 | JGI IMG/M metagenome (GOLD analysis project Ga0255183, IMG submission 183638) | Freshwater microbial communities from Altamaha River, Georgia, United States - Atl_UVDOM_RepB_8d | ecosystem: Environmental > Aquatic > Freshwater > River | place: USA: Georgia | collected...
AGGAATAGTTTTGAGATTAGCTGCTTTTTTGGCGAGCTCGAGTGAGTCACCCGTTACATCTGCAAAAGAAATAATATCATTTTGTTGGTAGTGATGACCTAGGATGATCACCTGATCTTTTAATTCATTTTTTAGGAGATGAATTTTATCTAAAACTTCCTCATCACTGAGTTCCTCTTCACTGATCGGAGGAGTGTGCTCGTTAAGGGTAAATTCTTCGAGTAATGTATCCATAAAAATTCCTTTGCAAGACCATACAGAATTCTTCCTTTCGTCGCAAGTTTGGTGTTGCGCGTTGGGCCAAAGATCGTTTATTTGGCCGCGCAGCAAAATTCTTTTTATTTTTATATGTTTGGCCCTTTGACGAACCGTGCAGTCTTCCCTAGACTTTTTATTAATAGGACCATTAACGGACCACTTCTTATTGAGGAGATGAGGTTATGAAAATTATCACGATTGGTAATAATAAAGGCGGAGTGGGGAAAACCATGCAATGCTTTCAGCTTGTATCCCACCTTGCAAACCAAGGACACAGGGTACTTGCGATTGACTTAGATTCTCAAGCGAATTTGAGCTCCACATTAGGTGTAAACATTCAAAGAACACTCATTCCAGAATGGTTGATCGGAGATGTTAAGATTGATGAAATTATTTGCGACGCTGTTGGAGAGTATGATTTTTATAAAAACATCAAACTCATCGCAAGCAGCCGTCACATGGCGAATCTTTCAAAACTCTTGATCCTTTCTGAATCAGAAGTCAGAAAAAATGCAGGCAGAAAAGAAAGATTGATGAAGCTTCGTTTAAGAGAAATTGAAAACGACTTTGATTATGTCGTAATCGACACTCCTCCGATGCTCGGAGATGAGCTCATCATGTCTCTCGTGGCTTCAAACCTCATCTTGATCCCGACTCAAGCTCAGGACTATTCAATCGATGGTCTAGAGGAGCTAATGGATACTTTTGAGATTATCAAAGAAACTGAAAATCCAGGGTTAGAGTTTTCCATCATCCCATCGATGGTTAACCCTAGAAGAAAAATTGAACGTCAGCGTTTAGAGGAACTAGGCCAGTCGTTTAATGTCACACCAACGATTAGAAACCTCGTTGATATGCAGGAGTCAGTTGCCTTGAGAAAGCCCGTCTTTATGTTTGGCGGAAATTCAAAAGGGAAGCAGGACTATAAAAACCTTTGGGATTCATTAGGATTAAATTAATTAGTTTTAGATTTAAGGAGTGGGGCCATGGCCAAGGAATTTTCAGCTCGGGTTTCAAAAAAAGAAAGAAAAGTTGTCGATATCACATCGGGGATTGATGAGAGGATTCTTAAAAGTAATGATCAGAAACTTTTAAGAGGTGCTCAGCTTTCAACCATTTCTCTCGACGATATCGTAGTAAGAGAACAGGTAAGAACAAAGTTCAATGACGAGTCATTAAGAGAACTTTCAGAGAACATTAAAGTTAATGGACTGATTCAGCCATTAGTTATTCATCGTGAAGGAAACAAGTTTGTCCTCATTTGTGGAGAGAGACGTTTTAGAGCGATGAGTTTGATTCCTATGAAAGAAGCGCCTTGTTTTATTCTCGAGAATAAAACAAAAGAAGAGTTGATGGCGATTCAGTTTTCTGAGAACCAGGCTCGTGAAGATCTTCACTACATTGATCAAGCTGATTCGATTTATGGTTATCAAAAACTCACTGGTACATCTGAGAGAAAAATCACAGCAGCACTTGGTATCTCAAAGTCTGAGGTTCATCGCTGTTTGATGATCGCTAAGCTTCCGAGAGAGCTCAAAGAAGCAGCAAAAAAATACAACACTGAGAAGTATGTTCTTCTTGAATGGGATGAGCTTCCAAAGAATGAATTCAAGGAGGAAATTAAGAGCAAGATCCTCTCTGGTGACATCACGAAGCGTCTTCAATTGAAGAGAATCACGTCACAGTTAAACATCGAAAAACCGAAGAAGAAAAAAGAAGATTCGGTTGATAAATTGATGAAAGTCCTTAAAGCTCAGATGAAGGATCCAAAACTTCAAGCCCGTGCCAAAGAGATGATGAAAGAACTTATTAACTAAAAAAAAGCCCCCGTTTTCGGGGGCTTTTTTTTTGGCATCGCCTTTGCTCTCTTATTTTGCATGAGGACCTTTTTAACGACCTTAGGCTTTGTTTTCTTCGTGCAACTGTCGATCTTTTTGACAGTCTCATCAAATATGAACAAATCCTTATTTATCGCCTCACGGGCTCCTGCCAGTTACACCCCTGATGATGATGTGATTGCGAAGCCTGTAGAAAATGAACTCTCATTCTATCAGCAGTATGTTCAGAGTGATCAGAGCGAGGACGTGATCAGATCAAGAAACCAACTTAAAATCTGGCATGATAACCAAATCTATGCTCAGCAGTGGGGATTACAAAACGATGCTGTCGGCTCAACATTTTATGTCCCAACGTCGAAAGAAAAATTTGAATACTTTAAGCAACGATACATGCGCTATTTAAGAGGCCGTAGTGAGCAGCCTTTTAAAGATATCCCGAAAGAAATGTACCAGCAGTATCGAGCCTCAAATGAGATCGATACGATTGATGAAATGGAAGCAAGATTTAGGGAAGAAAATAAAGACTCGAGAGGGTCTCATCTACCGACATCTTTTCAGGCTCAGGAAGTGAGTTTGTGGAAAAAAACGAAATTTATTTTTCAACCAAGAGTCGATCAAGGCTTAGTGATCTTAGGCTTTAAATCTCCTATCGCTTATGCTCGGGCATGGGTTGGAGTTAACGGTAAAACTGAGCTAAACGTTCAACAAACTTATGACTCTGTGGGTATAAGAATGATGATGAACTATGAAGCTAAAACCGGTGAGTATTTTTCATCAGTTGATAAGAAAATCACTGATACGATAACAACGAGATACATCAATCAAAATAGGCCTCAGGAAAAGTTGAAAGATCAAAGCTTAATGCTGCTCTATGTAAATCAGTTTTAATCTATTTTCCCCTCTGTACGTAAACAGCCTCAAGAGCTACACTAGGAAAAATTTATTTTCGTCATTGGAGATTTCATGAGTCTTTTCGAAAGCCCATTTTTTCAGGATGCTTACTCACAACTTGAGTCGGCTGGAACAACAATGAAAATGGATCCGAACGTTCTCGAGCGTTTGAAGTATCCGAAGCGTGCCCTACAAGTTTCAGTTCCTATTCGATTGGACGATGGTACTGTGAAAGTTTTTGAAGGGTACAGAGTTCAACACAATATGACTCTTGGACCAGGAAAAGGTGGGATTCGTTTTCACCCTCACGTGTCTCTTTCTGAAACAGCAGCTCTAGCGATGCTCATGACATTTAAATGTGCACTTGTTGGTCTTCCATTAGGTGGAGCGAAAGGTGGAATTAAAGTTGATCCAAGTGATCTTTCACGAGCAGAACTCCAAGCCCTTACTCGACGATACACAACTGAAATTTCCATGATCATTGGCCCTGATAAAGATATCCCAGCTCCAGACATTGGAACTGATGGACAGACGATGGCGTGGCTCATGGACACATACTCACAACTAAACGGTTATGCAGTTCCTGGAGTTGTAACAGGAAAGCCAATCGCGATTGGTGGATCTTTAGGTCGTGCAGAGTCAACAGGTAAAGGTGTCGTTTATTGTATTAATTTTGCTTACGAAAAATTGAATAAAAAAGTTGATACTTCAACAACAGTTGCCATCCATGGTTTTGGTAAAGTTGGTATGCCAGCAGCTCAAGATCTTCACGCTCAAGGAGCAAAAATTCTGGCGATCTCAGATGTTTCAGGTGGGATTTATAATGAAAAAGGTCTTGATATTCCTGCTTGTGTTGAGTGGGTGAGATCAAGAAGACTTCTTAAAGACATGCCTGGAGTTGAGAGAATTACGAATGAAGAGTTACTTGAGTTAAAAGTAGATGTTCTTATCCCAGCGGCAATCGATGGTGTGATCACGAAAGAAAATGCACCAAGAGTAAAGGCGAAGATCATCGCTGAGGGAGCAAACGGTCCTCTCACTCATGAAGCAGTCGATATTGTTACGGCCAACGGGTCACTCGTGATCCCTGATATTCTTTGTAACGCTGGAGGAGTGATCGTCTCTTACTTCGAGTGGGTTCAAGGGTTACAGATGTTTTTCTGGGACCTCGATACGGTTAACAGAAAACTCCATGATATTATGAAGCTCGCTTTCGATAAAGTCTGGAAAAATACAGACGTCTATAAAGTGAATATGAAGCAAGCTGCTTTCATCACATCTTTACAGCGACTTGAAGGTGCGATGAGGCTTCGTGGAATGTGGCCGGGTTAATACGTAAAAATCACCAACTTGATTGAATTTAAAACTAATTAACGATAAAACCCCTAGGTATCACTGGGGGTTTTTTATGAGATGGCTCATCCTTTTTTTCTCGCTCGCCGCTTTCGCAACACCTCAGCGAACCATTGATATTTTAAAAGAACTCTACCCAGAACAAACTCCATTATTCCTCCAAGAAAGAATCAATGCTGCAGAAAATCCTTTTGAGCTCTGGAGAGCGTTTCCGGCTTATTATTACTATCTCGCTTCAAGAACAAGTCTTGATCAAAAAGAGATAGGTTTTTGCTTAGGGGATGGTCATTTTGAAAACTTTGGAGTGCTTGGTTTCGATAACCCCATCTTTACTTTGAACGATCTCGACGACGCAAGTTTTTGTCCTTTGAATTTAGATCTCATGAGGCTTTATCTCTCACATCAGTTTATCGGCTCGATTACAGATGAAGATTTTTTTCATGCTTACTCACAAGGCTTGCAAAGAGATTTTAAAAATGTCCCAGCTTTGATTTTAAGTGAAAAAGAAAAATCAAAAGAGAAGGGGAGAGTTTTACCTAAAAAAATGAAGGCTCTTTGGGAGAGTCAGGTCTGCCAAGGTGAGTATGAAAACATTTCTCCAGCGGATTCGAAATGGATTGCATCTGTGAGGATAGATTTTTCATTCGCTTGCAAGAGATTGAAGATCAAAGGTGGCTCTGGTGGAAATGAAAGATTTGTTGTGTTTTATCAAGATGAAAAAAATCTTCAGGCTTTTGAATTAAAAAAACTATCGATACCTGCTCCCTTAAGAGAAAAAAAACTCTCTATCGCAGATCGAAAAAAAATCATCGAAGAGGCTCTTCCTTTTTTCTTTGGAGCTGATTCTCGAATATACTACTCCGTCATTCAGAAAGAAGATCAACTTTTTTTAAAACGCCCACTTTGGGCATCTCACCGAGATTTAAATTTAAATGATCTCAAAATGAGTGATAAAAAAGAGATCTCTTTATTTGAGGTCCGTCTCATGGGGTACTTTCACTCTTTCTATCGAAAGACATTTTCAATGCCCCTCAACTGGTCAGATTCAGCCAAAGAAATCTCGTCCAATTGGCGTCAAAGTTTCTAAAAGGCAACTTTCTGAGGCACTAAGCTCCTAAAATCCTGATATTCTCCAAACATTTCTCTCAAGTTTAAACCTTAAGCCTCCGAAATGATTAAAAATGGGGGAGGTAAATGCTACCTGCTCAAGTGATTATCCTAAAAAAGGTATAATTGTCCTGATGATGAAAAGTCTCTTCCTGATTCTATTCCTTGTGGTTTTATCCGCCTGCCAGGTGAGTAGCGATAAACCTGCAGGTGAAATTGTCACGAATCACACCAATCAAACGAATAGTTTTTCTGTGACTCTTCCAGCGAGTGGTTGGAAAAAACTTGGTGATAACATCGATGTGACATTAACCTTTCCTATTAACGTTTCGGTCACTGGGACTCCCACGATTCCTATTGTTGTCGGTGCAGCTAATAAAAATTTAACTTACGTTTCAGGTTCAGGAACAAAAAATCTTTTATTCCGTTATACTGTTGGCGCTACAGACTTAGATACAGATGGAATCGAGCCAGCTTCAAGCTTAAGTTTAAATGGTGGAACAATCACCTATGATTTTAATGGAATCAAAAACGCGAACACAACCATTGTGATGCCTCAGAGAGTGATTAAAGTTGATGGGATCGTCCCGACTCTTGTATCTCAAAATTCTCCACCAGACGGACTTTACTTAACAGGTACTCCTCTCATTTATTCTTTAATTTATTCTGAGCCTGTTTATGTAACTGGTTTTCCTTATTTTGATATCTCGATGAGTTCAGGAAATGTTCCTGCATCATATGCTTCAGGAAGCGGATCATTCAATTTAAATTTTTTGAGAATTATTAGAACGACTGATATTGATCAAGATGGAATTAGTTCTAGTGGTTTAATTAATCTTGCCGCTGGGTCAATTAAAGATGAAGCAGGTAACTCTGTGGCTGCAGCGATACCTGTGGTGAACTCACCTGCAGTTATTATAAATAAGACCGGTCCAAAAATTTTAAGCATCACTCAACCGGCCAATGGAACCTACGTAGAAGGGCAAGCAGTTAACTTCACCGTTAATTTTAGTGAAAGTGTCAATATTACTGGTACGCCTCGACTTACTTTGAGTCTTACAACAGGAATTGCTTACGCTGATTATGTTAGTGGCTCTGGAACAAGTTCAATTGTCTTTAGACATACAGTCCTAGCAGGGGAGCAAGATCTAGATGGAATTGTCCTCTCATCACCTTTGGATCTTAATGCGGGATCCATCCAGTCTGCCATCGATGGTTACAATGCGATCTTAACTTACACTCCACCAACGATGACCAATGTCTTAGTTGATGCACGAGATCCTCAAGTTATTTCAGTTAATAGTCCGATCGATGGTACCTATACGAATGGTCAGAATCTTAACTTTACACTTGTATTCAGTGAGCCAGTACTTGTAACTGGTACGCCAAGACTTCCATTTGTTTTAGGGGCCATCACTAAATACCTCACTTATGTGAGTGGCTCTGGTTCGAGTGCCCTGACATTTAACTATGTTGTTCAATCAGGAGACCTGGATTTCGATGGGATTCAGCTCAATGGAACAATTGATCTTAATAGTGGAACTATTAAAGATCTAGTAGCAAGAGATGCTGTCCTTTCTTTTATAGCTCCGACAACGACGGGGATTATGGTGGATGCAGCTCCTCCACAAATACTACTCGTAACACCTCCGGCTGATAGAGAGTACAAGTCAGGTGATATTTTAGATTTTAATTTCACTTTTAATAAATCAGTTATTGTGACTGGAACACCTCGTCTCATGCTAACGATTGGAGCAACGACGAGATACGCAAACTATCTGTCTGGTTCAAGCACATCAATTTTAAAATTTAGATACGTTGTACAAACTGGAGATAACGATTCGGATGGTATTTCGTTGACCTCACCACTCGAAGCTAACGGAGGGACGATCAAATACCTCTCAAATGATGCTATCTTGACCTTCACCTTACCAAACACATCTAATGTTCTTGTTGATACATCTTTACCAACTCTCAATTTCATCACACCTCCAGTCGCCGGTACATACGGGCCAGGACAAGACTTAACGTTTACCGCTAATTTTTCTAAAGCCGTGATCGTTTCAGGGAATCCTCGGATTCAGTTAGACATTGGTGGGGTGACAAAATACGCCTCGTATGTTTCAGGTTCTGGTTCGCAAAATCTTACGTTCAAATATAATATTCAAGCAGGAGATTCCGATCTCGATGGTATTCTTCATTCTTCACCGATCCAACTCAATAGTGGGACGATCAGAGATATCGTAACCAACGATGCGACTCTAACTTTTACACCTGCTTCAACGACAAATGTTCTGATCGATAACGTTTCTCCCACCATAATTTCGATTACTCCTCCTGCGAACGGTTCATACTCTCATAACCAGGCTATGAACTTTACGGTTAACTTTTCTGAGACAGTCCTCATAACAGGAACGCCTCGAATTCCCATGGTCGTCGGAGCCTCTACTGTTTATTTAACGTATGTTTCAGGTAACGGTACAGCGAACGCAATTTTTAGATATACTCCTGTGCTGAATCAGGTCGATAGTGACGGAGTTGTTCTTTCATCTCCGTTAGAATTAAATGGTGGAACAATTAAAGATGATGCGGACAATAATTGTAACCTAAGCTTCCTTTTACCAAATACAACTTCAGTTCTCGTGAATGGAACTGCTCCGGTGATTTCAAGTGTGACAGCACCGAGTTTTAAAACCTATGTTCCAGGTGAGAATATTGATTTAATCGTTAATTTTAATAAAAATATTATCGCAACAGGTTCTCCTAAACTTCAACTCACTATTGGTTCTGCCACAGTGAATGCCTCTTACCATTCAGGTTCTGGTAGTTCTTCTCTTACTTTTAGATACACCGTTCAATCTGGAGATTCGGACACTGATGGGATCGCTCTTCTTTCACCTCTCACTTTAAGTGGAGGAACGTTAACAGACTCTGGTCTCAATAGCAGTACTTTGACATTCACAGCTCCTGATACATCAGGTGTTTTAGTTGATGGTGTTGCTCCTGTGATCACATCAATAACACCACCTGTAGATTCAACGTATATTGATGGTAATCAGTTAGACTTTACTGTCAATTGGTCAGAGCCAGTTATTGTATCAGGAAATCCTCGTTTTATGATCACAATTGGTTCTTCTAATGTCTATGCAACGTATATTTCTGGATCTAATAGTTCTGCCCTCGTATTCAGATATACTGTTCAGTCAAATGACCAGGATCTAGATGGAATTACCTTAACGTCTCCTATCGATTTAAACCTTGGAACGATTAAAGATAATTTCACGAATAATGCAGTTCTTAGTTTTACAGCCCCTAACACATCGGGAGTGTTAGTGGATGTGGTTCAACCTTCAATTATTTCAGTTGTCGGTCCGGCCAATGGAACTTATATCGAAAATCAAGACTTAGATTTTACTGTGACCTTTAATAAAGTCGTTAATGTTACAGGTTCGCCGCGCTTAAATCTTACGATTGGAGCAACGACAAGATATGCAACTTATGTTTCGGGAAGTGGCTCAGCAGTTCACACTTACCGTTATACAGTTCAACTTGGAGATTATGATACAGATGGGATCGTAGTCGCTTCACCACTTGATCTTAACGCAGGCACGATCAAAGATAATTTTAATAAAAATTCACTCCTAACGTTCGCAGCACCAAGCTTAACCAGTGTTTTGGTTGATGCTCTTTACCCAGAGATCGCTAGTGTGATAGCTCCGAATAATGGGACATATGAAATTGGTCAAAACTTAGATTTTACGGTTAACTTTAATAAGGCAGTCACCGTTTCAGGAACTCCACGCATCAGTTTAACGATGAATAGTGGATCAGCTTTTTTAAATTACGTCTCAGGTTCAGGCACAGCCGTTCATATTTATCGTTACACAATCGTAGCTAATGATCTTGATACTGATGGAGTCGCGATTGCTTCTCCAGTTAGTCTTAACGGCGGAACGATCAGAGATTCTCTGAGTCGCAACTCAGCTCTCACATTCACAGCACCTAATACAACGGGAGTCTTGGTGGATGGTATCTTGCCGGTGATCACAAGTGTGACGGCACCTGCGAATAAGACTTATATTATCGGTGAGACGATTGATTTTACGGTGACGATGAATAAGAGTATTACCGTGACAGGAACACCGACGATCTCATTAGTTGTCGGAGCGACAAGTTTAACAGCATCGTACTTATCGGGTAGTGGAACAAATAGTCACATTTATCGTTACACCGTTTTAACTGGCCACTCAGATTCTGATGGTATCGCTGTGAGTTCACCGATTGTTTTAAATGGTGGAACTCTGAAAGATGCGATCAACCAGAATCTTGCTTTAACATTTACACCACCGGTCACAACGGGAGTCTTAGTCGATGGCGTTTTACCAGTCATCTCAAGTGTCACTGGTCCAGCGAATGCAACTTATATTGAAA
>Ga0255183_1001007_pt1 | contig 9773 bp, 11 predicted proteins | sample Atl_UVDOM_RepB_8_FD_183638 | JGI IMG/M metagenome (GOLD analysis project Ga0255183, IMG submission 183638) | Freshwater microbial communities from Altamaha River, Georgia, United States - Atl_UVDOM_RepB_8d | ecosystem: Environmental > Aquatic > Freshwater > River | place: USA: Georgia | collected...
TTTAAAAAAAAAATTTAATAAAATAAAAAAAATTAAGATAATAAAGTTAGAATAATAAAAAATATGTATAAAATGAATATTTTAAATCAATATGGTATAATGACAATACAAAAAGATACTGTTTTATATATATCAGCTGAAAAAAAAAATTTTAAATATTCATCAAGTTATTTTTGTGAAATAAAAAATAAAATATTATATCAAAAAAGAAAAAAAGATATTTTTTTATTTTGTAATTTTCATCCATCTGAATCAAATTATTTAGAAAAATATATACATTTTTTAAAAGTAAAAAAAGATATAAAAATTTTGTTTATGGTAAAAAAAATAAGAAATAATACTTTATTATCTGCTATAGATGATATAATTCAATACAAAAAATATATTTCTTCTAAAAAAAATTTACTAAAAGAGGTGTCAAAAAATTTTATTGAAAATAATTTAGATGGATGGTTTTGTTCAATTCGTTCAGGTGTTAGAGGATTTAAAAATGTAGAAATAGCATTATTAAATAATTATGAATTATATGAAATTATTAAAACAACTAAATTAGAAAAAGACTGGAAACATAGTTTTATAAAAAATAATGAAGTTATTCCTAAATATTGGGGAGAAAAATATAAAATTTGTATTAATGAAATACCAGTATTATTAAATTTAAATATTAGATATAAAAAAATGATAGAAAAATATAAAAAAAATGAAATAAAATCTGGTTATATACATGAGTTATGTTTTCAAATTTTATTAGATAACGCTATTATTTATTATTATAATTGATAATAAAAATAAATAACATAAATTTTATTTCATATTTTTTACAAATTTCAATTTGTTTGTTTTATATTTTTTTGAATAAAATTAAATATTGGTATATATTTTTTATCAATATCAAATGAAAAAGAAGAATGTGTATATCATGAATGGGTATGTTTAAGCCTGCAAGCAGACTAAACATTTATTAACAAAAAGACATTTTATGAAAAGTAAATAAATTTATTAAAAAGTTGGCGTTTTAAATGTCTAAAGGTGTATAAAAAGAGATACAAAAGATACGATACAATAAAGACCAATTACACAAGCCGAAATTGGGGGAAGGAAAAGATTTTATATATTTTTATATATAAATTTTGATATAAAGAAAATTATTAATTTTGAATACCTTTAAAAATGTTCAAAACCATTTTCGTATGTAAAAATACCTTCTACAAAATGTCCATCTTCTTCACTAATATAATACACATTATTTAAATAATATGTATTTCCATATTCATCTATGTTTATTATTTTTTCATAAATTTCTTTTTTGATAATATTTCCGTTTTCGATATATTCAACTTCTAATATTGTTGGAAATAGATTCTCAAATACCATATTTATATTTATTTTTATACCCAAAAAACAACTATTAAAATTATTTGCTCTTTCTGATAATTGAAAACGATGTCCTTCATTTTGTTCTAAATTAACATGAAACGCTTGTTGTTGAAAATGACAAGTTAATTCTTTATACATTTTATCATATATCATTCTTTCTAAATAACATTTAAAAATATGTTGTTTTTTTATATTTATATCTTCTGGTAAATTTGTGGAATAACACTTTAGATATTGTCTTCTAAAATGACTATTTGAATTACCACAACTTGCTGCTCGATGATAAATTGGTATATTATTTTTATTTTCCATTTCATTTTTGAAATATGTTATTCCTTTAATAAATTCATTAAAAGTGCGAGTTATACCAAGAGGAACACGTTTATTCATCCCAAGAATATTTATAAAAATTTTGTCATGAAATGACCTTGCTTTCATTTTTTTTAATTCAACTAAAAAAAATTTAATTTTAACTAACAAATTATATTGATTATCAATAAATCCATGAATTAAAATATGATTATTTTTTATTTTATATAAATGATTATAAAAAATATTTATTTTTTTATAAAAATTTTTTAATTGTGAGTCATTTATTTTTTCAAAATGAATATTTTGTTTATAATTTAAATTTGGTATCGTGTTTTGTTGAATTATTTTTCTAAATTCATTTTCTGACATAGATGGTGGAATATCTATATTTATAGATAATAATACATTACGATATTCTTGATATACATCAAAAAATGAATTTATTAGGTTGGTAAATGTTTGATTATTCATATTTATTTATTATTTTATGATTTTTATTTTTTATATCTAATATAAATTTATTTTTATATTTTATGAAAACTTGACAAAATTGAGAATTTAATAAAATAAAAAAAAATAGAAATATCAGTTCAGAAATTTGTAAAAAGTTATTTCCATATGTTTTGTATTTTCTTTTTTTGAACTTAATTTTAACTTTTTTTTTACAAAATATTTGTTTTTTATACATTGTTTCAAAATAAGAATAGGTATGTTTAAGCCTGCAAGCAGACTTAAACACAAGTATGTTTTGTGTATATCTCGAAATTGTAATATTTATTTTTGTAAATAATGAAATAAAAAAGATAATTTTGTAGAATACGAAATATAGTTTTTAAAAAAAGAGATACAAAAGATATGATACAATAAAGACCAATTACACAAGCCGAAATTTGGGATTTTATATATTTTTATTTTTATATATAATTTTTGATATAAAGAAAATTATTAATTTTTTTTAGGATTTGTAGGATTGGAATTAGAATGATTGAATTGAAATTGAAATAGGTGAATGAATATGATAATGTGGAATAAATTGTGGATGTATTTGATAACATATAAAATATATATTTGTTAGAGATGGAGGAAATGAATCATTTGAAATAAATTGTGGATAACAATCAATAAAAGATATGGTAGTCACATGATTTGGTAACACATTTTTAGAAATATGACCAAAATGATAATCTTTATAAAATGAAAGATGAGATATAGAATCCGGAAATGAAATAAAAGATAACTCTTGACCATGTAATATGATGTGTTTTACACTTGATGGAATTGAATGTGGAGGAATCGTAAGGGGATAAGATGTGAGTAATTCAAGTGTATGAATATTTTGAAAAATAATATTGGGTTGAATATAATAATTTGAAATAGAAAGTGGAGTTTGAATATATTTTTTATGATTTTTAGAAATAGATAATAAATCTTCAGATGAATCCGAAATAGTATAAGTATGAATATTCGTATGTTTATATTTCCATTTTTTTATAGGTAACGAAATATGATGTATATATTCAAATGGATACAGAAAAGATAATATATGAATGATGTTTTCATTTGGTAATTTGGTAGATAAATATTCAATATTCAATATTTTTGTAGAAAAAGAATGAAAAATAATAGAATGAGAATTCATTTGTTTTTATATTTTATTTTATTCTATAAAGTGAAATATTTTATATATGGATTTAAAAAATAAAAATAATATTTTTGATTGATGAATATAAAAAAATAATAAAAAAAATAATAAAAGAAAAATGGATTCAAATACAATTATAAAAATATTAAAAATGGATGATATATTTTGGAAAAATACAAATTATTTATTTTACAAAAAAGAAGATATAATCTATATTGTGAAAGAAGAAGAAAAAGATGATTTTATCATATATTATATTTACATAAATAAAAGTTATGAGGATGAGTGTTATCTATGTAATATCATAGAAGATGATGAAAAATATAATCAATTTATCGCTGATTATACACAAATACATCCAGAAAAATATAAAGATAATACAAATGAAGTAGAACAAGAAGATGAGGATGATTAATATAAATTCTCTTTTTTTTTATTAAATATTATGTAAATAAAAAATATAAATTTTTATTTAATCAAAAAGTGAAATAAAAAATAATATGAACAAAAAATAGGATGAAATATGAGTTTATGTAAATTTCGTAAATATTATCAAGAACCAAATGAAAAATATATATGTTTAAGTGGATGTTTATTTTATAAAGAAAGTTATAAAAAATATTCATTAAAAGAGGGTATTAAAAATGTATCGAAACAAAAAATAGAATTATTTAAAAAACATTTATCTTATTTATTAGATAATTTATTAAATAAAGAATATCCTTCAAATTATTATTTAAGATTATATGTGGATAAAAGTATATTAAAAGTGAATGAATATAAAAAACTTTTATTGAAAATGAAGAATCATCCAAAAGTGCAATTAATAGAATATGAGTGTAGTCATGTAAAAAAAGATAGATATACACATATTAATTTATTTGGGACTTTAACACGTTTTTATACTTTATTTGATGTAGAAAGTCAAAATATGGATTATTGTATATTTATTGATTTAGATAATTATATTACAAAAGAATATTTACAAATGGTGGATGAAAATATGAAAAAAGGTAAATTGATTGTTGCAGTAAATAAAATTACTCAATTATCTTTTTATCAAAACGATAGTATGTATAATGATATGAATGATATTTTTGGAAATGTTCATTTCATTGCTAGTATTACAGCTGTTAAAAGGGACCCAATTTTTAGTATAGAAATATGGAATCAATATTTTGATAATATGTATGACCAAGATGATTTAATGTATATATATAATTATTTAGATTTTAAGAAATCGGCATTTTATTATATATTAGAAAATGAAAATGTAAATAAAAAAAATAAAGAATTAATTACTTCTTATCATACTTATTATTATGGCACAGATGAGATATGGTTAAATTATGTATTAAAAAAAATATTAAAAGATAATAGAAAAAAGGATAAATTAGAAGTATATTATACTCAAGATTATGATTTTGATATATTAGGAGTAAAATTAAAAGAGATGTTAGATTATAATGTAGTTGTAAATAAAGAAGGATTACGATATTTTTTATATGAATATATGAAAAAGAAGAATCGTATTTCAAATCAAAATAGAAGAAATACAGAAATGAATAATCATATGATATCTACTTATATGGAAAGAAATAGTAATACATATAATATAAATTTAAATATGACAGATGAAGAAATCATACAATATGTAAATGAAATAAAACAGGATATTCATCAAATAATGGGAATGAATGATAGAAACAGAAATAAAAATATAAAATATATAGAATTCATGAAAAACTTTTCAAAAAATAAATATGTAAATCGTATTTATATACAAAGTAAAATAAGATTTATTATGAAAAATGTAGAAAAGTTATTAAAAATGAGAAAGAAATATAAATATAATGATTTAATAAAATATAAAAATAAAAAATAAAAAGGAATAGAAATATATTTTTATATTATTTTATTTATAATGATAAATTATAAATTAAGTAAAAAAAAATAAAAAGAAATATGATAAAAAATTATAATAAATGAAAGTTGGATTAATTACAGGTATTACAGGTCAAGATGGCTCTTATTTAGCGGAATTATTATTAAATTTAGGATATAAAGTATATGGTATTATAAGGAGGTCATCTTTAATAAATACGGATAGAATAGAACATATATTTCAAAATTCAAATTTATATTTAAGATATGGAGATTTAATGGATGGTTCTAATTTTTTACAATTATTATATGAGATAAAAATGAATCATCCTGATTTGGATAGATTAGAAATATATAATTTAGGTGCGATGAGTCATGTAAAAATTTCATTTGAGATTCCAGAATATACAGGCGAAATTGATGCTTTAGGAACATTACGTATTTTAGAAGCGATTCGTTCTTCAGGATATTCTGATAAGATACGTTTTTATCAAGCTTCTACATCAGAAATGTTTGGAAAAGTCCAAGAAATACCTCAACGGGAAACAACTCCTTTTTATCCTCGTTCTCCTTATGGAGTGGCTAAATTATATGGACATTGGATAACAAAAAATTATAGAGAATCTTATGGATTATATTGTTGTTCAGGTATATTATTTAATCATGAGAGTCCTAGGAGAGCTCATAATTTTGTGACTAGAAAGATTACCATTGGATTAGGTAAAATAGATAGGGGTGAAACAGATAAATTGGTATTAGGTAATTTAGATGCGAAGCGTGATTGGGGACATGCTAAAGATTATGTATATGGTATGTATTTAATGTTACAACAAGATGAGGCAGATGATTATGTATTGGCAACAAATGAAATGCATAGTGTAAGGGAATTTGTAGAGAAAGCTTTTAAATTGAGAGGTTATGAAATTCGATGGAAAGGAGAGGGTATCAATGAAATTGGTTATGATGAAATTACAGGAAAAGAATTGATATATGTAAGTGAGAAATATTTTAGACCAGCTGAAGTAGATGAATTATTAGGAGATTCAACAAAAGCGAGAGAAGTATTAGGATGGATACCAGAAATAGGATTTGATGAATTAATAAAAGAGATGGTAGAAAATGATATATAATGATAATTATATATAAAATTTTGATTCAGAAATTTAGAGAAAGTTGTTTTCATGTGTTTTGTATTTTCTTTTTTTTATAAAATATTTGTTTTATAAATTGTTTCAAAAATTGGCAAAAAATTGAGAATTTGATAAAAAATAAAAAAAATAGAAATATTCGTTCAGAAATTTTTATAAGTTTCAATTTGTTTGTTTTGTATTTTCTTTTTTTAAACCTAAATTTTAACTTTTTTTATAAAAATATTTATATATCTTTTATATAAAAATCAAATTTAAAATAAGAATGGGTATGTTTAAGCCTGCAAGCAGACTTAAACAAGTATGTGTTTTGTGTATATTTCGAAATTGTAATATTCATTTTTGTAAATGATGAAATAAAAAGATAGTTTTGTAGGATACAAAATATTATTTTTATAAAAAGAGATACAAAAGATACGATACAATAAGACCAATTACACAAGCCGAAATTGAGTGAAATTTTATATTTTTATATATAAAATTTGATATTAAGAATAATTTTTCTAAATGAATATTATTTATGAATATATTATATTAATAATATGTTCCATTAATTGTAATGTTTGGGTAGAATTATGACATTGACATCTAGAATATATAAATGGACGTAGTAGTTCTTTATTGACTGAATTGATATTATTATTATAATGATATGCTTCGAATCTATTTAAAGGTTTGTAATTATTTAATAATTGAGTTAAAAAAATACCTAATGCAACATCATCAATGATATTATAATCTAATAAATTTTTATGTTGAATAATATTTTTACATACTTCTTTATGTAATAATATACCAGTGCCTGATATAAATTTTATATTGTTATGTGCTGTTCCTAAAACACCTCCTACAACTAATTCTGAATTTGATTCTAAAAAATGATTAAGTTTTGTAAAATCCCATACACTTGATAAATTTGTTCTTATTAAATAATCAAAATCAAATCCAAAATCTTCATTTAATGTATATTCAAGAGATTTAATTGTTTTATCAAGACATCCTGGAATATAAGAGTCATTTCCTTTTACATATATAGTATCATTTTGAACTAATATATCGGAATCAATATTATTATTATATTTAATAAAAAATGATTTTATATTATCAAAACGATTCATATAAATTCGCCATAATTTTTGCATATCAATATAATATCCATCATCATGTGCAATAATTAAAATAAGAATTTTCATTTAAATCTTAATAATAATATTTAAATATAACTAATTACAATATAAAAATATTTTATAAACAAACTTAATTACAATTTATGAAATATTTGTTTTTTATAAATTATTTAAAAAATTTGGCAAAAAATTGAGAATTTGATAAAAATAAAAAAAATAGAAATATAAGTTCAGAAATTTTTATAAGTTTCAATTTGTTTGTTTTGTATTTTCTTTTTTGAACCTGGATTTAACTTTTTTTTATAAAAATATTTGTATTTTTATAAATTATTTAAAAAAATTTGAGAATTTTTATATAAAAGATTTGATATAAAGAAATTATTTAGTAAGTTCGATGATACGAACAGGACCTAAACCAGTGTATCCAGGAGGGTTACCATCGTTAAAGAAACGAATACGGAAATTCTTATAACCTTCAAAAACTCCACTAGCAGCCATGACAGTATAATCTACAAAAGGAACAGTTGTTTCAAAACCTCCAGATTCATCAACATAATTAGCGGAAGCTTGGATATAATTATTTGTAGAATATGGATATAAATTGATACTAACAGTTTCATTATATAAATCGGGAACTTGAAGATTTGAAGGTAAAGAAGTATTACGAGGAGTTCTATAACCAACAAATGTAATAATATTTTGATTATATGTTTCATAATCACTATTTACCATAAATTTATTTTGAATACCACGATAAGTTCCAGGGTCAGCAGGGTCAGTGACGAAATCAGTTTGAGAAGAGTTGTTAGTAGAATCGGAAGAAGAAACGGTTAGTCTATAATAAAATTTAAGAGTTTCAGGGGGACAAGGTATAGGAGGAGGGGGAGGACAATGATGGTATTCATGTGAATCATGTGAGTGATGATGTTCATGTGAATGACATTTACATTTATGTTTATGTTTATGACAATGTTTATGGGGCATATTTAGACTTTTCTATATATATATAGGAAAGAATAAAAAGCAAGATTTCTTAAAAAATAAATAGATAAATTTATTTATTTATCTATGTGAATTGAAAAATAGGAATATAATAAATGGGTATGTTTAAGCCTGCAAGCAGACTTAAACAAGTGTATGTTTTGTGTATATTTCGAAATTGTAATATTCATTTTTGTAAATGATGAAATAAAAAGATAATTTTGTAGGATACAAAATATAGTTTTTATAAAAAGAGATACAAAAGATACGATACAATAAAGACCAATTACACAAGCCGAAAAATAGGGATTTTATATATAAATTTAAAAAACTGGCAAAAAATTGAAAATTTGATAAAAAATAAAAAAAATAGAAATATTGGTTCAGAAATTTATAGAAAGTTTCAATTTGTTTGTTTTGTGTTTTCTTTTTTTGAACTTAATTTTAACTTTTTTTGTAAAAAATAAATATAAAAAAATTTTATTATATATTTATATAATAAAAACAAATTTATAATTTAAAATGGGAAATAAACTTTATGGAGGACCTATAATGATTATTGACCGTATTATTGTTGCAGAACCATATAGAATTGAAGTAGGAGTATGTGGAACTGTTGGTAAAGAAAATAATCCTTATAAAGCACAAGTTATTCGAGTAAATAATGGACAACTTAAATCTCTTGTAAATTATACTGAAACAAATAATTCACTGATTTATGATTTTGAAGATAATGTTAAACTTCAACTTACAAAACGAGATAATGATATTATTTATCATATTAAAACAGAAGATATTGAACACACAAGTAATATGCATCCCTTCGTAAGACGGGCATGGAAAACAATATCGCTTAAATCAGAAGAACTTGATAAAATTGCTGATTTTGTTAAACCTAGAAATAATGATTAAATAATTTATATAAAAATAATGATTAAATTAACTTTTTTTATAAAAATATTTATTTTTTATAAATTGTTTCAAAAATTGGCAAAAATTGAGAATTTGATAAAAATAAAAAAAAAATAGAAATATTGGTTCAGAAATTTGTAGAAAGTTGTTTCAATGTGTTTTGTATTTTCTTTTTTTGAACCTAAATTTAACTTTTTTTTAATCAAAAAAATTTATATATCTTTTATATAAAAATCAAATTTAAAATAAAAATGGGTATGTTTAAGCCTGCAAGCAGACTTAAACAAGTATGTGTTTTGTGTATATTTCGAAATTGTAATACTTCATTTTTGTAAATAATGAAATAAAAAGATAATTTTGTAGGATACAAAATATAGTTTTTATAAAAAG
>Ga0255183_1001008_pt1 | contig 9769 bp, 10 predicted proteins | sample Atl_UVDOM_RepB_8_FD_183638 | JGI IMG/M metagenome (GOLD analysis project Ga0255183, IMG submission 183638) | Freshwater microbial communities from Altamaha River, Georgia, United States - Atl_UVDOM_RepB_8d | ecosystem: Environmental > Aquatic > Freshwater > River | place: USA: Georgia | collected...
CTTTGATATCCGAGGGAATCATTCCAGCATCAGAGAGAACTTGCCTGGCACAGATCAAGGTTTTGTCCACCAGTTTTTTGGAAATGGTCTCGAATGCATCGCTTGTGAGTGAAACCAGGCGATCCTGGCCATCGCTCATCCTGACAGTGATCTCAGCCTGTGCCTGGTCTGTCAGGGTTTCGCGCAGGTTGCGAGCAGCCGTCAGGAGCTTGCGCAGGTCGTGAGGACCGGGCTCACTCCATCCATTGATCTGGATCAGATACGTGACAATCGCCTCATCAAAATCATCCCCGCCAAGCTGGGTGTCGCCACCAGTTGCAATGACTTCAAAAACGCCACGGGAAAGCCTGAGCAAAGACACGTCAAATGTTCCACCACCCAGGTCATAGACGGCATAGACGCCCTCGGAGGAATTGTCCAGCCCGTAGGCGATGGCCGCTGCAGTGGGCTCGTTGAGCAGACGCAAGACATTGAGCCCGGCCAGTCTGGCTGCATCCCGGGTTGCCTGGCGCTGCGCATCATCAAAATAGGCGGGGACGGTGATCACGGCCCCCACCAGCGTATCCCCAAGCGTAGCCTCGGCAATCTCGCGCAGGCGTGTCAGGATCTTGGCGCTGAACTCAACCGGGCTCATGCTCGCATGCTGAGTCACCAGTCGAACGGTGTTGCCGTCCTGTTCAAATCGGTAAGGCATGCCACTGGCCAAGGCCTCTTCGTAAGACCGTCCCATCAGTCTCTTGACTGACACCAGGGTATCGAGCGGAGATTGCTGCTGGTGAGACAGGGCATCCTTGCCGATCAGCCCACAGCCACAGGCATCCACATACACAGCAGATGGAATCAAGCGCTGGCCAGATGGGTCCTTGAGGACCTCAGCCACGCTGCTGCGAACCGATGCCACCAGGGAATGCGTCGTGCCCAGGTCAATCCCGACAGCGAGTTTTTTTTGGTGCGGCGCGGGCGATTCGCCCGGCTCTGAAATCTGTAGCAATGCCATGTCGGATAGTGACGCAATGAACGTCAATTAGGTGTATGGGAGGCAAGGCCTTGCAGGGAATGAACCTGTCGGAAGAACTTGTCGATGAACATCCATTCCCGCAATCGGGTGGCTGCCTGTTCGTACTGTTCACTGTTCAGAAGCGCCGCCACAGCCTGCTCGGTGTCAGACATTGCCCTCTCCAATGTCTCTTTCAATGACTGGAGGGCAACTGAATCGGAGCGCTCCTCGATCACATCAAGCTGTTCGCGCCACTCCATCTGCTGCATCAGGAATCCTGGGCTCATTGAGGTGTTAGTTTCCGTCTGGAGATCAACGCCCGCCAGCTCGCAGAGATAGCGCGCACGCGCCAGAGGCTCACGCAATATGCGATAACCCTCATTGGCCCGTGAGCTCCACTGCATCGCCACCCGCTTTTCAGCGGGGCTGGCAGTGGCGAACCGGTCAGGGTGCACCTGCATGGAAACACGCTTCCAGGCTGCGTCCAGCGCAGCCTGATCCATCGCGTATTGCCTTGGCAACTGGAACAGCGCGAAATAATCCTGATCGATCAAGGCTTACACCGTGAACGATTCACCGCAGCCGCAGGTCGCCTTTTCGTTGGGGTTGCGGAACTTGAACCCCTCGTTCAGCCCCTCGCGTGCATAGTCGAGCTCTGTCCCATCAATGTAAGACAAGCTTTTGGGGTCAACAAACACCTTCACGCCGTGGCTCTCGAACACCTGGTCCTCAGCGATCGGATCATCAACGTACTCGAGCTTGTAGGCCATGCCCGAACAGCCGGTGGTCCTAACACCTAGGCGCAAGCCGATACCCCGACCACGCTTTTGGAGGTACTTGCTGATGTGCTCAGCTGCTTGAGCAGTCAAAGAGACGGCCATTTGATTACCCCGAATGTTTTTGCTTGTAGTCCTGGACAGCGGCCTTGATCGCATCCTCAGCCAGGATCGAGCAGTGAATTTTAACCGGTGGCAGAGCCAGCTCTTCGGCAATCTGGGTATTGCGGATCGTCATCGCCTCGTCCAGGGTCTTGCCCTTGACCCACTCTGTCACGAGCGAGCTTGAGGCAATCGCGGATCCACAGCCGTAGGTCTTAAAGCGTGCGTCTTCGATCACGCCCTGATCGTTGACTCGAATTTGCAGTTTCATGACGTCTCCGCAGGCAGGTGCACCCACCATTCCAGTGCCGACATGGTCGTCTGACTTGTCGAATGAACCAACATTGCGGGGGTTTTCGTAGTGATCCAGGACTTTGTCGCTATATGCCATGATGATCTCCGTATGAGTGTTGATTGGGTAAATTCAGTTGGCGCGTCAGTGCGCTGCCCACTGGACTGTGTTGAGGTCAATGCCGTCCTTGGCCATTTCCCACAGGGGGGACATGTCGCGCAGCTTGCCGACTCGTGTTTTGAGCAGGTCAACGGCAAAATCCACCTGCTGCTCCGTCGTGAAACGACCAAGGGTAAAGCGAATGGAGCTATGAGCCAGCTCGTCATTGCGACCCAAGGCGCGAAGGACATAAGACGGCTCCAAGCTTGCCGACGTGCAGGCAGAGCCGCTGGAAACGGCCAACTCCTTGATTGCCATGATCAAGGACTCTCCCTCAACGTAATTGAAGCTGACGTTCAGGTTGTGTGGCACGCGCTTTTCGAGGTCACCATTGAGGTAAACCTCTTCGATTTGCGACAAGCCCGCCCATAGACGATCCCTCAACATCCGAATGCGTTCGTTCTCCGTACCCATCTCGAGCTTGGCGAGGCGGAATGACTCACCCATGCCCACAATCTGGTGAGTTGCCAGCGTGCCTGAGCGGAAACCGCGCTCGTGGCCACCACCATGCATCTGAGCCTCGATGCGGATGCGAGGCTTGCGTCGGATATAAAGCGCACCGATGCCCTTGGGTCCATAAGTCTTGTGGGCACAGAAAGACATCAGGTCAACCTTGAGCTTTTGCAGGTCGATTGCGACCTTGCCAGTTGCCTGGGCGGCATCGACGTGAAAAACGATGTTGCGCTCGCGACACATCTCGCCAATGGTTTCAATGTCCTGGATGACACCAATTTCGTTATTCACGAGCATGATGGAGACCAACACCGTGTCGGGACGCATCGCTGCCTTCAACACTTCCAGGTCTACCAGTCCATTTTCCTGAACGTCGAGGTAGGTCACCTCAAAACCGTGACGCTCCAATTCGCGACAGGGGTCAAGCACAGCCTTGTGCTCGGTCTTGACAGTGATAATGTGCTTGCCGCGCTCAGCATAAAAGGTCGCGGCACCCTTGATGGCAAGGTTGTTGGACTCTGTTGCACCTGAGGTCCAGATGATTTCTCGCGGATCGGCATTGACCAGTGCCGCCACGTTTTCGCGCGCCTCCTCAACAGCCTCCTCAGCCTCCCAGCCCAAAGCATGGCTGCGTGAAGCCGGGTTGCCGAAATGCTCGTATAGCCAAGGAACCATCTTGTCCACCACGCGGGGATCCACAGGCGTGGTCGCCGAGTAGTCGAAATAAATGGGACGCGTGGTCATGTGATACTCCTGATGTTCAATTGATCTATGGGTTGAGCGAAGAGGCAAAAAAGGGTTCAGACTGTTGCAGGTGCTGGCTGCTTGCCGGCGACCAGGCTCGCAGCCTGACCACCAACCACATTCACGCGCACTGCAGTCGAGTTGGCCTTGCTGGCCTCCTGGAGCTGCCGCATTCTTTGCTGGTCAACCAGGTCCTGAAGCGAGACCGAATCCAGAAAGTCCACCATCTTGCGATTCAGGGAGGACCAGAGCTCATGCGTCATGCAGATCCCAGGCTTGCCGTCGGTTCCGCTAGTACAGTCCGTCTTGCCACCACAGTTGGTGGCATCCATTGGCTCATCGACGGCAAAAATAATGTCAGCAACTGTGATGTTGCGGGCCAGGCGAGCCAAGGTATAGCCGCCACCCGGTCCTCGAACGCTTTCAACCAGTTCGTGGCGACGTAGCTTGCCAAACAGCTGCTCCAGATAAGAAAGGGAAATATTCTGCCGCTGGCTGATGGCTGACAACGTGACTGGACCACTATGCTGCCTGAGGGCCAAATCGATCATTGCAGTAACGGCGAAACGTCCTTTTGTCGTGAGCCTCATGATGGTTTCCCTAAGAAAGTGATGAAAGTGTCGGCACTGAACATCGCTTATCCGACTAAACGACTCAAGTATAAACTAATCCCGAGTATTTTTGTCAGCTAATCCGTAAAAACTTTAGGGAAATCCCGTAAATGTTAAAAAAAAACCGCGCTTAGCGCGGTTTTTGATTGAACAGAGCGGTGATCAGGCTGCCTGATATTGTGTGGCACGCTTGCGAACCAACTCAAGCACCCCCTGACAGGCATCCTCAAGGTAATCGATGACCTTGCTGAAACCCTCGGGACCACCGTAGTAAGGATCAGGCACAGTGGCCTCCTCGAACTCGTTGGCAAAACGCATCATCAACATGAGCTTGTGCTGATGGGGCTTGGGACACTGCTGCTGCAAGGCAGACAAATTTTCCCAATCCATGGCCAATATCAGGTCAAACTCGCGAAAATCCTCGGCAGATACCTGTCGTGCCGCGGTGCGTGTGATCTCGTAACCACGCTTGCGAGCAGCAGCAACTGCCCGGGCGTCTGGCGCCTCGCCAACATGAAAGTTGTGCGTACCCGCAGAGTCGATGCGCACGACCTCACCGAGGCCAGCCTCGTTGACCATATGCCTAAAGACGCCTTCGGCGCTGGGCGAGCGGCAGATATTGCCCATGCAAACAAAAAGTACATTTGTCATCATGGTGCGTAGTGTGAGGGAAAACCCGTAAGTTGTCCAGCTTTTTTTTGCAAGACATGCCATACGGTTGGCCGCTGGTTTAAATTCAAATTTAAATCAATTAAAACAATAATTTATAATGAATAATTAATGTTTCAAATTAACATTATGAGGCACAACTTTTATCGTTTTTTTTCAAAACAGGACGCAAAACGATGCACTGCAACAACGCTTGTTAGCAGACTCATGCACTGGATAGCAGCACTTTTTCCTTCAGCTTGCGCAACGCATCTCTTGCAGCCGCTGCCTGCTCGAACTCCAGGTTCCTCGCGTGATCCAGCATCGCTTTTTCCAGTCGCTTGATTTCGCGTGCCAGCGCTTTTTCATCTGACAGCAATGCCAAGGCCTGGTCTTCTTCGGGTGTCAAAGGTGCAGCGGGTGCCACCACGCCATCGATCAATTCCCTCACAGCCTTCTTGACGCCACGTGCCTCGATGCCATGCGCGAGATTGTGGTCTAGCTGCTTTTGTCGACGACGCGATGTTTCGCTCATGGCGCGTGCCATGGAGTCTGTCACTTTATCAGCATACAGAATGGCATAGCCGTTGAGATTTCGGGCAGCACGGCCAATTGTTTGTATGAGGCTGCGCTCCGAACGCAGAAAACCCTCTTTGTCCGCATCCAGAATCGCCACCAATGAGACCTCAGGGATATCCAGACCTTCTCGCAACAAGTTGATGCCAACCAGCACATCAAACACGCCCATACGCAGATCCCGAATGATCTCCACGCGCTCCACTGTTTCAATATCAGAATGCAAGTATCGAACCCTGATGCCGTGTTCGCTGAGAAAATCAGTGAGGTCCTCGGCCATGCGCTTGGTCAATGTGGTGACCAATACTCTATCCTGCTGAGCAACCCGCAGCTTGATCTCGCCCAGCAAGTCATCGACCTGCGTCGTGGCTGGGCGCACCTCCACCACCGGGTCCACCAAGCCAGTCGGTCGCACCACTTGCTCGACCACTTGATCGGCATGAGCATTCTCATAGTTGGCAGGTGTCGCGGAGACAAACACACACTGTCGCATGCGTGTCTCGAACTCCTCCATTTTCAGCGGCCTGTTGTCCAGCGCAGAGGGCAGTCGAAATCCATATTGCACCAGTGTCTCTTTGCGGGCACGGTCCCCCCGGTACATGCCACCGAGCTGGCCAATCGTCACGTGACTTTCGTCAATAAACATCAGCGCATCGCTGGGCAAATAATCAATCAGCGTCGGAGGAGGCTCGCCTGGAGCCGCGCCTGACAAATGTCGTGAATAATTTTCAATCCCTTTGCAAAAACCAAGCTCAGCCAACATCTCGAGGTCAAACCGGGTGCGCTGCTCAATACGCTGTGCCTCGACCAGATGGCCTGAATCCACAAAAAACTTCACTCGCTCTCTGAGCTCTTCCTTGATGGTTTCGATCGCGCGCAAGACGGTGTCTCGTGGCGTGACGTAATGCGAGCCAGGATACACAGTGAAGCGGGGAACCTTTTGCCTTACCTTACCTGTCAACGGATCAAACAGCTCGAGAGACTCGACCTCATCATCAAACAACGAAATGCGAAGTGCCAGCTCTGGACTTTCGGCCGGGAAAATATCAATCGACTCGCCACGAACCCGAAACACCCCTCTGGCAAAATCTGCATCGTTGCGGGTGTATTGCATGGCAACCAGGCGAGCCAGGATTTCACGGCGCGATATCCGGTCAGAGACGCGCAAAATCAGAACCATGGCGTGATAATCGCTTGGATTGCCAATGCCGTAAATGCAAGACACCGTCCCAACAATGATCGTATCTCTGCGCTCCAGCAAGCTTTTGGTGGCAGACAGTCGCATCTGTTCGATGTGCTCGTTGATGGAGGAGTCCTTTTCTATGAACAGGTCTCTCGTGGGCACGTATGCTTCAGGCTGGTAGTAGTCGTAATAGGAAACAAAATACTCAACTGCATTGCGCGGGAAAAACTCGCGCATCTCGGCATAGAGCTGGGCGGCAAGCGTCTTGTTGGGGGCCAGCACAATTGCTGGACGCCCCAGCTGGGCGATGACGTTGGCCATGGTGTAGGTTTTGCCAGACCCTGTCACGCCAAGCAGGGTTTGGAACATCAGGCCGTCACGGATCCCCTCCACCAGCTTTTCGATTGCCTTGGGCTGATCTCCAGCTGGTGGGTAAGGCTGGTGCAGGGAAAAAGGACTGCCCGGAAACACAACGTCCTGTGGGGTCATACTTGACTCAGGCATGTCATTCTTCTGCTCAGAACTGTCCGGTAAACGGGTTGGGGTCATGCTAGACTTTGCGGGGGTAAACCCTGAATCAGGGCAATCTTCCATTATGTCCTGCGCGACTGCGCGCGTCCACCTGAACATTTGCCGACACTCATGAGCACTCTTTTTGAACACGTTGAACTCGCCCCGCGCGATCCCATCCTTGGCCTGAACGAACAATTCAATGCGGATACGCGCGCCCACAAGGTCAACCTTGGCGTCGGGGTGTATTACGATGACAAGGGACGCATTCCGCTACTGGAAGCGGTACAGCGTGCCGAGTTGGCTCGCGTGCAAGCGCATGCCGCCCGTGGCTATCTGCCCATCGAAGGAATTGCCGGTTACAACCTCGGCGCGCAGCAGTTGCTCCTGGGCAAGGACTCGCCCATCATTGCTGGCGGCCGGGCCATCACCATGCAGGCGCTCGGTGGAACCGGGGCACTGAAAATCGGTGCAGACTTTCTGCGCAAGCTGTTGCCCCACTCCAAGGTTGCCATCAGCAATCCGAGCTGGGAGAACCATCGCGCACTGTTTGAGCGCGCTGGATTCGAGGTAATGGACTACCCCTACTATGATGCTGCAACACATGGCCTGAACTTCAAGGGAATGGTTGACTCGCTCAAGTCCATGCCAGCAAATACTGTAGTGGTATTGCATGCCTGCTGCCATAATCCGACGGGAGTCGACCCAACGGTGGATCAGTGGCGCGAAATCGCCAATATCGTCAAGGATCGCCAGCTTGTCCCCTTTCTGGATATCGCCTATCAAGGCTTTGGCGATGGATTGGAGCAGGACGCCTCTGTGGTGAAAATGTTCGCTGCGCTAGACCTGACGATGTTCATCAGCTCCTCTTTTTCCAAGTCATTTTCGCTTTATGGCGAACGTGTGGGCGCCTTGACCATCGTGACGGGCAGCAAAGATGAATCGAGTCGCGTGCTGAGCCAGGTCAAGCGCGTGATCCGCACCAACTACTCCAACCCTCCCACACACGGCGCCTCCATCGTATCTGCCGTACTCAACACGCCCGAGCTCTTTGCGCTCTGGGACAAGGAGCTTGCCGGCATGCGCGACCGGATTCGCCTGATGCGCAGCCAACTGGTTCAAAAACTTAAGGAGTACGGCGTCTCGGAGGACTTTGGCTTCGTCCTGTCGCAGCGGGGGATGTTCTCCTACTCTGGCCTGACGGCTGACCAAGTGGAAAAGCTGAGAAATGATCACGGCATCTATGCCGTCTCCAGCGGTCGCATCTGTGTCGCCGCGCTGAACAGCGGCAACATTGACGCCGTGGCCAAGGCGATGGCTGCAGTCATCAAGGGTTGAGGTTCGACATGGGTCAGAACAGCCCGGGGATCCCCGGGCTGTTTTTTTATCCAGATAACACTTGCACGGATGTATGATTTACGGCAAAATTTGGCTGTATAAATTCACAGTGCAACGAAGATCACCCTTGAGAACCGCCCGTAAGGACCACTCGTCATGACGATTCGCCTGACTGATCGGCAGCAGCAAATCCTGGACTTGATACGGGACGTGATCCGTCATACAGGGTACCCTCCCACCCGAGCCGAGATCGCGCAGGCGCTGGGCTTCAAGTCTGCCAACGCCGCCGAGGACCACCTGAAGGCCCTTGCGCGCAAGGGTATGATTGAACTGACAGCAGGAGCTTCCCGAGGGATTCGGCTAGTCGCACAGGATCAAGTCTCCATGCCGTTTGACCGCGACGACTTGGCACAATCGAACACTCGCAATCCATCCCTGCCATCTTCCCCCAACAGACCACCCTCCCCCCTGCCTGGCGCCGGGCAATGGTTGTTACCCTTGATCGGACGTGTTGCAGCCGGTCATCCGATCCTCGCGGCGGAAAACATCGAAAAGGAGTTGTCAATCGATCCAGCAATGTTTGGACAGCGCCCTGACTACTTGCTAAAGGTCAAGGGTCTCTCCATGAAGGATGCTGGGATTTTGGATGGTGACTTGCTGGCGATCCGCAAAACCCATGATGCCCGCCATGGGCAGATCGTGGTTGCCCGCATTGACGACGAGGTAACCGTCAAGCGTTTAGACAAACAGGCCAAAGAGATTCGACTGCTGCCAGAAAACCCCGATTTTGAGCCAATCACCATCAAGCCAGGTCAGGAGTTTTCAATCGAGGGTATTGCGCTCGGCCTCATTCGCACCACCACTCTGCATTAAACGCAGGCTCGGTTACTCGCCGCGGAACCGGTCGAGCGACCGACGGTCGCGTTTGGTTGGACGCCCATACAAGCCTCTAGAAGGTTCTGAAAAAAGCCTGCGGGACTCAGCCATTTGCTGACGCAAATCAGCACTCTCCGGAGTTTCCTCATAAAGAAGTCTGGCCAGGGGCGCTGACTTACGTTGCTCGGTAATACCGCGCACCACCAACTCCATACGATCCTGCTCACGCTGTACAAGGAGCTTGTCGCCAACCTTGATTAGCCGTGCAGGCTTGGCGCGATCACCGTTGACATGAACACGTCCCACATCAATGGCTGACACAGCCAGCGTCCTGGATTTAAAAAACCGTGCTGCCCAGAGCCATTTGTCCAGGCGCACGGTTTCGACGTACTCAACCACATTCACACCAAATCAGTGTTTGATCACTGGATCTGTTGCAGGAGCGGCGGCTTCTTTGGCAACAACTGCCGGCTCGGGAGCGGGCTCTTCGGGCAGTGGAGTGGG
>Ga0255183_1001019_pt1 | contig 9686 bp, 9 predicted proteins | sample Atl_UVDOM_RepB_8_FD_183638 | JGI IMG/M metagenome (GOLD analysis project Ga0255183, IMG submission 183638) | Freshwater microbial communities from Altamaha River, Georgia, United States - Atl_UVDOM_RepB_8d | ecosystem: Environmental > Aquatic > Freshwater > River | place: USA: Georgia | collected...
CTTCTTTGGCTTTGGATAAAAATCCCATTACCGTTCGGAGATTTTTAATTACCTCAACCAAGCCCATAAAAGCCCGGTCCTTGTAATGACTTAGTAAACGCATTCCTGCTTCTTGCATTCGATCGCCTCCCCAACCCACCAGCTCAAGACTCTGATTATCCGGCAACTTAGCTGCTCGTAAAGCTTTGACTACATGACTGGCATGCAAATCGCCACTGGCTTCTCCCGCAACCAAAAATATTTTCACAACCTAAAAACTAAGAAGACCATTTCCCCAACTCGATGATAACGGCCCAAATGGTATGAGAAATGGTTGCAATAAGCCATCCACGACCAAAATAAACCAACAAATGTCCGGGTACATGAACCCCTAAGGATGGCCAACGTATATCATCCACCCGCATTATCAAAAAGAAAATTCCAATATTGGCAGCGATTGCCAATTGATAAATGGAATTATAAAACCAACGCATATTAGCGATGGCCCACAAAAAATTAGCTGGCCTCACTTGTTGTGCCAAAGCTATCAAGCAGCCTAGTCCCAACGGCAGTACAAAGGCTATTACTAAGCCCAAAAGCATCCAAAGAATTGTTTTACTGTTCATTTAAGTCCCACTGGTTAATGGTTGCTATTCGTTGATGATCGGTTAAATCAAACATGGTTGGCACCAAGGACACATACCCATGCTTTAATGCCCACTCATCGGTATCGTCTCCGTGATCGAGGTTCACAAAATTGCCCGTCATCCAATAATAATCTCGTCCGAAAGGATCCTTGCGCTTATCAAAATCTTCTTTCCATTTTGCTTGGGCCTGCCTGCACACTTTGATCCCCTTAATTTCACCATCCTCGGGCACCGGAATATTCACATTCAACAACGTTCCGTAGGGCAAATCATTGGCTAAAACACCCGAAATAATCTTACGAATAAACGGTTTAGCAACCTCGAAATTGGCATTCCAACTATAATCACACAACGAAAATCCAATGGCTTTCATCCCGTCTATGGACGCCTCAACTGCGGCACTCATCGTACCCGAATAAATGACATTAATGGACGAATTACTGCCGTGATTGATTCCCGAAACCATCAGGGACGGCTTGCGAGTAAGTATCTTATCTATTGCCAGTTTCACACAATCCACTGGCGTTCCAGAACATTGGTAGGCCTCCACTCCAGGGTACAACTCGGATGGGGTCAATCGGATGGGCTGATTGATGGTAATGGCATGACCCATAGCACTTTGCGGCTTATCAGGGGCAACAACCAAAACATCGCCAAATTCCTTGGCAACAGAAATTAACGCGGCAATTCCAGGAGCGGTTATTCCATCGTCGTTACTCACCAATATCAACGGCTTTTCTTGACTCATACGCTATACAAACCTACCACAAATTTTGCGAGCAAAAAAATCGTGTTACCTTTGCAGAAGCATGTCAGACAAATACGCACAGCGCGGCGTTTCATCGCAAAAAGAAGACGTTCACAAAGCCATCGCCAAGGTGGATAAGGGTCTTTTCCCTCACGCCTTTTGCAAGGTGGTACCCGACATCCTCAGCAACGACCCAGAAAGCTGTTTAATCATGCATGCCGATGGGGCAGGAACCAAGAGCAGTTTAGCCTATGCGTATTGGAAAGAAACCGGCGACAGCTCAGTATGGGCAGGCATTGCTCAAGATGCGATTGTGATGAATACGGACGATTTGCTTTGCGCTGGGGTAACCGGACCCTTTATGCTTTCTTCCACCATCGGGAGAAACAAACAACTCATTCCCGGTGAAGTAATTGCCGAAATCATTAACGGTACCGAAGCATTCTGTCAAAACATGCGTAATCACGGTATCGAAATTTACACCACCGGCGGAGAAACAGCGGATGTGGGCGATTTGGTAAAAACCATTATTGTGGATTCTACTTTGATTGCCAAAGCACAACGAACAGACATAATCGATAATGCAAATATCAAAGCCGGAAATGTTATCGTTGGATTTGCGTCGTACGGAATGGCTACTTACGAAACCGAATACAACGGAGGCATGGGAAGTAATGGTCTAACCAGTGCACGCCACGATGTATTTTCGTGCGATTATCGAAGTAAATACCCCGAGACCTACGATAATTCCTTGCCCGAAAACGTGGTGTATTGTGGCACCAAACTGTTCACGGATACCGTTGAAGGTTCGCCTATCAATGCCGGTAAATTGGTGTTATCCCCCACCCGAACCTACGCACCCTTGGTGAAAGAGATTTTTGCCCAGTTAAAATCCGAAATCAGCGGCATGGTGCATTGCTCTGGCGGCGGACAAACCAAAGTATTGCATTTTTTACAACAAGGGCATGCAATCAAAGACAATTTATTACCCATCCCTCCCCTATTTCAACTAATAAAAGAGGAAAGTGGTACCGATTGGAAAGAAATGTTCCAGGTCTTCAATATGGGTCATCGATTGGAAATTTATACCACCGCCGATGCCGCGGAAACCATGATTAGCATAGCCAAATCGTTTAACATCGATGCTCAAATTATCGGGCGAGTAGAACCCTTTGATGGTAAAAAATTAAGCATCCAAGGGCACTGGGGCAACTTAGACTACTAAACAGAACCAATATATTTTCATTTTCTGCGTTTACCTTTCATGGCCTTAACGTATTATGGCCCAAAATTGTATGAAAAATTCAACTATAAAAAACATGGCTTCAGCCTTTTCATTGTCGTTATTGGCTTTGCCATTGCAATCACAAGCAACTGGCAACGAAGTTTGGAACGAAAACAACCGATTCAGGAATAATACCACCTACCAGGCGGCACCTGCATCGTTTGATGCCGATGGGGCAGATGATGCAGTTTATGGCAGAGCCGCTGCAGTTTACAAATCAAAATCAGTAGAAAAAAAGAGAGCCGATGCTGCTACCTACCAATGGAGTTTTGGGGACGGTCAATCGGCCGATAAACGATCCTTAATGCAAACCATTCAAAACAATGTAAGCACCTATTACGATGGCAACGATATGGTATTCAATATCAGTGTGTTGTACAATGCAGCCGCAAATTCTCATGTTGCCATTTTTCATATCAACCAGGCCGGAAAAAAGGTACAGGAATTGGATAGTTTGATGCAAAAACGGATCAATAAATTTATTGCTTCAGCGCAAACATTAGGGTTGAAAAAAGAAGACTTTCACCTCGATATGATTGCCTTGGTGCCCATTTTCGAAAAAGAAAAAAAGACTTTTTCTAAAACCTATATGCAAGTACCCAAAGGCTTTGAAATGCAAAAGAACTTGCACGTGAAATTCAAAAATCCCGCCCATTTAGACGCCTTATTCACCTTTGCCGCTCAAAACGAAATCTACGATTTGATCAAAGTGGAATACCAAGTAGATTCTACCGAAATGGCTTTACAAAGCATGCGTCAACGCGCTTTAAAAGTTCTAAATACCCGATTGAATAATGCGAAGCAAATGGGTATTTCCTTAGACACCTGTTTCCGTACGTATAACGAGAAGAATTACGAGTTTTATCCAATCGACCAATACATGCCGTACAAACCATTGGCGATATCCAGCATAGATGAATCCGAAGCAACGCCAGCAAGCGGCGCCGTTGTGGCACCTGTTCAACGCAATACAATGTTTTACAACCAGTTGCCGAGCAAGGGCTTTGATGCCGTAATCAATCCCTCTCCCCTGCAACCAACCATACAATTTGCCTACACCTTGCAGGTGCGTTACCGATTGAAAGATACCGTGGTGGTTCAAACCAAAACCGAAGTTAAAAAACAAACGGATTTGCTGATTATCACCCCGCAGGGTACCATCAAAGAAATTAGTAAATAATCCCCTTCCTAATCAAGGAGTCCGAAGGGTCTGCATAGAAAATCTTGATACCCATGAAACCTGGACAGCATAGGTCTACCCTATTTGTTCAGGTTTTTTTATATTACAAATCCAAAATTGCCCAAGTTGGACAATGATCGGAATGCACCGCATCGGCATCAATGCCAGAAGACGATAAAGTAGACGAGAGTCCAGCAGAAACACTAACATAATCGATACGCCAACCTTTATTCTTGGACCGCGCATTGGCTCTAAAACTCCACCACGTGTATAAATGGGGCTGCGGATTAAGCAATCTCAACGAATCTACCCAACCGTTTTCAAACCATTTATCCATCCATGCACGCTCTTCAGGAAGAAAACCGGTACTGTTTTTATTGCTAACCGGATCGTGAATGTCGATGGCACGATGGCAAATATTGTAATCTCCACAAACCACCACTTTGTTGGGCCCTAATTGCAACTTCAACTGCTGGGCATAATCAAAAAAGTAGTCCAAAAAGTCATACTTCACCCCTTGTCGATCGTCTCCGGAAGTACCGCTTGGAAAATACACACTCAATACACTGCCCCAAGAAAAATCGGCGCGAATAACCCTCCCTTCGCTATCAAAAACCTCATTTCCGCAACCGTATTCTACATGAATTGCCTTCTCTTTACTGAGGATTCCCACTCCGGAATATCCCTTTTTCTGAGCCGAATACCAGTAGCAGTGATACCCCAAATCGGTAAACAACGATTCATTGATTTGCTCCGGTAGCGCTTTCAGTTCTTGAAAACAAACCACATCGGCATTGGCTATTGTTAAATAATCTGCCAAACCCTTATCCGAAGCACTTCGAATTCCATTTACGTTATACGATAAAATTTTTTTCATATTCCCAATGTTGTACCCATTTATTTACAATATTATTTCCTATCCCAGCATTCCATCAGCAGCAAATGTCCTTGCTTATATCGAATTTCAACAAAACCATCGGCCGAAACTCTGTTGGAACTTCCAGACCTATAGGGCAATTCCAGGTCCATACCTTCCAATGGAAAATCTAAGTTTTCACTGTAGACTTCTTCCACTTTTCCAATGGGCATCAACGACAAATTTGTCCCCGCTGGATACCATTTTCTAAACTGCTTTGGCAATGGATACACTCTAGAATAATCGTCCAAAATGGAAACCAAAATGTCCGTTTGGTACTTGGGTAAAATCGATAAATTCTGGAATGTATGATCCGTCCTCCTGCCTGTTCCCCAAATAATATTTGCCGATTTATGACCCCGAGAAATCAAAAACTCTATTCCCTTTTCCAAATCGGTCTTTGCCTGGTCCGGAGCCAAAATTCTTTCCGTACCGGTAGCCAATAACTGCTGCTCCCAATCGGCTGCGAAATAACCAGAATCCACCCCACCCGATATAGAACTATCCGTGCCCATACCCTGCTCATGGGAATCGAAATCGCCCAGCCAAGCATCGGCTCGCAAACCCAACTCTTGAACCCGACGCATCGCCCCGTCCAACACCAAGACATAAGGGCACCATTCCATCAGCTCATACAACAACGACATAGAACAACTCTCGCCGTTGGCAATGATCAATGCCGACTCCTGATTATCGCGAACGATGTGATGGGAACTCATACTTTTATCCACAAAGTTGCATATTTAAACGCATTTTATAGCACGCAGGCACGAATTTTGAAGGCAATTCGTTACATACATAACTATGACAAAACCGCAAATACTTTGGGCCGATGATGAAATTGATTTATTAAAACCACACGTTTTATTTTTAGAGGGAAAGGGCTACGAAGTTCATTGCGTGAGCAGCGGGAGAGATGCCATTGAAGAAGTAAACAAAACGGATTACGATTTGGTGTTTTTGGATGAGAACATGCCCGGGATTTCGGGATTGGAGGCCTTGCAAGAAATCAAACAACGCAGACCTTCCCTTCCGGTGATAATGATTACCAAAAATGAAGAAGAGCACATCATGGAAGAGGCCATCGGTTCTAAAATTGCCGATTACCTCATCAAACCGGTGCACCCCAACCAAATACTTTTGGCTCTGAAAAAAAATCTGGATGAAAAACGATTGGTAACCCAAAAAACCACCCAAGGATACCAAAGAGAATTCATGCAGATTGGTATGTCGGTTAGCGACAAACTGAACTTCAACGAGTGGAAAGAGGTTTATAAAAAGCTGGTTTACTGGGAGATGGAGCTTGATTCCAACGGCGAAGAAAGCATGCGGGAAATCCTGGAAACCCAGAAATCGGATGCAAATCGGAATTTTTGCAAATATGTTTCTGACAACTACATCGGCATGCTAAAACAAACCGGGGATGATGGGCCGATAATGAGTCACAATCTGTTTCGAAGAGCGGTAAATCCACTGTTGGATGAGTCACTTCCTGTGTTTTTCGTGTTGATGGACAACCTGAGGTTTGATCAATGGAGAGCCATATCCGATATCATGCAGGAGAGATACCGGGTGGATTCGGAAGACCTATACTTCAGCATTTTACCTACCACAACCCAATACTGCCGAAATGCTATATTCAGTGGTTTATTGCCTTCTGAAATTGAAAAACGATTCCCCGATAAATGGAGCAACGACGAGGACGAAGGCGGTAAAAACCTCTACGAAAAGGAGTTTGTGGAGGATTTGCTAAAGCGACTGCGCAGAGACATGAAAATCAGTTACACCAAGGTTACCAACTTAGAGGGTGGTAAAAACCTAGTGGACCAAATTCCAAATATGCTAAAAAACAAACTCAACGTATTGGTTTACAATTTTGTAGATAGCTTTTCACATGCCAGAACCGATGTAAATATCGTTCGAGAATTGGCCGAAGAGGAAGCCGCATACCGCAACGTGATGGCCACTTGGTTTAGGCATTCGCCCCTGTGGGATGCCTTGCAACGCTTGGCCGATAAACCGTGCAAAGTAATCATCACCACCGATCACGGAAGTATCCGCGTTAAAGACCCCATAAAAATTGTAGGCGATAAAAACGTAAACAGCAATTTGCGTTATAAGCAAGGTAAAAACATTACTTATAACCCCAAAGAAGTTTTTGAAGTTAAAAAACCGGTCGATGCATTTTTACCTACCCAGCATTTATCCAGTGCCTTTGTTTTTGCTACAGAAAACGACTTTTTCGCCTATCCCAACAACTATAATTACTACGTTAATTATTATAAAAACACCTTCCAGCACGGCGGAATAAGTTTAGAGGAAATGTGTTGTCCATTAGCAGTACTTAGTCCAAGATAATTCTCAGGTTGAACCATGTTGCCATTGCTGGAACATCATTATTCTGAAGAAACCATAACTGCCCAAATTGGAGAATTATCCCAAGTACTTCTCCGCATTGAGGCAATGGGTCCCCAAGAATTCTATGTGTTGCGTGGAGAGGTAGGAGCAGGGAAAACTACACTGAGTCAGCAATTACTTTCAAATTGGGGGATTTCTGATGCGGTAATGAGTCCAACGTTTAGTTTGGTAAACCCCTACACCTTGCCTAACGGCTGCAAATTGTATCACCACGATTGGTATCGAATAGAAGAAGCCGGCGAATTGTTCGATGCCGGTATTGAAGAAATATTAAACGAATTCCCTAGCGTACATCTCATTGAATGGCCGGAAATCGGCGATTTCTTACTGCGCGATTTATTGGTGAATTTCAAAGCCAAAGTGCTTGAAATTCAAATCGAGCACCAAGATAATCAACGACAATATCGGTTAATGAAATACCACTAAAGTTTAGCGGATTTTAACCACAGGCCGAAACCCAACCATGGGCAAGGGTTCACGGGTATAAACCAAGGCTCTACTGCCGGGGAATAATACGTCACCTACATCCAAAAAGGAACCACCTTTTACCACCATCATATCGCCTACCGTAGTGCTGGTCATCTCAGCAACATTCCCAAAGATATTGTAGCAACCCGCATCGTTTGGCCAATATGAAAAAACCGAGGTCTCATAAAATCCCCCGTCGCTTGCCAAATCTAACGACGATGAAATTTTATTATCATCGTCATTACCCATACTATCCGTTTTGGTAAGGTTCGCATATGGAGCTTCCCCACTTTCTTTATTTTGACGGGAATTTTGCTTCGTGTATTTGGGGTTCTTAGGTTCTCTGTACCCCGTGTGGTTAGCAATATATACCCCTTTTTCATTGCGCCAATACTTATTAACGCTGGGTTTATAGTACGAATTACGTTGGTTGTTTTCGTAACTAGCAGCTTGAATCCACTCCATTTCCGTAGGCAACGAAACCACCACATCCTTTCCCGATAATCCCGAAAGCTGTTTACTCAACCATTGGCAATACGCTATGGCTTGGGGTTGCAATAAACTACACACTGGATAATTGGAATACGCCGGATGACACAAATAATATAATGCCATGGGGTCGTTCCAACTAAACGTTGAAACATTGTATTTCCAGCCCGATACATCCGGGAAAACGGGAATGCCATTGTAGGTTATTTTCTCCATAGCCAACAACTCGTGCAACATCTTTTCCTGGTTGGTTACGGTGTCTTTTATATACTGAACCAGTATCCTACCAAAAGATTTTCCTGTCGCTAATTTGGTTCGAAAAGCATCCGGCCGTAAAAAGTGATTCTGCAATACATTCAAAAAACTATCGGAGAAATTACCATCTTTATCCATCAACACCATCCGGGGATTAAGTTGTCGCATTTTCTCCAACAAAACATCCGTTACAAAATCTAAGTACTCTTTATTGGATATTTCGTGATTGAAAATACACACGCATTTCGGTGCGGCATAGGGAAGCAGGGGTTCAATATCTTTTGCAACATTGTTTTTGAAAATTCGCTTGCCCTCGTTGGGTCCTTTCCAAACAACCGAAGCCCCTTCCAACCACGTATACGAATAACCACCGGTATGCTGTACCAGTCCACCAGACGGCGCATACGCCAAATTCAATTCCAACCACTCCTCCCAGTTTTTCTTCTGTTTTTTGGGATTGTCCTCCTCCCCCGACTTCCCCGATGATTGAACAAACAAACCCTCCAAGGGATCGTAGTGTTGGGCATTTAAAGGAGAACACTTAAAAACTGCGCCAAGAAAAATTGAACTAAAAACAAAAACTAAACTAAATCGATTAAATTCTCTCAATGGTGAAATTGTATTTGCGATTAACGTAAAATCAAAACGAATTCGGTAGAGATATATTTTTAAAAGAGAACTATTCCTATAAACTAACTATTCTTAAATGTGGCCCGCCCTATAATGGTATCACCCCCTAATTTCATCTCCAAAAAAACACTTGGGAATGAGGTTTCTAATATCACTGAATTTGTGGTTGATACGCTCTCCACAACCATTGACTCCCCCGATAGGCATCGGCAATAATTTTCCCACCTCCGATATCTGGCACTTGAACCAGCCCTTCTTCGTTAAATATTACCCATATCCAAACTCTTTCTATTAGGTTTGATTTATTCGTTGTTTTAAACCAATTAACTACTTCGTCTGCGGTCAAAACCGGATATATATTTGGACTTCCTGCATGGGTGGTTAATCCTTCCATTGAACAAAATCGAATCCGATTTCTATCTGCTTCTGGTAATAATAAGGAGTTCAACCACAACCCTTCTCCCTTGCCCGAAACAATAATCCAGGACCTAGGATATTTCTTCAATAAAAACTGATAGGCTTGCAACGTGGTATGCTGCCAATAATCACCCGAAAACGGAAAACCATCAGACCATTTAATTACACCTGAAATACCAGTACTCCCCCGAACAATCGATTTGCTGCCTCGTATTAATCTTTCATCAGCTGCTACACTTTCGCCTATGTTCCTA
>Ga0255183_1001031_pt1 | contig 9600 bp, 9 predicted proteins | sample Atl_UVDOM_RepB_8_FD_183638 | JGI IMG/M metagenome (GOLD analysis project Ga0255183, IMG submission 183638) | Freshwater microbial communities from Altamaha River, Georgia, United States - Atl_UVDOM_RepB_8d | ecosystem: Environmental > Aquatic > Freshwater > River | place: USA: Georgia | collected...
CTTAAAATAGCCCCTATCCCCTCGAGTTTTCCTGAAATATCGATATCAAAATCTTCCTTCTCCTCTGGGACAAGGTAGTTGGTGTGCGGATCAAAGACTCGAGTGATCGCATTGTAGAATTTATCATATTTATCAGATTTTTTTTCGTTGATAAGTCTTGTGAAAATTTTCTTATATGACTTAAGTACTTTAGAGCGAGCTTCTGCTTCAATTTCAACTTCTGTAAGCTTCTTCGCCGGTGCTGCCTTCTTTTTCCCTTTTTCATCGGTAGAAAGCCCTGACTGCTCCTCCCGTTGATCAATGATTCGGTTCATGACCTCGAATTTCATGAGACGGTTCCAATGGGCGAAAAGTTCCTGCTCAGTTTTCGCAAACTTTCTTTTCTTTGAGTCTGTTTCAAGCGAGTCTTTCTCTTTAAGCGAGAGTGGCTTTTCTAAGAGCTTTTCAATATGTTTTTGAATTTGTGCGATTCTTTTATTCATCATCTCTGAAGTTTTTTCCAAGATGGAAAGATCGCCAGAGATCAGCATCTCATCAAAACTTTTTCGAAATTTTTCAAGTTCTTTTACATCACTTTCTAAGAGGAACTGTTTCCCGTAATCGATGCGTTCGATATAAAGCTTGAAGGCGTTTTCTGAAAGCGGATCATTAATTTTTTTACCAGCGAGGTGCATATTCTCAAGAGCACCTTTGAGGATGTTTCCTAGAACCATCTCGCGTGAGTACCGACTTCGGCTCGTGAAAGCTCCCTGAGAAGAGGGATCTTCAGAGGAGTGTATAGGAGTCGAGAGCTGCTGAGCATAGAGTCCCGTGACTAAAGTTGTTAGTAGTAAAATAAAAAGTGTAAATTTCATAGTTCCTCGGTCTCGCATGTTTTTTGTCTATTCTCTCTGGACTTTAAGCTTACTTCAACAGATTTAATCTAATAATTCTTGAAGAATTTTTTGATAGAAGGCATTAACTTCTTGAGCTTTTTGATCTTCTTTCTCACACAGACTCAACTCGTCTCCATGAAGAGAGAGACGATAACTTGCTTCACAGGGCGTAGCTCTTTTTTCTACCGACCACTGGATATAGTCTTGGGCGAATTCTTTTTCCCAAGATTTGGCAAGTTTCGCGGAAACTTTTTTAAGCTTGTCTTCCTCATTGTCTCGACGCAATCGAAGGTAGAACTCATAGTCCATAGTTCTCTCAAGTGAGAGGATTTCTTCATCCTCAAAATCCTCAAGCTCAAAAATAGTCACGAGACTACTGATAGTTTGTTCACTTTCACCAGCTAAATGGGAGCAAGAGACAAGAAAAAAGAGAGACAAGAAAACAACCTTCATAATTCGCCTTTTTCACATTATTTCACAGGAATTAATGACTTTCAAAGTAAAGCTTTCTAAAATAGTTTTATGATGTACTCTGCTTTAAGAAATCTTTTTTTCCGCATCGATCCGGAGACGATTCACCATCATATTTTGCACCTTGCCTCAATCTCCCCTGTTTTAGGAAAATTGACTGGTGTCGAAGTCCCTCAAAATCTACAAACTAAGGTTGGATCTTGCCAATGGAAGAGCCCCGTTGGTCTTGCCGCAGGCTTAGACAAAGATGCCATGGCCTTGGAGTTTCTCGCCCTTCAGGGTTTCGGGGCGATTGAGTGTGGAACGATCACTCTAAAACCCCAGTCGGGAAATCCGAGACCACGAATTTTTCGCTATTCAACAGAATCAAGTCTTAGAAATGCGATGGGCTTTCCTAACTCTGGCTGTGCAGTCGTTCAAAAGAACATCCGACTAAATAAAAACCTCTCATTGCCGATCGGATTAAATCTTGGAAAAAATAAAGATACAACTCCTGAAGAAAGCATTCAGGAACTCTCAGAACTTTTAACGAATCTAAAAGCTGACGGGGACTACTTTGTTATCAATGTGTCCTCACCCAACACTCCGGGCCTTCGTGCTCTTCAAGAACGGGGCTACCTTAAAGAGCTCTTTTTAGAGCTTAATAAAATCAGAAGTGATCGAGATTTATATCTTAAAATTTCTCCCGATCTCGATCCAACTAAAATCATCGAACTCAAAGAGCTTTGCCAGGAGATGAATCTTACAGGGATTATCGCCACCAATACTACAATTATGCCTGAGAGAGGCAACGGGGGAATCTCTGGTCACCTGCTTAAACAGAAAGCAAGATCAGTTCACGAACTCATCCTCAAGGAAAACTCTTCTTTAGAATTTATTGCGGTCGGTGGGATTGATGACTTTGACGATATTCTTCACCTCTGGAAACAAGGAGGCAAGAGTGCTCAAATTTATACTTCCTACATTTATCAGGGGCCTGGTGTTTTAAAAAATATCTACCGGGGACTTGAGCAATTTTTATCTTCTCAGGGGTTACGAAACGTCGAGGATTTCTTCACCCTCCAGATGAGTGAGAGGAAAGAGAGAATTGAAGCCTATGAATTAAGTTTCAAGACCCTTCATAAAATCATTTAACCAGTCCTGATAAACTTCTTCATAGTAGCGATCACAATCAAGCCGACTCAGAAGGCTTTTGGCGCCATGACGAGTGAGATGAAAATCAAAATCCTTACCACATTGACAAAAATGAGGGTAGTAAGAATCTCCAAGAGCGATCACTCCGAAGCGAAGATGGCTCAGGTCAAGTTCATCTTGAAATTTTAAAAAGCTTAACCACTCAGAGGCGTTATCCGGGGCCTCCCCATCTCCATAAGTTGAGGTGACAACCAGAAGAGAGTTTTCTTCCTTTAAAATTTCCGGGTCACTCTCCCCCATATCGATAACCCTAACGTCAACCCGATCTTCAAGATGGGTCGCAATCAGATGAGCAAGATTTTGAGCATTCCCTGTTTGAGATCCAAAGGCGATGAGAAGACTCATTATTTTGAACGACTAACTTTTAATCCCTCGTAACCCGCTTTTTTTATCGCAGCTTTCACTTCTTGATCACTGAGTGATTGCCCTTTTTTTTCAACAACAGTTGCGGTTTTTTTCTCTAAATTGACATCCACTTTTTCGGCTTTTCCTGTGGCCATCACTTCTTTCGTAATGGCTTCTTGGCACATGCCACAAGTCATCCCAAGAACATCAACGACAATCGTTCCAGCAAAAGAAGAAAGGGAGAGAAGAAGGCTGATGAGAATGATTGATATTTTCATAACTTAGACTCCTAAATTGTTTTCACGATTATAGACGAGTTCTCTAAAGTCGGGTATACCCCAAACATGAAAAAAATCTGGGATAAGATCGGCATCACTTTTTCAGCAGCTTGTATTATTCACTGCATAGTGATCCTATTCCTTCCTCTCCTTTTTCCTGCTCTTAAACTCTACACCCATCAAACGTGGATTCACCTTGTTATGGGGCTTCTTATCTTAATTGTTTCACCGATTGCTTTTATCCCGGGCCTTAAAAAACACGGTCTCTCGTGGATTCTTATTACTGCTCTTTCTGGACTTGTTTTTATTTTTGCAGGTCTTATGACTGAGGGGAAATTAAGTGATCTTTCAAGTCATCTCATTTCGATCTTAGGCAGTCTTCAACTGGTTTTTGCTCACGTGATGAATCTCAAACATTCTCGAAAATTTCAAAATCAATGTTGCTAACAAAAAAAAAGCCACTCTTTCGAGTGGCTTTTTTTTAATACTATTTTTTTCCGTATTTCTTTTTGAATCTGTCTACACGTCCCTCTGTATCCATGATCTTCTGAGTTCCTGTGTAAAACGGGTGAGATCCTGAAGAAATATCAACTTTAAAAAGTGGATACTCTTTTCCGCTCACAGTAATTTTGTCTGTTGTCTTGATTGTTGATTTTGTAATGATTTCAAAATCACAAGAAACATCCTTAAAAACAACTTCTCTATACTCTGGGTGAATACCTTTTTTCATAATTTATCCTTTCAAAAATCAAAATAAAGCCTAGGAAACTTATCGAGTTAGGCCCTTTCTGTCAATTGCTAAGTTTTACTTTTTCCCTGCAGCAAGGACAAGGCTCGCTAGCTCAGCTTCTGTCATCTTTTCAATAACTTTGGGGTCTCTTTTATCCTCAGGGAGGGTAATATTTTTGGTCCCAACTTTTATATAAGGACCATATTTTCCATCGAGAATAGAGACTTTCTTTTTGAGTTTCGCCACAAGGCCGAAATCTCGAAGAACTTTACCACCTCTTTTCGAGGCTCCTTTTTCTTCATTCAAGAGCTCAAGGGCGCGCTTAAGATCGATAGTATAAAGATCATCCTCTTTCTTGAGCGATCTAAAGGTCCCATCATGCATCACATAAGGACCAAAGCGCCCGTTGTTGGCGAGGATTGGTTTTTTTGTTTCAGGGTGATGACCTAAATCTCTTGGCAGAGAGAGCGCATGGAGAGCCGCCTCTAGTGTCGCAGAATTTGGATCCATCCCTTTGGGAAGAGAGGCACGTTTAGGTTTAGGATTTTCATCCGTGACTTCACCAAGCTGAAAGTAAGCTCCGTAACGTCCCACAAGGCAGTAAATTTTTTCTTTCGTTTTAGGATCAACTCCAATCGGTTTAGGTCCGTTGGCTTGATTTTTCAAGAGTTCCTGAATTTGGCCCGGATTAAGATCTGCGGGTGCAATATCTTCTGGGATCGAAGCATGAACTTCATCTTTTCCATTTTGCTCAATCACATAAGGGCCGAATCTTCCGACTTTAACTTCAAGATCAATACCGTCTTTGTGGATATGAATGGTTCTCGACTCTTCTGGTTTAATCTTCTTATCTTGCTCTTCAACTTTTTTAGCAAGTCCCGTTTTACCTTTGTAAAATTTGGTGAGGTACTTGAGCCAATCTTCCTGACCGTAAGCGATCTTATCGAGAGACTCTTCCATCTCAGAGGTAAAGCTATAATCAACAAGATGTTCAAAGTGTTTTTCTAAAAGTTGAATGACAGCCATTCCTGTAAAAGTCGGGACAAGAGCCGAAGCCTCTTTTCGTACGTAACCTCGATCTAAAATAGTGCCGATAATCGAAGCATAAGTTGAAGGACGGCCGATCCCCTCTTTCTCAAGATGCTGCACCAGAGAAGCTTCGGTGAATCTCGCAGGAGGTTTAGTTTCATGGCCATCGGCTTTAATGTCTTGAGCCTTAATCACGTCACCTTTTTTAAGCTGCGGGAGAATGACTTCTTTATCTTCGAGGGCCGCTTCTGGATCATCAGAGCCCTCTACATAAACACGTAAAAAACCCGGGAATAAAATTCTCGTCCCAGAGGCAGAAAACTCAGCATCTCCAGCAAGAATTTTTATCGTCATTGACGCTTTCTGAGCTTCTTTCATTTGCGTCGCCATTGTTCTTTTCCAGATAAGCTCATAAAGAGCAAGCTCTCTTCCGCTCAAGCCAGTTTTATCTGGATGAGTGAATTCAGCTCCCGCTGGACGAATGGCTTCGTGGGCCTCTTGAGCTCCCTTCTGCTTAGCCGAGTACTGACGAACTTCATCATTGAGATACTCTTTACCATAGAGCTTTTGAACCATTTCTCTTGCGGCGTTGATCGCTTCTTGAGAAAGGTTAGGAGAATCAGTTCTCATATAAGTAATGAGACCTTCTTCATAGAGACGTTGAGCAGTTCTCATAGTATCTTTTGAAGACATCCCGAGCTTTCTATTGGCTTCCATCTGAAGAGTTGAGGTAATAAAAGGAATCGCTGGTTTCGAGTTGAAAGTTTTCTCTTCAACTGAGTTTACAACCCATTTTTCTGTCTCTAACTCTTTCGCGAGTGACTTTGATTTTTTTTCATCTAAGAGGACAACTTTTTTTTCATCGATGAGTTTTCCTGTCTCTCCATCGAAGTCCTTCCCTCCGGCCACTCTAGAACCTTTGAGTGATACAAGCCTTGATTCGAAAAGAGCTTTCTTATCTTTTTCTGGGTGAACCTGAGCCTTCAAGTCCCAGTACACAGATTTTTTAAATTTCATCCTCTCACGCTCTCGAGCAACGATCATTTTAAGACCGGTCGATTGAACTCTCCCTGCGGAGAGACCATAAGCAATTTTTTTCCAGATCAGTGGAGAGAGAGTGTATCCATAGAGACGATCTAAAATTCGTCTCGTTTCTTGAGCGCGGACCAGCTTTTCATCCACTTCACGACAATCTTTAAGAGCTTTCTGGATCGCTGTTTTAGTGATCTCATGAAAAACCATCCGCTTCACAGGGACCTTGGGCTTCAAGAGCTCAAGCAGGTGCCATGAAATAGATTCTCCCTCGCGGTCTTCATCGGTCGCGAGATAGATGCATTCAACATCTTTCATTTTTGATTTTAAATCAGTAATAATTTTTTTCTTATCTTTAGGCACAACATAGAGAGGCTCAAAGTCTTCTTCTACATTTACTCCAAGCTTTGCCCAATCTTCTTTTTTAAGAGATGCGGGAATATCCGATGCTGATTGAGGCAAATCTCTGATATGACCCATACTCGCTTCAACGATGTAAGAACTTGGTAAAAATTTGCGAATTGTTTTTGCTTTTGTGGGTGACTCCACAATTACCAGATATTTTTTGTCGGCCATTTTTTTCCTAATTAAACTTGGAGTGTCTTCCTAAAGAGATAAGGGCCATCCGGAAAAACGTCAAGGAATAATATTTGTCCGTAAACAAATATTATTAGAATGCAGTGAAATAAAAAGGCCCAGTTTCCTGGGCCTTTTTCATCATTCCTAGCGAATGAAAAGCATGTCGTAATACTTAGGAACTGGCCAATTTTCATCCGGAATTATTTCTTCAATTTTGTTACAGAGTTCTGCCACACGAACAGAGAGTGGCATTAATTCATCTGCAATTTTTCTTGAAAATGTCTCTTCATCAAACTTGTGATGATACTCATCCAGCATAAGAGAAAGTTTTGTTGTTTCTTCAAAAAGATATTTTGATTGAAGAGCTAGCTCTTTCAAAAGCTCTTGCTCAACTGTCGCTTCCACTCCTGCATCTTTCTGCTTTTTGATACCTTCAGCAAGAATCGCCTTGTACTCGACGGCAACAGGAACGACTTGCTTTAACACCATTCCCACAAGAGTCTTAAGCTCAATGTGACGACACTTAATATAACGCTCAAGCATCACATTGTGACGAGTGTTGATTTCAGATTCAGTGAAGACTCCGTTTTTAGAAAGGAAAGCAACCTTCGCCTTATCCTTTAACACCGAAATCGCTTCTGGTGTTGTTCTCATGTTACCGAGACCTCTCGTCTTCGCCTCTTTCACCCAATCTTGTGAGTAACCATCACCATTAAAGACAACTCGTTGAGCGTTGCCGTACCATTTTAAGATCACAGCATTAAGAGCTTCATCGACTGATTTTCCTGCGGCCAATTCAGTTTCGAGGATTTTATTCGTTTCTAAAAAAATATCAGCAACAGCAGCATTCAGAATCGAGAGTGGATATCCAATCGAAGCCGATGAACCACAAGCTCTGAACTCAAACTTATTTCCAGTGAAAGCAAAAGGTGAAGTTCTATTTCTATCCGTATTGTCTTTGAAAAGATCTGCAAGCTGTTTTGTTCCAAGATCTAAGACTGTTTTACCTGAAGCCACATACTTTCCACCGGAAATCATCGACTCGAAAATTTTTGTCAACGTGTCTCCAAGGAAAACTGACATGATACTTGGCGGAGCTTCATTCGCTCCTAGGCGGTGATCATTACCATGAGAGGCGATTCCCATCCTGATCACATCGGCGTGACGATAAACAGCTTCGACAACTGTCGCGACAACAGCGAGAAAACGGTAGTTCTCATGAGGATCATGGCCTGGCTCAAGCAGGTTCACACCTGTGTCTGTCGACATAGACCAGTTTAAGTGTTTTCCTGAACCATTCACACCAGCAAATGGCTTCTCGTGAAGAAGACAAACGAAATCATGCTTTAAAGCAACTGTTCTTAAAACAGTCATAATAATTTGGTTATTGTCTGCTGCCACGTTGGCATCTTTAAAGATAGGAGCTAATTCAAACTGCCCTGGCGCCACTTCATTGTGACGAGTTTTCGCTGGAATCCCCATTTTATAAAGCTCAATCTCCACCTCTTGCATGAACGCAAGAACTCTATCTTCGATCAAACCAAAATAGTGATCTTCGAGCTGCTGATTTCTAGATGTTAATGATCCAAAAAGAGATCTCCCCGTCATCACGAGATCCTGACGGCCAAAATAAAAAGCCTTATCAATTAAAAAATACTCTTGTTCTGCTCCACAAGTTGTATGAACTTTCGAGACATCTTTCATGCCCGCAAGATGACAAAACTTTGTCAAAATTTCATTGATCTTTAAATCTGATCTTAGGAGTGGAGTTTTTGTATCAAGAGCATCTCCGTGATACGACACAAACGCCGTCGGGATAACGAGGGTCTTACCGTTAGCAGACTCTTGAATAAAAATTGGAGACGTTAAATCCCAAGTTGTGTACCCACGAGCTTCAAACGTGGCACGAGATCCACCGTTTGGAAAAGATGAAGCATCTGGCTCACCTTGCATAAGCTGAGTGGCGGAAAGAGCTTCAAGTGGTCGATCATTATCAAAACTCAAAAAAGCATCGTGTTTTTCAGCCGATGATCCTGTCAGAGGTTGAAACCAGTGACAAAAGTGAGTGGCCCCTTTTGAAATGGCCCAATCCATCACTGAATTTGCGACCTTCGTTGCAAGCGGCTTATCAATATTTCTCTTCCCTTCGATCACTTGCTTAAGTGCATCTTTATCTTCGAGAGAGAGAGATTTTGAGAGATGATAATTGTAAACGTTCTCGCCGTAGTACTGACTGACCTTCAGGTATTTTCCCTGCTCATTCATTGGTACTTGGCATCGACGTGATTTTCTCTCGTACACTGCTAGTTTTGCTTGTTGACGTGCGTGACTCGCCATAAAAGGATCTCCTCAAAAATGGTGAAAGATAATAAAAACAATAGATTAATTATCGTATGGGGCAGGAAAAATCTGTAGTCATTTTTTTTCTTATCATAATTTGCCTAGTCCGATAAAGTTACTCCGGTATGAGCATCATCATTTTAAATAAAAAAGAATTACAAGACTGGGATAAGTTAAGAAATGACTATGCTCATCTCTGTCAAAATCAAAAACATCAGGAAAAAAAAGATCAATTTCTCCTTAGTCGTCAGGCGCTTAAAATTTGTTTAGAGAGCTTCCAAATCACCATGGAACTTCCTCAACTTGAATTACTCCACCACTCGGTCTTAAAAAACAATGACCGATTTGTTTGCTCTCTTAGTCACACTAAAGACAACGCTGCAGCCATGGTAGAAGAGGCCAGAAATTTTTTATCCGTTGGGATCGATATTGAAAGAAGTGAGAGAAAAATAAACCCCGCCATTATCCTTAAAATAAAAAATATCTCTGATGAATGGGATGATCTCTTTCTTTGGACGGCCAAAGAAGCTGCTTATAAATGTCTCTCCAATTATCTCAAAAAAGAAATCTCTCATCCCTTTTCACAAATCATTGTGACGAAGAATACCTGGAAATCTATTCCTTACGATAAGGAAGGATCTCTTGAAGTCTCCACTCACGGTGAAGTTATTGTCGCTCAAGCAAGGCTCAAAGCTTAAAAGACTTTTCAACCAACGATCTATCAAGG
>Ga0255183_1001039_pt1 | contig 9555 bp, 9 predicted proteins | sample Atl_UVDOM_RepB_8_FD_183638 | JGI IMG/M metagenome (GOLD analysis project Ga0255183, IMG submission 183638) | Freshwater microbial communities from Altamaha River, Georgia, United States - Atl_UVDOM_RepB_8d | ecosystem: Environmental > Aquatic > Freshwater > River | place: USA: Georgia | collected...
GTTTGACTGCCGATGGGTTCAAGCAGCTGGCGGACGGCGCAGGTGCCAAGTGGTGGCATGTTGGTAGGCCCATCCAATCCGCAAGGCCAAATCCTCATCGTAGCCGCGGCAGGTGATCTGCAGGCTGGTGGGCAAGCCCTGGTGATCCTGGCCGTTGGGCAAGGCCAGTCCACACAGGTCGAGGTAGTTGCCAAACCGAGTGAAGTGGGCAGGTGCTTTCGTTTGATCCACTTCGTCCACCGGAACGGCGGTCGTCATGGTGGTTGGCGTCAAGATGGCGTCAATTCCTTCCATTGCTTTGGCGAATTGCACTTTCATGAGGTCTCGCTGATACAGTGCTTCAATGTATTCGCGTGCGGTCAAGGTGCGACCCGGCTCGATGCGCGGGCGAACGTGGGGATCAAGCGGCGAGTTGGGGTTGTCGATCAACTCATGCAGCAAGGTATAGCTCTCTGCTGCCATGATGCGCAGGTTCCAAAGTGCGACATCAGCAAACGCAAACGGCAGCTTGATGGGCACGATCTCTGCACCCAGCTTTTCCATTTCAGCGAGCGAGGCATCATAGGCCTGCAGGACATCTGGCGAGGTGAACTGTCTCTCCGCTTCTGGCATGCGCGCCAGCTTCAGGCCTTTGACCCCTCGCTTGAGTCCTGGCATGGGATCAATATAGCCCGGCACGATGTTGGTTTTGGGATCCAGGGGATCGTGACCCTGCATGGCGTGATAGAGGATCGCGGCATCCTCCACGCAAGTCGTCATGGGTCCAGGGGTGTCGAGCGTGGTGCTTAGCGGCAGAATGCCATAGAGACTGACTCGGCCGACGGTGGTTTTGAGGCCTGTGATGCCGCACCAAGAGGCCGGAAGACGTACGGATCCACCCGTGTCGGTCCCAATTGCCCAGGGCGACAGGCCAGCTGACACCGCCACGCCAGAGCCGCTGCTGGAACCACCAGGGGTGCGCTTGCGAGAGGGATCCCATGGGTTCCAAGGGGTGCCCATGCGTGTGTTGGTCCCCCAGCCGCCCATGGCAAATTCAACGGTGTGGGTTTTGCCCAGCACGATCATGCCCTGTGAAATCAGCTTGCGCGCCAAGGTGGAGGTGCGCGTTGCCACACGGTTGCGCCAGGCTTCGCAGCCACCAGTCACAATCTTGCCTTCCATCTCGATGAGGTCTTTGAGCGCAATCGGAATACCGTGCAGCGGGCCCACGCTATGGCCAGAGCGGATGGCCTCATCCGCAGCCTTGGCTGCCAGCCTCGCATCCTCATCGTAGACATCCACAAAGGCCTGCAGCTTTTGATCCTTTTGACGAATGTTGTCCAGATAAGCATCGACCAGGTCCACAGGTGAAAGCTTGCGAGACTGGATTTGCTCGGATAGTTGATGAACGGGCTGGTAAATCAACGCGGACGACATGTCATTTCCTCTTGGCAGATAAATTGGCAACGTGTGGGATCAGGCCCTGCACTCAATCGGTCGCAGTCTCTTCATTTGGCACTGAACATGTTTGAAGGCAACCACGTGACGATTTCGGGGAAGATCGTCAAAATGATGATGCCCAGCAAGAGCACCAAAAAGAAAGGTAGTACAGCCTTTGCAACATAAACAATGTTTTTCCCTGTCAGTCCCTGAACGACAAACAGGTTGAACCCGACAGGCGGCGTGATCTGAGCGATCTCCACGACCAACACAATGAATACGCCAAACCAGATCAAGTCGATTTTTGCCGCTTCAACCATTGGCATGATGACAGCGGTGGTCAGCACCACCATGGAGATGCCATCCAGAAAACAGCCAAGAATCAGAAATAAAATCGTGAGCGCGAAAATGAGCTCGTAGGGAGACAGGTTGAACTCGCCAATCCACTTGGCCAGGGCACGGGGAATGCCTGCATAACCCATCACCACCGAAAGGAAAGCTGCTGCGGCAATGATGAAGCCAATCATGCACGATGTGCGCGTGGCACTCATGAGGCTTTCTTTGAAGTTTGTCCAGTTCAAGCTGCCTGTAAACATGGCTATCAGCAAGGAGCCCACCACGCCAAGCGTGGCTGCCTCGGTTGCTGTGGCCACGCCGGTATAGATGGAGCCGATCACCGCCACAATCAGCAGCACAGTCGGCAACAATAATCTCAAACGTTTGATTTTTTCGAGAAGGGGCAATACCGGTTCAGGAGGGGGCATCTTGTCTTTGTTGAGCAGGGCCCAGACCATGATGTAGGCCATGAACAGGCCCATGATGAGTAGCCCCGGGAACACGCCCGCCAAAAACAGGCGGGAGATCGAAACGTTGGCAGACACACCGTAAACAATCATGATGATGGAGGGTGGAATCAACAGTCCAAGTGTGCCTGAAGCAGCCAATGAGCCGATCGCAATCTTGTCGTCATAGCCGCGCGACTTGAGCTCTGGCATGGACATCTGTCCAACTGTGGCAGCCGTGGCGGCTGATGACCCGCTCACCGCAGCAAAGATGCCGCAGCCGATGACGTTGACATGAACCAGGCGGCCCGGCAGCCTGTTGGTCCAGGGAGCCAGTCCACGGAACAGGTCACCCGAGAGTTTGGTGCGAAAGAGAATCTCGCCCATCCAGATGAATAGCGGCAAGGCTGTCAGGGTCCAACCGCTGACGCTTCCCCACATGGCCGATGGCATAACGAGTTCAATCGGGGCGTCGGCAAACATCAGCATGGTGATGATGGCGATGCCAATCAATGATGCTGCCACCCACAGACCTGTGGCCAGCAGGACGATCAAGGCCAGGGCAATCAGCGGGCTGAGGAGAAGAGGATCCATATCCTGTCGTTATTCGTTGAAAGTTTCAGCGCCTTCGTGTTCTTCGTAATGGGGGTGGCCGCCACGAAAGACATGAATGGTTTCTTCGATCAGGGCAATTTCGAACAAAAGAGCTCCAACCGCCATAGAAAGTTGGGGAATCCAAAGAGGGACGGGAACCATGCCAGTTGACACATCATTGAAGACAAATGAGTCATACACCAGCTTGATCGAAAATGCGGAAAACAAAGCCCCGATGATCACGATGAGCAGCATGCACCATTTTTCCAGTGCTCCGCGGATGCTGGGGCTAACGTGGTGAAGCAAAATATTGACGCGGATATGCCCGCCTGAGCGGAACGTGTAGGCAAGTGCCAGAAACAAGCTGGCTGCCATGCAGTAGCCGGCAAACTCCCCAGCATCCGGGACCTTGACGCTCAGCCCCCGCCCAACGATCTGGACGAGGGTGAGTATCACGATCAGGACCATGAAGATGGCGGCCAGGACGGCCCCCGCTTTATAGACCTTTTCCATGGTTGGGATCAGTTGCCTTTTTTGTAGGCGTCAAGAACCTTCTTGCCGTCCTCGCCTGCAGCCTTGGCCCATTCCATGATCAGCTGATCACCGATTTTCTGAAGCTCAGCCATAAACTGGGGGCTGGGTTGCTTGATGGCCATTCCCTTGGACTTGAGAATGTCCTCGAGCTTGCTGGTGGCTTCTTGTTGCATCTTGAAACCACGTGCCTCGGCGGTTTTGGCAGCTGCCAACAGGGCATCCTGAGTCTTCTTGTCGAGGCGGCTGAACGCACGATCGTTAACGATCACAATGTTCCAAGGCGTCATGGCGCTGACAGGATAGTAGTTCTTGACGAAGTCCCAAGCCTGGGTATCCACGCCGGTGGCAGGGGAGGTGATCATGGCCTGGATCACGCCTGTGGAGAAGGCCTGGGGCACTTCGGACTGCTGAACGGTCACGGGGGTCGCACCCATCAGTTCAGCCAGGCGACCCGTCACAGGGTTGTAGGCGCGGAACTTGACACCCTTGAAGTCGGCCGTCGAGTTGATGTCCTTGCCGGTGTAGAAAGATTGTGGGGGCCAGGGCGTCACGAACAGTAGGCGCATGCCTTGCTTTTTCAGGCGCTCTTCGATGAGCGGACGCACGGCATTGAGCAGTTTTTGGTTGTCAGTGATTTTGGCAGCCAGGAAAGGGACAGCCTCAACACCGAAGATGGGCCACTCGTTGGAGTGCATGGAGACCAGCAGCTCACCAATTTGAACCTGGCCGGTTTGAACCGCACGCTTGACCTCTGGCTGTTTGGTCAGGGAGTCCTCGGGGTGAATCACAATCTCGAGCTTGCCGTCAGAGGCTTTTTTGACCTCATTGGTGAACTCGATGATGTTCTGTGTCATGTAGTTGCGCTCGTTGGAGCGAACCGGCATGTTCCACTTTTCCGCAAAGGCGGGTGAGGTGGCCAGTGTGGCGGCTGAAAGAGCCGCGGCAGCTAGGACTGACTTGATGCTAGTTTTCATGTTGAATCCTCCGAAAGAGAGTTTTTTCTACTGCAACGTCATAAAAGGAAGCGGTGGGGCATGGATGATTAAAGATCGGATTTGCTCAGATCCCACATCAAGTGATATGTGCCCACAGAGACCACCGGAGCAACAGCTTCATTGAAGCGACCCTGGGCCAACTCACGCACAGAAGCAATATCTGTGCCATCGATGAGAACAAACCAGTCGGATGCGCCGGGGTTCGGCTTGTCCGGCTCAGTCAGCGACTTGGACAGGTTGGGATCGCTTTCAATTAAATGCATCGAAATGATGCCGGGCAGCATGCCGGGATCCATCAGTTGGTGCAGCTTGTCGCGCAATGCCTTGGTATCGGCCTGGCCAGGACGCAGGCGAACCACTGCCATCGCACCACCACGGCCTTGCCCACGGCTGATGGTGATCCGACCCACCACACGGATCATGTTCTTGAACCGCGAAATCAGCTTGTTGGACCACTCGGTCTGGTTGGCAAGTGCCTGCTTGTAATCGGGGCTGCTGAGTGCCTCAAAGCTTTCAGTCGAATAAGTGCAAAAATATTTTGGCTTGGCATCGACTGCAATCCATCTGCGTGCTTCGTTGAAGCCCTTGATCGCCACCCGTTCAGCCAGGTGCTCACGGTCATACCAGATATTGAATTCGGACTCATCGGATGGATCGATGTCCATAGAGGTGATGAGCATTCCCTTGCCGGGCATGGGCATATCCAAATACTCCTAGATGATGTCTGAGGAATCACGATGCTACACAATTGCCTTGCCAATGGGAACAGATAAAACCGTTGGCAAAAAATTAAGTCGCTTTCTAATGGTTAACCCTTGATGCACGCTGTCTTCAAGTCTTTGGGGACATCAGCCTGACGAGCGCTGTCACGTCCTGCAGTGACTCCAGCTGATCAACTTGAGCGACCAAGGCCTGGGGGTCACCCAACGGTTGTGCCGAAAAATCCCAGCATCGCAAAAATTTTCTTAACTGTCTTTCCCGGTCAAGTGGTCGTGAGGGACTGGCAAGCATGGATGGAATGGCATGGCTCAATACGCTGCCATCCGTCAGGGTCACTGTCACGCATTGTGGACTAAGTGCATTGGGATCTGGGTTGTCGTCTTTTTCCATGCGAACACGCCTGGAAAGTTCGTAAGTGCGAGGATCCGTCAGCTCGTCGCCCCGGTAGTGAGACAGGTCCGGGCTGCCGTGCTGCAGCACTTTTGCCAAGGCAAAGGGCATGCAGAGCCTGGCGTAATTGGGACCAGGGTTGGGCATGGGCGGGCGATTGACCAAGTGGTTGATCAGGCTGGGACCTCGCACAATGACCTCACGCACATCATCGGGACCAAAGCGATGGGCATCCCTGAGTGCCATCAAACCCTCAATGCCTCCATGTGTGGCTCTGCCACTGGGAAAAGGCTTGTGGCTGAGTTCATTGATCATCCAGCGTGCGCCCAAGCCGTCTATGTGCTTGTTCAGGTCCCATTCGGACTCGAACATGGGGAGATAGCCAAACTTGCCTGTGATGGGCTGTTGCAGGCCAGTGATACCGGCGTGTGCAAGGTCACAGGACTGCATGGCAGCCCGGGCATTGAAGGCAACCTGCATTGGCAGTACAACACTACCTTCGGTGTGCGCCTGCATGGTGCCACTGACTTGGCCCAACTGGTGCCCGAGCGCTTGCAAAGTCGTATGACCATCGTAGCCCCGCAGATTGGCCAAGCCTGCCACTGCGCCAAATCCACCTGATGTGGCAGGCCGGAAAAAACGCAACCCCAGCTTGGATGCGACACCGATGTAGCAGGCGACGTCAACGCCTGCCACCACCGCCGTGATCAGCTGCTTGCCCGTGACACCTCCCCGAACCTGTGCCTCAGCAATCAGAACGGGCAGCAAGGTTGCCATGGCATGCAGAACAGCACCCTCGTGCAAACAATCGAACTCTTGGCAGTGAATCTGAAAGGCATTCATCATGATGCCCTGTCCCATCGGGAGCCTGTGCGATTGTCCCCAGACTGACACAGACTGACCGTCACCCCAATGACGGATGGTTTCAAAGAGTGACTTGGTCTCAGGAACACTGCCGCCCGCGACGCCAACACCCAGACTGTCCAGAATGAAGATCTTGGCTTTCTCGATGGCTTGGGCAGGCAGCTGCTCGTATTTCAGCGTAGCGGCATGCTCGGCGAGCCTCGTGTCAAGGGTTTTCATGGCGATAGATTCCTTTTGCAGGCTATTCTGTAGAAAACGGAATTTAGCAGACAGCAGAGGAATTTGAGAGAGGATCAACGCTTGTTTGAAAGGGTATTTAAAGCGGAAGGTGTGGTTGCAATGAAAAGATGGATTGCCGTTTTTCTTGTCGTGTTGCTGGCCGGGTGCAGCACGCTGAAGTTGGCCTATAACCACAGCCCATCCTGGTTCAGTTATCAGCTTGATGTCTACCTGGATCTGGACGATGCCCAGGAGTCCGTTCTCAGCACGCAGCTCGATGCCTTGCATGCCTGGCATCGTTACCATGCGCTGCCCTTCTACGCCCAGACATTGCGTGAGTGGTCACAGCAAGTGGCATCCGGGCATCGATTCAGCGTGGAAGACGTTTTGAAAGGGCAGCAGCAAATCGAGCAGGAATTGTTGCGCATCGGGTCGCAGATTGCTGCAGAAATCACGCCTGTCGTTCAAGGGCTGACGCCACGGCAAATCGAACATCTCAAGGCCAAGCTTGAAAAGTCCAATCGTGAGTATCAAAACAAATATCTGTCAGCATCCATGACTGAGGCTCGCCGTAAAAAGGAGAGGCTCGAGGAGCTGGAGGAGCGATATGAAAACTGGCTTGGCAAACTGACCAAAGCTCAAAAAGCCAGACTCTCCAGCGTGGTGGACAGGCAACTGTTCGGCCCGATGCTCTGGTCGCAGGAGAGGCAGGCCAGGCAGCGAGCCATGTTGAGCCTCATCGCTGAGTCCAGGTCTATGTCTGCGGAGCAAATTCAGCGTGCGTGGAAATCCTATTTTGACAGCCTGTCGACCTATCGAGTGCCTGAACTGGAGTCCAGACGACCCGTCATCCGTTCAGCTTGGGCGGAGGTCACAGCTGACATGCTCAACATGATGACCGAGCAACAGCGTGAGTTTCTTCAGAGGAAACTCTTGGGCTATGCCAATGATTTTCAAGTCCTGCTCGGCCAGTCCCAGTGACAAGGCCAGACATGTCAGCGTCCCTGGGCACTCTCAGAGAGATGGATGCCTCAAATCAAGCCGTGCTCTCTGGCCTTGTTAACCGCTTGGACCTGGGAGTGCGCATCCAGCTTGCGGTAAAGATTGCGAATGTGTGACTGGACAGTGGAGGTGGCGACCCCCATCTGTTGAGCCGCATCGACATAACTGAGTCCTTGGGAGATCAGCTGCAAAAGTAGCGTCTCTTTTGGCGACAGTTTGATGGCAGTCTGGCCACTGAGAGCATCGCCCGGCGCTCCAGCCAGCTTGAACAGGCACCTGGCAAGGGCTGGGCTGATGGGGTAGTTGCCTTGCATGACTTGGCCAATGGCAGTCGTAATTGCCTCGGGACGCTCCTCCTTGAGGATATAGCCTTGTGCTCCAGCGCGGATGGCATTGAGCACTCTGCGCTCGGCTGCGATCACGGAAATGACCATGATATGAGCCTCCTGAAAGCGTACGCGAATCTGTCGGATGACCTCGGTGCCGTCCATGTCAGGAAGTCCAAGATCCACCAGGGCAAGGTCGACATGATGATCGGGAGATTCGATGAAATCGATCGCCTGTTGGGCACTCTGACATGCAACCACTTGCCAGTCTGTATCCAGCTCAGTCACAGCCGAGGTCATCTGGGATGAAAACACCGGATCGTCTTCGACCAGCAGAACGACGAAATGACGTTCTGGATGGCTGATTGGCTGCGGTGTGCTGGGTGAGTAAGAGGCAGTGTCGGGGGAAATCATGTTGAAAGATACTGAATTGAAATTGGTCCACATGAGCAGTTATAAGAATTTATGTTCATCTTGGCAATAAAAGATTGGGGATTTTTTGTTAAAAAGGGATTCGTGCCGAAATCCAAAAGAGCAAGTGCCAGGGTTTCGAATAGAATGGTTTGCATCGATGGCGATCGACCAACAGGTTTTAAATAACACCCACGGGGACACGACAAAATGAGTGAGTTGCGGTACGAAACGCCGAAAACGGCACAGGAGGCTGTCATGTTGATGACGGCCTCTCATGGCGCGGGCAAGATTCTTGCCGGTGGAACAGATTTGTTGATCCAGATGAGATCCGGGCGGGTTCGCCCCGGCACGATCATTGATGTCAAGAACATCCCCGAGATGTCAACGGTTGTCGCCGAGGGCGGTGGGTTCAGGGTTGGCGCAGCAGTTCCCTGTATGCACTTGGTCGAAAACAAGGCGTTTTCTGCTGCTTGGCCAGGCGTGATTGATGGCATTAACCTGATTGGCTCCATTCAAGTCAGAGGACGTGCCACTGTTGGTGGCAATCTCTGCAACGCCTCACCTGCTGCTGATAGTGTGCCTGCAATGATTGCAGCTGGTGCAATAGCCAGTGTCATGGGTCCGAATGGCCGCCGTGAATTGCCCGTCGAGGAGATTCCGGCAGGTCCTGGCAAAACATCTCTCGCTCCAGGCGAAGTGGTGACGTCTTTTTATTTGCCCCATCGCCCACCACGTTCTGGAGACGCTTATTTGCGATTTACGCCTCGATCTGAAATGGATATTGCAGTCGTGGGCGTTGGTGTCAACCTGACATTGGATGAGAATGGGGTGTGCACTGCAGCCCGCGTTGCGCTGGGTGCGGTTGCTGCCCGTGCGATGTTGGTGCCTGAATGCGCAGCTGCCCTGATTGGCACCAAGGTGGACGAGGCTGCGCTGGAAAAGCTGGCGGCAGCTGCCAGTGCGGCAGCTCAGCCGATAGACGACAAGCGCGGCACAAAAGTATTTCGTATCAAGGTATCTGGTGTGCTGGCAAAGCGAGCTGCGCTGGTTGCATTGCGTCGTGCCAAGGGAGAAAAATAATGTCTAAGCAGCATGTATCTACCGTGATCAACGGCAACCCTGTTGAGTTTCTTTGCCAGCCCCAGCAGACATTGCTCGATGTCTTGCGAAATGACTTGAATATGACGGGCACCAAAGAGGGTTGCGGAACAGGGGATTGCGGTGCTTGTAGCATCACCATGGATGATCGCCTCGTCTGTTCGTGCCTGGTTCTAGGTGTTGAAGCGAATGGTAAGA
>Ga0255183_1001047_pt1 | contig 9501 bp, 10 predicted proteins | sample Atl_UVDOM_RepB_8_FD_183638 | JGI IMG/M metagenome (GOLD analysis project Ga0255183, IMG submission 183638) | Freshwater microbial communities from Altamaha River, Georgia, United States - Atl_UVDOM_RepB_8d | ecosystem: Environmental > Aquatic > Freshwater > River | place: USA: Georgia | collected...
GAAATGACGTAAGAACTGAGCTCATGCCGATTAATAAAGTGTATGATCTTGAGAGACTTTTTAAAGCGATCAAGCAAATTCCACTTAAAGCGCACCGTCGGATTACTTATGAGTATCTTTTAGCCGAGGGAATTAACGACACGATGGAAGACGTTATTGCACTAGGTGAGCTTCTCAATCCTAAAGAATCGAAGATTAATCTCATTCCTTTTAATGAATTTCCAGGTTCAAAATACAAACGTCCATCTGAAACTCGTATTATGTGGTTTCTTGATCAAATGATTAAAAGAGGATTTACTTGTACGATTAGGGCGACCAAAGGCAGCGATATTCTCGCGGCTTGCGGGCAATTAAAAAGTGAATATGATAAGCTGAATTTATGGGAGACTACTCCTCAGAGTATTTCCAGTACTTAAGATCTTTCTCTTTCTCTTCAGCACTCCATTCATCTTTTTCATCAACTTGCCGTTTAGCTTTTTTTTCTGTTGCTACAGTTCTGTCTGGTTTTTGCTGATCCCTAGGCTTTTCAAGTTTGAACTCCTGAGCTTCGAGAGTTTGATCTTTCGAGATTTCAGGCGCTGCGATTGATGTCGCAACCCAAATAAAAAGTCCAAGGGTAATAAAGTGCTTCACCATATATACTCCAACTCATGAGAATGATTAAATTGTTCATTCCTCTTCTATAACCTTATCGGCTTAAGCGTTAAAAACTTCACTTCCAAGTAAAAACAAATATTTATTATTTAAATGTGAGAAAAATTAAGGCTTTTTTAGGAAATTAGAAGTGACAGGCCATGGATATATTAGGATGATTTAACTCAAGTATAAGTCTTAATTGGATTTAACATGCGTCATTTGATAAAAATATTTGTTTTATTGATGATCCCAACTTGTCTCTGGGCGCAGGTTAATGCCTATTTCAATCAAAACCCAAAATCTCTTTACACTGAACCTTACCGTGGCATTACAAGACCAGGGGATAACTTAGAAGAGATACTTCTTAATGAGATCGCTCAGGCAGAAAAATTTATTTATATCGCTGTTCAAGAGATCCGCTTACCAAAATTGGCTAAACTTTTGGTTCAAAAAAAACTGGCTGGAGTCGATGTTCGCATCGTTCTAGAGCACGACTATAACTCAACCATCCTGAATCAAAAAGATGCCCCAGAGGGAGAGTACGAAGCTTCTAAGCTCTCTGAACTGTGGGCTTTTATTGATACCAACCGAGATGGCAAGATTGATCCGACTGAATTAGACGAGAGAGATGCGGTCCATATTTTACGACAAGGAAATGTCCCAACGATTGATGATACTTTTGATCAATCCTCTGGTTCAGGACTCATGCATCATAAATTCGTCATTATTGATGGAAAAAAGACAATTGTAAGTACCGCAAACTTTACGATGAGTTGTATCCACGGCGATATTCTCAGTCCCATGTCTCGAGGAAATGCCAACTCTATGGTGGTTGTGCAATCTGGGATTTTTTCAAAAGTTTTCATCGAGGAATTTCGCCAGCTCTGGGGCAATGGGAAGCGTGGAAATTTTGGACAAAGAAAAACATACCGAGGACCCCAAACATTAACTGTGAAGGGGATTAAGATGACGATTCAGTTTTCTCCAACTTCACAGAAGTATAAATGGGAAGAATCAGTCAACGGACTTATTGGCCATGAAATTAAAACAGCTTCTCGGTCGGTTGAAGCAGCTCTTTTTGTGTTTTCAGATCAAAACTTAGCTGATGTCTTAAAGGCAAAGCGTGAGAATGAAGACCTTATGGTCGGAGCTATCATTGAACCAAAATTTGGTTACAGAGATTATTCAGAACTCTTAGATCTCCTCGGCCTTCAGATGTTGAATTCAAAATGTCAGTATGAAGCTGGGAACAATCCATGGAGTGTTCCGGCTCAGGTGGCAGGCTTAGGTATTTTACCTAGAGGGGATGTGCTTCATCATAAGTTTGCTGTTATCGATCGCTCTAAGGTTGTGATGGGATCGCAGAATTGGTCTGACTCTGCGAACTATATCAACGATGAAACTCTTGTCGTTATTGAGGATACAAGAATATCTGACTTGTACGGCCAGGAATTTGATCGACTCAAAAAAAATTATCAAGAAGGCCCAACGGGTAGGCTACTTAAAGAAATCGAAAAATCAGAGAACGTTTGTAGTCGTTCGGGATTTTAGAGTCTTTCCTTTTAAATCAAACATTTCAGCCTTATAATAAACTCCTAATGACATGAGAGAAGGAGTTCAATTGTGAGCAAGGAAAAGTCGAAAGGCCTAGTAGGGATCTTTATTTTGATAACGGTGCTTTTTTTTATCTTTATCATTTTTTCATTTTTCACCATCTCTCAGCTAAAAAAATCGACTGTTGAGCTTGATCACTTTAACTCAGGAGATGAAGCTGAGATTGCTGTCATCCCGATAGAATCAGAAATCATGGAATCAAAAAAAATCGTAGAAATGCTTCTCAGTGCAGAAGAGGATAAAAAAATTAAGGCGATCATTCTAAGAATCGATTCTCCCGGTGGAGCCGTCGCACCAACGCAAGAAATTTATGAAGAGGTGAGACGCATTGACCTCAAAAAACCTATTTATTCTTCTTTTGGATCAGTGGCTGCAAGCGGAGGCTATTACATCGCTGCAGCGACGAGAAAAATCTATGCTAATGCCGGTACACTAACTGGTTCAATTGGTGTGATCATGCAAATGCCAAATTTTTCTGAATTGATGAAGTTTGCGAAGGTGAAGCAAGAGACGATTAAGGCTGGAAAATTTAAAGATGTTGGGAATCCGACAAGGGACATGACTGAAGATGAAAGACTATTTCTTACGGATCTTCTGGCAGGGACTCATCAACAATTCATGAATGATATTGTGAAAGTCCGAGGTAAGAGACTTAAAAAAGATATCCTAGAGCTTGCTCAAGGACAAATTTTTCATGGTTCACAGGCTAAGGAATTTGGTCTCGTTGATGAAGTCGCGAGTCTCTGGCAAGCAGGAAGGCTTATCCACAAAGAACTTAAACTAAAGTCGAAGTTTGGTTTAAAATTTTTAAAACCAAAGAGAAAAAAACTTTCATTCTCTGATCTCCTTGAAGAGGGAGAGGAGACCATGAGCTTTATTCGTTCTAAGCTTGAGTCAAAAGCAACACCTGCCTATAGACTAGATTTTAACTAGGAAAAAATGGATTATCTTATTTTACTTACTTGGGTTAAGAACAATGCTCTGGCTACGGCCGCGATCGGTTTGACGATCGTTCTTATCTATCATTACGTGATCGAGAAGGATAAGGGCATTAAGCTCTCAAAAAAATATAGAAATTCTATTTTTGAAGTACAGTCAAAAATTTTCTTGAATGCGACTCAGTATCTTATTGAAGGAAATAAAGACTTAGCGATTAAAGAGTTTCTCAACGCCGTTGATCTTAATCGAGAAACTATCGATACCTACTTTGCTCTCGGAGGTCTTTTTAGATCAAATGGTGAGATAGAAAAGGCGATCTCAATCCATCGTTCTTTGATCGCGCGAGAAAGTATTTCTGAGTCAACGAGACTAGTTGCCTTAAAAGAACTCGCTCTCGATTTTGATAAGGGTGGATTCATTGATAAGGCGATCGAAACCTATAAAGATGTTCTGAAAATTAACCGAGATCAGCAGGATGTGATTCAAGCACTCTGTCGTATCTACGAAGATATTGAAGACTGGGACATGGCCTATAACTACAGGATCATGCTCTCGAAGGTTGGACAAGAAAATCAATCTGAAACGATTTCCCATATTCTTGTTCAGAAAGCTAAACTCCTGTTTGATAAAGGCCAATTTAAAGCTTGCGCCGATGAGTTAGAAGATGCGTTTCGGTTCGCTCCATCAGTTTCTGCTAAAATTTTAAGGTTGAGATTGTTTTTAGTCATTGGAAAGATGGAGGACGCCAAAGGCCTTATGTTAGAGCTTTTGAAAGAACACCCCATTTATGCAACCTTTATTTTTGTTTCCTTAGAAGTCTTCAACCAAAAACTTCAAGAATCAGTTGGTTATTTTGAAAGATTAAAACAATTAAAAAAGTATTTTTTAGAAATCCGAGACATTGATAGCGTTTCATCTCCCTCGATTATCCTATCTAAGATTAGACTTCTTAAAGACAGTCAACAAATCGACGAAGCCTTTAAGCTTCTCGATGACTGGATGAAATCCAGTGGTCAAAGTGAAGTTCTCAAAGCTGAATATATAAAAATATTGATTGAAACTGGAAGAAATCAAGAGGCTCTTGTTGAGACAAAAAACTTCCTAAGTGGTCTTCATAATTCTCTTACGAAGCATTTTTGCTCACAATGTGGATATAACTCGGATGAAATCTTTTGGAGATGTCCTCAGTGTCACAACTGGGAGACTATTCAGTTTAGGTGGAAAGTATAATGAGAAGTCTATTGTGTTTACTCATTAGTCTTAGTTCTTTTAACCTACAAGCAGAAGATAAAGTTGTTGGTGTCTTCTATTTTAAGCCACTCATCGGGCAGTTACGGCAGAATTCATCGAAGGTTTCTCCTGCTCTGACTACTTTACAGTGTGGTCATCCAGTTAAGCTTCTAGAGTCATCAAAAGTTTCTGTTTCTCCTGAATGGTCTTACGCAGAGGTCTCTGGGCATCAGGGTTTTATCTTGAAGAAAGATCTTGCAGAACAAAGACCAGATTGTTTGCAGTCAAAATATCCAAAATTTTTTGATGGCCTAAACTTAGATTTGTCAGATTTATATTACTGGGGACGATTAAATGATCAGTTTATTGAATTTGAAACTCGCGCTCAGTAGTCTTCTCTTCCTCTCATTCACAGTGGGAGCGCAAGAAGTTAAAACTCAGGCTGAAAAAGAGCTTGAACTTGTAAATTTTCAAAAATTAAAAACTGTCCTTAGTCAGGATGGCCTATCAGAAGCTGCTAAGAATAAAAAAAGACAAGTCGAACTCATTAAAGAAGAAAAGAAAATCATCGAACAAAGTAAGTATCTCTATCCACCTCTCGAGGTCCTCCGGGGAATTTCTAGTGAGTATTTTTTAGTGAAAAATGCTCAGGTTTTAAACTGGGATTTTGATAAACCCGATTACGGTATTGATTCGACCTTTAAGAACTTACTGGAGAAGCTTGGTTTTATTCAACGTCGCGTGAAGATTATTGTCTTTAATTCCTCTCAGTTCATTCGGTTCGCTGTACCAGGTAAAGACAATGATGTGATCCTTGGTTTATCTCTTCCGTTTTCAAAATCTCTTGATCTCAATAAAATGGAGATGAGTCTGCTGCTTCTAGAAGACTTCCTTCGCTATGATATGGGACAAGTCTTTAAGCAGCTTAACGAAGAAGAGCTACGAAAAATTGCCTCGACTCAATTCGAGGAGAAGAATTTTCAACTTCAACCTGTGCTGAACTACGCTGACGCAGAAAGAGTTCTGTTTTCTGAAAAAGGGTTTAATTTTCAACAACAATTCGAACTCACAAAAAAAATGGACATTCTCCTAAAGCCACACGCAGAAATTTGGAATGTCTATTTCCAACTTTTAGGCAGGCTAGATCGGATGATTAAAGTTAATAATTTGTATAAGAGCTATCCAAAAATCTATCCCTCTCCGGAAATGCAGATTAAGTGGCTCTCTCCTGAAGAGAGGGTTCTCTAACATGAACGACGTCCTCAGAAAGAGTGCGAAGTATTTTACGATCTACTATTTTTTAACTGTTTTAACTGTCATGATCTTGAGCTCTCTCGGGACATTCTTTCATTTTCTTTTGCAGCATGAGATGAGCATTATTGAGTCTTGGTTGCACCAGAATAAGTGGGAGATTCTCATCCTCTCGAAGCTCTTTTCTATTTTTCTGCTTAAATGGTGGTTCGGAGTTAAACTGTATCAATTGAAGTCATTCTCAGATATGAAAAAAGATTTTTTTATCTGGCCAAAGTTTCATGCGGTTGTTGTTTCATTTTTTTGTTTGATTGCTTTCGCAAGCTTGGGCCAGATCGCGAAGCCACCGCAATCTTTTCTCTATGGATATCAATTCTTCATCTCCATTCTAGGCGTGGTGACATTTTTCTTCTTGGATATTATTGTCTTGACTTATATTCAGGAGATTTTTCATAGGAATAAAAAATTCAATGTCACTTTCGTGAATTTGATTTACGTCCTTATTTTTTCGCTCGCATGCTATATGTGCATCCCAGATTATTATCAAAATAATAAGTACTTTGTTTTTATATTTCTTACTCTTTTGATCCTGTATTCCGATTCAAAACACAGCTGGGGAAATGCTCTTTGTTTTTTATTGGTGTTCTCCGCCCCTATGGTGAGTTTACTTGGGATTGATCCGGTGTGGGGAGATGATTTTTCTTTGTTTAATCTAGAAAAGAAACCAGGCCTTACTTTTCTAGCCGTAATTTGGGTGATATCTTTTCTTTACTATAATCAGCGAGAGACTCTTATTATTTTTGGTCTCAGGCTCATCAGGTGGAGTAAAAGGTATGCATGGAAGTCTTAACATTTGGCAAATTTTATGGGACTCAGGATTAGTTGTTAAAATTGTTCTTCTTATCCTCGTGGCATCTTCGGTTCTCTCTTGGACCATCATTATTCAAAAGTATAAAGAGTTCAAAGCTCTTAGCGAAGCAAACGATAAGTTCCTGACTTTTTTTCGCACAAGTCCGACCATCTCAGACATTCAGAGAGAAGCCCAAGAAAACAGCCTCTCAACCATGAGTCTTATGTTCCGCAAGGGCTACGAAGAACTTAATAAAATCAGTGAAAAATTAAGTGTTACGAAGCAGAGCTCTCTCTCTGTCTATTTCACTGAACATGGGTTTCAGTCACTCGAGAGATCATTGAAGGCTGGCTATAATATTTCAAATGAAAAAATGGATCATCAACTTTCTTACTTGGCTTCGATTGGATCGATCACGCCCTTCATTGGTCTTTTTGGGACAGTCTGGGGGATTATTGATGCCTTTTCAGGTCTCTCACAAGGCGGTGGTAGTATTGAAGCTGTTGCTCCTGGTATTGCAGAAGCACTTGTCGCCACGGCCATCGGTCTTGCGGCGGCTATCCCAGCGGTGATTTTTTTCAATCTTTTTAACAATCAAATTTCACGTATCAATTCTCAGATGGAAACTTTCTCGCAAGATTTTTTAAATCTCATTGAAAGATCTATTCTGATTAAAAAAGACTAGAACATGGGAATGCAGCTTAATTCTGGAAAAAAGGGACAAGTTTCAGACATCAATGTCACTCCATTAGTTGATGTGATGCTTGTTCTTTTGGTTATTTTTATGGTGACGGCTCCCATGCTCTTTAGTGGGATTGATCTTAAATTGCCAAAAACTAAAAAAGTAGCAAGCTTAGGACTGAGCCCTGAGCTCATTGTGTTGTCTATTACAGACAAAGAGAAATATTACCTTGGAAAAGAGCAGATTCCAGCAAGTGAGCTCATTAGGGCCATTATCAAAAAGCAAAAAAACTCTCGAAGCGATGTTGTTTATCTACGTGCTGATTACAGCCTTGAGTACGAGAAAGTTGCCAAGCTAATTGCGAATTTAAAAAAAGCAGGGATTAGTCAGATTGCTCTTGTGACCGAGGTTGAGAAGTAACCATGAGGGAGATGCTAGTTTTACCAAAAGATGAGTTCCTGCGAAATCTAATCATTTCTTTTGGATTGCATCTTGGTCTCCTTCTTCTTGCTTTAGGAGCGGGTAAAATTGTTCATAAGATTTTCAAATCTAATGACGTTGAAATCATTAGGTCAGCGATTCGAGTCGATGTGATTGGGATGCCAAAATTCACGGTCCAAGAACTTAAAAAGATGGAAGCCACAGAGGTTCCTCCGGTAGAGAAAGTTGAGGCCAAAGGTGAAAAAGAAGAGATCAAGCCCTCCTCAGATGCGGATGATGTGATTAAAAAAGATGATCTTGTAATAGAAAAGAAAGGGAAGGTCGCCAAAAAATCCTTTCTTAATATTTTATCCAATTACTCAAAAAAAGATGTTCAAAAAAAGGATGCTCCGAAAGGATCTAGATCAGGAAAGGGCGTGAAAAACTTGAATGCTCTCATTCTCGAAGGTAATCGTCTCTCAAAAGGCTCTGCACTTACGGGAGATTTTAGTGATGAAGAAAACTCAGAGTTCTCATCTTATGTTCAGTCTCTTCCTGGACAAATTAGACAGTTCTGGAAACTTCCAACCTATCTTTTGGAGAAGGATCTTAGGTGTCGAATTAAAATTTTCTTGAGCACTCAAGGACAACTTTTAAAGGTTGAGGTTCAGGAATCATCAGGAGTTGAAGAATTTGATAAAAGAGCGGAGCGTGCGATCAGAGACGCCGCTCCATTTTCGAAGCCTTCTCAGACCGTTGGTTTGAGGTTAAGTGGTTCCGGCATTATACTTGGTTTCCCATTATAAGAGGATTGATATGAAAGGAATTTTGTTACTCTTCGCACTTTTTTCGTTTCAGGTTTTTGCACAAGATGCTGTTATTGCCGTCGGTAAAGCAGAACAAGATAAAGATAAGTTTGTGATCGATTCTCCAGAGCAGATTGATCTTTCTCAAGATCAAAAAATCATGTCGATGGAGTTTGTTGAAATTCTGAGAAATAATTTCGTCTTTTACAAGCATCGCTTTAATGTTGTGGATTATCAGCAAAAAGGTCAAAACAGTTTTTCCCAGCCTAACCTTTCTCTTTGGAAAAGCACAGGAGTGACCTATTTTGTTGCATCAAAAATTCAGCCTTCCTCGTCTGGGATAAAGGTTCAGCTCAAAGTCTGGAATATCCTGACGGAGAAACTCATTGGGGACTATGCCGAGGTGTTGTCAAAATCGATGTTGAGATCTAAAACTCATGGACTGAGTAACCAAATCTATCGCGCGATTACGGGTAAGGATTCAATATTCGGAAGTAAGATTGTTTTTGTCTCTGATCGTACATCGTCTTCAGAGAAAGAAATTATTAAAGAGCTTTATGTGATGGATTTTGACGGTAGAAGAGTCGAAAAGTTAACGAACTTCAACTCAGTCGTTTTATCTCCGTCGATCTCTCCCGATAATACGAAAATTATGTTCTCTTTGATTGCGACCAAAAACATCGTGAGTAATGGAAAGAGAAAAACATTTAAGAATATTGATCTTAAACTGCTTGATCTCAGAAACAGAAGCTTTAAAACGCTCTCTGATCGTCCAGGTATTAACTCTGGTGCCATTTTTAGTTCAAAGCCTGGTTATATTTACCTCACTCTTTCGTTTGGTGGTAATGCTGATATTTATGAGATGAATATTGAAACTCAAAAATTAAGAAAGATGACGACTCACTATGGAGAGGATGTCGATCCTTCGTTAACTAAAGATGGGACTTTGATGAGTTTTCTCTCATCACGATCTGGTCGTGCACATATCTACACAATGAATCCAGACTCTACGGAGGGAGGATTAAAAAGAATTTCTTTTGTTGGTCAGTTCAATGCGACACCGAGATTTTCTC